>Ga0164303_10000194_pt1 | contig 12389 bp, 11 predicted proteins | sample Whisoiple_207_MG_FD_109715 | JGI IMG/M metagenome (GOLD analysis project Ga0164303, IMG submission 109715) | Soil microbial communities amended with pyrogenic organic matter from upstate New York, USA - Whitman soil sample_207_MG | ecosystem: Environmental > Terrestrial > Soil > Agricultural...
AATTTCACCCGCCCTCTCGACGGGTCGATTGCCCGTGAACAGCCAAAGAACCCCCATTCCGATCAACGCAGCAGACACCGGATTCTTTCGTGCGGATTCGCCCAGATCCCGAATGAAGTCAGCGCCTCGTTCTGAAATATCACTCATCGCACCATCTCCTTCGCGGCGATTTTATCGCGCTCCACCTGGTCAAATGTCATTGAAGGCTTAAGAGCGTCACCGGACAATCGGCTCAACCCGATTCCTATCAATGCTGCCGAAACCAGCGCCGCGCCGGCTCCCGTCAGCAGATAAGCAAGGGGCTCGGATAGTCCGCCGCGTATCAAGGCGGCCGAGATCGCGAACAACACCAGCACCAGTGCCGGGATCAGAATAACGGCTCCGGCGCCTATCATCGCGATTCCCCGGCCGACCAGGCCCGCCTTTTCTGATAGTTCGGTGCGCGCAAGTTCAAACTCGTTGCCAATCAGTTTGGCGAGCTGACTCATCGCGTCGCTTAACAGCTCCGGTATCGACCGCCTATCTTGTGAATTCATCACGGTATCCTTGATGCGGCTGATATGGCGTCGTCCGCCCAAAATTCTGTCCTCCCGTGGGCCGGGGGCTGTCGACGTGCGAATGGTCTGTGGAACTCTTCAAGAACCGCACCAGGCCAAAGCCGGCGAGAACCGCCATCCCGAGGAATGCCGTCGGCTGTCGGCGCGCAAATGATTGAGCCCCTTGCAGCAACTCGTTGAAGTTGCCGGTCCTGATTGTGTCGGCCACACCCTCGACCTGCGATGCCGCCTTCCGGATGTAGGTCCCGGCGATCGGGCGATCCCCGTCAAATTCGCGGGCGGCCCGGCGGATCGTCTCGGCCAGGCTGCCCACGTAACCTGCGCCTGCGCTTTTTTGACTGTCGACCGTCTGCTTGAGCTTATCGGTTGCCTGCGATGCGACATCCTTTGCCGCATCGAAAAATTCCGACGCCTGATCCTTGATCGCATCCGAGGATGAACCTGCCAGACCCATCGCCTTGTCTTTAAGATCGCGTCCGGCAGAACGCGCCTGGTCGGGGACGCTTTGCCCGGTGCTCGCGGCTTGGGATGGGTTGGATCCACCTTGACGCCGGGTTCCTATTGTCTGATCAGTCATGGTGCGTTTCTCCGTGAGCGCCTGAGTGTTGATTGTTTTGTGCTGGCTCGAAAGCGGTAGTAACGGCACTCTCCGCAACGTGTCGCACGCGCTGACCGATGTCCTGGGCAGCCTTGCTTATGCCGTTTGTGGTCAAGCCTTCCGATTCTGCTTGCCGAGCGGCTTGGTCGTAGACTTCTTCAACTGCAGTCCGCGCCGCATCGAAACCCTGCGAGGCGGCGGCCTGGGCCCGCCGCTTTACGGCTGAACTGGCATTGCCGACAAACTCGTCCTCCAGATCGGACCGCGGCAACGCGCTCGCGATCAGTCCTCCAACAACCAAACCGACTCCTGCAACCAGCAGCGGATTCTGCTCGATTGTCTCGAAGATCGTCTTTCCCGTGCGTTCGGTGAGGTCGGACGCCTTTTGGCGCGCTGCCTTTGCAGCGTCTCGTCCTGCCTCTGCCACGGTGCCAATAGTTCGCCGTCCGGCAGACGCGGCGCCGGATGCAATGTCCTGCAGTGTCTTCGCGGCCGAACTGGCCATGCTGACGCCGCTGTCCTTCACATCTGTCGCACGATCGGAAACGGCGGCTCCGAATGAACTGGTCTTCTCTTGAAACGTCCGCGAAGCTGAAGCCGTCGTCGCAGCTGCCGCACCGGCTGCTCGGCTCGCCTGATCAGTTCCTCCGGCCACAGCGGTGCTTACCTGATCCATTCGTTCGGATGCGTAGGTTTTCGCGGCCGATACTGTATCACCCACTTGATTGCCAAAATCGCGGGCACGACCCATGGCTTCATCCGAAAGATCAGAAGCCACGTCCGATGCCTTCTGGGCAGCTGCTTGCCCCGTTTTGGAGCCGGCGAAAAATAGACCCGCGCCGACCATCAGGATCGGCATTGGGATGGAGCGCGCCAACCGCAGACCCCGGCCCGTATTACGGCGGGCCCTACTATACTGACGGCGGCCGCCTGCCCTATGTCTGCGGCCTATACGGTTATTGCTTTTAGAGCGGCAAAAGCCCCTCAGCTCTTGCCACTCACTTCCTTCGCGAACGTATCGCGCAGGCCGATAGTTCGGTTGAACACCGGCCGGTCCGGCCTCGAATCCGGATCGCGCACGAAATAACCCTGCCGCTCGAACTGCATCACGTCGTTCGAGTTGGCTTGAGCGATCACGGGCTCGACCCGTGCATCCTTGAGAACCTCAAGCGATTGCGGATTGAGATCGGCCGCAAAGTTGGCTGCGTCCGGAACGGATTTTGAGAACAGCTGATTGTAGATGCGGATTTCCGCAGTGATCGACTCTGGCGCCGGCAGCCAGTGCATGGTCGCCTTGACCTTGCGCCCGTCGGGCGCGTTGCCGCCGCGGGTCGCCGGATCGTAGGTACAGCGCAACTCGACGACCTCCCCGGCCGCGTTCTTGATGACATCGGTGCATTTGATGAAATAGGCGTAGCGCAGCCGGACTTCGGTGCCCGGCGAGAGCCGAAAAAACTTCTTCGGCGGATTTTCCATGAAATCATCGCGCTCGATGTAAAGCTCGCGGCCGAACGCAACGCGGCGGGTGCCCGCCGCCGGATCTTCCGGATGGTTGACGGCCTCGACCTCCTCGCGCTCGCCTTCCGGATAATTCTCGATCACGACCTTCAGCGGCCGCAGCACGGCCATGCGGCGCAGCGCCGTCCTGTTGAGTACTTCGCGGATCGAAAATTCCAGCATGTTGACGTCAACCACACTGTTGGCTTTAGCCACGCCGATGCGCTTGACGAAATCCCGGACCGCGGCCGGCGGCACGCCGCGCCGCTTCAGCCCGGCGATCGTCGGCATGCGCGGATCGTCCCAACCCGCAACGTGGCCGCTGCGCACCAGTTCGGTGAGCACCCGCTTCGACAACAGCGTGTAGGTCAGATTGAGCCGGGCGAATTCGTACTGGTGCGGTTTTGACGGCACCGGCAGCTTGTCGAGCAGCCATTCGTACAGGGGGCGATGGTCCTCGAATTCCAGCGTGCAGATCGAATGCGTGATTCCCTCGATCGCATCGGACTGTCCGTGCGCGTAGTCATAGCTCGGATAGATCGACCATTTGCCGCCGGTGCGGGGGTGGGTGGCGTGCAGGATGCGATAGAGCACGGGGTCGCGAAGATTGATGTTGCCGGATGACATATCGATCCTGGCGCGCAGCACGCGCGCGCCGTTCAAAAATTCGCCCGCTTTCATGCGGCGAAACAGATCGAGGTTTTCCTCCACCGGGCGATCGCGATAGGGGCTGTTCTTGCCCGGCTCGGTCAGCGTGCCGCGGGTGAGCCGGATTTCCTCCTGCGACTGGTCGTCGACATAGGCGTCTCCGTTGCGGATCAGGATTTCCGCCCATTCGTAGAGACGCTCGAAATAGTCAGAGGCATAGAAGAGGTTGGTTCCCCAATCATAGCCGAGCCAGCGCACGTCGGCTTGAATCGAGTCGATATATTCCTGCTCTTCCTTGGTGGGGTTGGTGTCATCGAACCGCAGATGGCATCGTCCCGAAAACTCCTGCGCGATACCGAAATTCAGCGCGATCGATTTGGCATGGCCGATGTGAAGATAACCGTTCGGCTCCGGCGGGAAGCGCGTCACGATCTGGCTGTATTTTTTGGCGTCGAGATCGGCCTGGACGATGTCGCGAATGAAATCACGGCCTGTCTCTGCCGCCACTGGCTCTGCTGTCATGCTGGTTCCCGCTCGGATCAAGCGGACGTTCTGCCAAATCCGCTCGTCCCATGGAAGGCTTTAGTGAAGGCTTTAGTTATGTATGGTTCCTGCTATACACCACCGCTTCTTCCCCAGGTCCTCACTGTCCATTATCCGCTCCTCCCTCTAATGACCGATTCCGTCGTCACGCGCTTTGCCCCCTCGCCGACCGGCTTCCTCCATGTCGGGGGAGCTCGTACGGCGTTGTTTAATTGGCTTTATGCCCGCAAGCATGGCGGCAAGATGCTGTTGCGCATCGAGGACACCGACCGGGAGCGATCGACTGAACCGGCGATCGCGGCGATCCTGGACGGGTTGAAATGGCTGGGGCTCGATTGGGATGGAGAGGTCATCTACCAGTTCAGCCGGGCTGAGCGGCACCGCGAAATTGCCCTGCAATTGCTTGCCAGCGGCAAAGCCTATCGCTGCTATGCCACGCCCGAGCAACTGACGGCGATGCGGGAAAAGGCGCGCGCGGAGGGCTGCACACGCCTTTACGACGGCATGTGGCGCGACCGGGACGCCTCGGAGGCCCCACCGGGCATGAAGCCCACGATCAGGCTCAAGGCGCCGCAAACTGGCGAAACCGTGATCGAAGACCAGGTCCAGGGCCGCGTGGTGTGGCAGAACGAGAACCTCGACGACCTCGTCCTGCTGCGCGGCGACGGCAATCCGACCTACATGCTTGCCGTCGTGGTCGACGACCATGACATGGGCGTTACCCATGTCATTCGCGGCGACGATCACCTGATCAACGCCGCGCGCCAGAAGCAGATCTATGACGCGCTGGGATGGGACCTCCCAAACATGTCCCACATTCCCCTGATCCATGGACCAGATGGTTCCAAGCTCTCGAAACGGCATGGTGCGCTCGGCGTCGATGCCTACCGCGCCATGGGTTATCTGCCAGCGGCGTTACGTAATTACCTGGTCAGGCTCGGATGGAGCCACGGTGACCAGGAGATTTTCTCGACCGAGGAAATGATCGCAGCTTTCGATCTCTCAGGGGTAGGCCGTTCTGCCGCGCGGTTCGATTTCGCCAAGCTGGAAAACCTCAACGGTCACTATATCCGCCACTCCGACGATCAATCTCTCGTGACCATGTTCGAGGGTGTTCTGGATTATGCCCCCGCCGGTTCCGTTCTCAAGGCCAAGCTCAACGACACCACGCGAGCGCAATTGCTGCAGGCGATGCCGAGCCTGAAAGAGCGTGCCAAAACACTGATCGAGCTGATCGACGGTGCCTATTTTATCTTTGCCGATCGACCGCTCGAGATTGAGCCGAAGGCGGCGGCTTTGTTGACGCCGGAAAATCGTGGCCTGATCGGCAGACTTCGTCTGGAGCTGGAGACTGTCACGCCGTGGACCGCACAAAGTACCGAGGCAGCAACGCGCGCATTCGCCGAAAGCAGCAACCTGAAGCTCGGCGCGGTGGCCCAGCCGCTGCGCGTGGCGCTGACCGGTCGCACCACCTCGCCCGGGATCTTCGAAGTCCTGGCAGTGCTGGGACGGGAGGAATGCCTGGCCCGGCTGGATGATCAGGTCTCGTCATAAAGGAGGAGCGCGGTCTGAACCCGGCGATCTTGCAGCGCACACAGCAATAAGATACCCATTTAACCGGTACTTCTAGAATAGCCGCCTGCCCACGCCACTTTTGTTGTTATGGCGGACCGGGCTGCCGGCTTTTCGCAACGACCTCATCGGGGATTCACGATGGACGCAACATCCGACACCAAAACCGCAACGCTGACGGTCGGCAACAAGACCTACGATTTCCCGATTTTGACCGGCACCGTTGGGCCCGACGTAATCGACATCGCCAAGCTCTACGGCCAGTCCGGAATGTTTACCTATGACCCGGGCTTCACTTCCACCGCCAGCTGCCAGTCCAGGATCACCTATATCGATGGCGACGCCGGGATTCTCGAATACCGCGGCTACCCGATCGAGCAGCTGGCGGAAAAAGGCGATTTCCTAGAAACTTGCTACCTGCTGCTTTACGGCGAACTTCCGACCAAGGCGCAGAAGGAGGATTTCGACAATCGCGTAATCCATCACACCATGGTCCATGAGCAGATGGCGCGGTTCTATCAAGGCTTCCGTCGCGACGCCCATCCGATGGCGATCATGGTGGCCGCCGTCGGCGCGCTGGCTGCATTCTATCATGACTCCACCGACATCAACGATCCGACCCAGCGCATGATCGCGTCGATGCGCATGATCGCGAAGATCCCGACCTTGGCGGCGATGGCCTACAAATACACCGTCGGCCAGCCGTTCATCTATCCGAAGAACTCGCTGAGCTTCGCCGAGAATTTCCTGCACATGTGCTTCGCGGTGCCCTGCGAGGAGTACAAGATCAATCCGGTTCTGGCCAATGCGCTGGACAAGATCTTTATCCTGCATGCCGACCACGAGCAGAACGCCTCGACCTCGACGGTGCGGATCGCCGGTTCCTCTGGTGCCAATCCGTTCGCTTGCATCGCCGCCGGCATCGCCTGCCTGTGGGGACCTGCACATGGCGGCGCCAACGAAGCGGCGCTCGCGATGCTGGCCAGCATCGGCACGGTCGACAAGATTCCCGACTTCATCAAGAGAGTGAAAGAAAAAAACAGCGAAGTTCGCCTGATGGGCTTCGGGCATCGCGTGTACAAGAACTACGATCCGCGCGCCAAGATCATGCAGAAGATGTGTCACGCGGTGCTGGCGGAAACCGGCCACGGCGACGATCAGCTGCTGAGCGTCGCGATGGAGCTGGAAAAGATCGCGCTACACGACGAATATTTCATCGAGCGCAAGCTCTATCCGAATGTCGACTTCTATTCGGGAATCACGCTGAAGGCGATGGGCTTCCCGACCTCGATGTTCACCGTGCTGTTTGCGGTCGCCCGCACCGTCGGCTGGATCAGCCAGTGGAGCGAGATGATCGAGGATCCGCACCAGAAGATCGGGCGCCCGCGTCAACTCTATACCGGCGCTCCGCGTCGCGATTACGTCGATATCGACCGGCGGAAGTAAGAGCGCTGGTCGTTGGCCGGATCGTGGGGTGCGCAGGCCCGCCCAGGATCCGGCCTGATGAGGGAGTCGAGCGCGCCTTTTGCCAGCCTGCGATCCTAATTCGATCGCCGCGATTTCCGCATGGTCTTCAGCACAATATCGGCCGCCCGCACGCTCGGCGGCTGATTGCCCGTCGACATCACCGCTTCGATTCTTGCGAAAGCCTCGAGCTGTCGGCGGCGCAGCGGCGACTCGCTGAGCACCTCGCGTAGCGCCTGCGACAGTTTTTCCGGCGTACAATCCCGTTGCAGGAATTCCGGGATGACATTCTCGCCAGCCACCAGATTGGCCAGGATGACCGACTTCACGTTGATCGCGCGCCGCAACACCCATGCTTCGGCACCGCCTACCTTGTAGGCGGTGACCATCGGCACCCCGGCGAGTGCAAGCTCGAGCGTCACCGTACCTGACTTGGCCAGCGCGGCGCGGGCAATCCGAAATGCCGCACGCTTTTCTGGCTCGCCAACCACAACCCGCGGCTGCACCGGCCAGCGTTCCACGCCGGCCCGGACCGCGTCCAGCAGATGCGGCATGGTGGGAAGGATCAGCTCGAACGGCGCGCCCTCGGCCGCCAGCTGCTCCAGCGTTTCGCCGAACACCCCCATGTGATGATTGATCTCGCTGCGGCGGCTTCCCGGCAGCACCAATAAAACCGGTGGCTGCCCGTCCCGGCGCTTCTGCTCGTCGACGCCGGGCCGGAGGACACCCATCTGCTCGGTCAGGGGATGGCCGACATAGCTGCACGGCGGACCGCGCAGCCTGCGATACTCCTCCGGCTCAAAAGGCAGCAGGGCAAGCACGTGATCGACATAGGCGCGCATCGCACGCGCCCTGCCGGGGCGCCACGCCCAGACCGAGGGCGAGACGTAATCAATGATCGGGATCGAGGGGTCGCGGGCCCGAGCCCGCCGTGCCACTCGATGGGTAAAATCAGGACTATCGATGATCACGAGAATATCGGGCGAGGCCGCCGCCACCGCGGACGCGGTTTCCCGGATCCGCCGCAAGATCATCGGGAACTGTTTTACAACCGCGGCCAATCCCATGATCGACAGCTGCTCGATTGGAAACAGTGACGCCAGCCCCTCGCGCGCCATCGACTGGCCGCCAATGCCCTCGAATTTCACCGCGCCGCCGAGACGCTGGCGCAATACCTTCATCAGGCCGGCGCCGAGACGGTCGCCCGATTCCTCCGTCGCGATCAGAAATATCTTCCGCGCGACACGGCCGGTTGCTCGCCCCGGGATCACGCGGATAAACCGGTCACGAAAAGGCCCGCAGCATCGGCGGCCTCGATCACGGCCTGCGGTTCGACGACGATCGTGTTGCCGGCGAGGGTCGCAATCCCTGCAAGCTTCCCCGCGGCCGCCCCCTCGACGGTGCGGGGCCCAATGGTCGGGAGATCGAAGCGCAGGTCTTGCCCACTCTTGGGTGCCTTCACCAGCACCCCTCGTGCGGTTCTGGCCCGGATGCGGCCTTCCGCGCGGAGCCGCGCGACCCGCGTCAGCAGGCCGTCGGTGCCTTCGATGTCTTCCACCCCGACCACGTGACCGTCGATCACCACCGTGGCCTGACCGATGTCGAACGGGCTGAGTGCGCGCAGCACCTCCCGCCCCCGGGCGATATCGGCAGTGGCCTTTTCGTCCGGCACTTCCAGGGTAAGACATCCCTCCGGCATCAGCAGGTCGGGGGCGACATCCTTGACCCCCACCATCCGGAAGCCATCCTGTTCGAGAATACGGGCGATGCCAGACAACAGATGATCGTCTCCGCCCCGGAACGCCGCCCACACCCGGCCGATGACGCGAAGCGTACCCCAGTCCAGGCGAACCTCTGACAGCGCCGGCCGCACCAGCGTGCCGATGAACACCAGATCGCGGCAGTTTTCGGCGCGAAACAGCTTTGTGGCCTTGCCGAGCTGACCAATGGAAATCCAATGATGGCGAAATCGCTCCACCCCTACCGGATCGCAGGCGCCTCTCAACGCGAAAAGCACGGGATTGATGCCGCGCGCGGTCAGGGAATCCGCTACCGCAAATGGCATGACGCCGCCCGCCGCGATCAGGCCAATCGGTGATGAAATGTCCAAAGCCTTATCGATCATGGCTCCGGCACCCCGCCTTCAATCCGTGCCGCTGTCAGCCGGAAGGCACAGCGCACGATGCTTGCCCTTGGCGATGAATGTCAGAATTTCTGCGATTGCGGGGTCCTCGGCCGCCAGCGGCTGCAGTTGGCTCAGTCTCTCGGCGAAGATTCCGGGTCCGTGAAACAGCTTCTGATAGAACGTCCGTACGATGGCCAGTCGTTCGCGCGTGAACTTGCGGCGCTTCATGCCGACGATGTTGAGACCTTCGAGGCTGGCATACTGGCCGTTGACGAGGCCGAACGGGATCACGTCGCTGCGCACGCCGCAGACGCCGCCAACCATCACCTGAGGCCCGATCCGGGTGAACTGATGCACCGCGGACAGGCCGCCTATGAAAACAAAATCGCCGATCTCGCAGTGGCCACCGAGCGTGGCCGATGTCGCAAAGATCACGTCATGGCCGACCTGGCAGTCATGACCGACATGGCTGCAGTTCATGAAATATCCGCGATCGCCGACCCGGGTAATACCGCCTCCGCCGACGGTGCCGGCGTTCATGGTCACCTGTTCTCTGATGATGCAACCCCGGCCGATCTCGAGCCTGGTGAGCTCGCCGCGATAGCTCAGCGATTGCGGCGCCGTGCCGAGCGAAACGAACGGATAGATCGTGCAGCCATCGCCGATCGTGGTCTGCGCCGTGACGTGCACGTGCGCGATCAGCTTGCAGTTGGCGCCGATGATGACGTTAGGGCCGATGATGCAGTAGGGACCGATTGATGTGCCCTCGCCGATCACAGCGCCATCCTCTACCCGCGCGGTGGGATCGATCCTGCTCATCGAATGGTCCGGTACCAGTCTTTGCCTTGTGTCTGAGTCTGTTTGATTTCCGGTGGTTAGCGCGGGTCAATAATGCTGTCCAGTGACGTCTGGTTACGTCCTGTTTCGGATCGGCATGCGCCGCGGGGCGCTCCGTCCATCGCCGCCGATGTCGCCCCCGAGCCGGCCTCGTCTGGGTGCGCACCCAGATCAGTCGGTCAGCATCGCACCCACGTCGGCCTCGGCCGCGGTTACGCCGTTCACCTTGGCGTCACCGTGAAACCACCACATGGTCTTGCGCCGCCCGATGCTGCGCATGTGATATTCAATGGTGTCGCCGGGCATCACCGGCTTGCGAAACTTGCACTTGTCGATGGTGAGAAAGTAAACCGCGCGCGGCTTCCTTGTGCCTTCCACCGACTTGATGCCTATCACGCCGGCGGTCTGCGCCATGGCTTCGATCATCATCACGCCCGGATATACCGGCCGCTCCGGGAAATGCCCGAGAAACGGCGGCTCGTTGAAGGTGACGTTCTTGACGCCGATTCCGCTGTAATCGGTTCGAATATTGATGACCCGGTCGATCAGCAGCATCGGATAGCGGTGCGGGAGCGTCTTCAGAATTTCATTGATGTCCACGAGCTCAAATTTGACCGGCGCCTCCATCAATCTCGCCCCTCGTCCTTCGGATCGGACGTGCTGTCGCGCACCAGACGCTCTATCGCAACGATCTCCCGGAACCACTGCCTGGTCGGCTTGGCAAAGTGGCCACCCCAACGCCCGTTAGCGGGAATATCATCCTTGACGGCGCTCATTGCCGTGACCTGAGCGCCGTCACCGATGCGAAGATGGTTGTTGATACCCACTTTGGCACCCAGCGCCACGTTGTCCCCAATCGTCAGGCTGCCCGCAAGTCCTATCTGGGCCGCCAGCAGGCAATGCCGGCCGATTGTCACATTGTGGCCGATCTGGACCTGGTTGTCGATTTTGGTGCCCTCGCCGATGACGGTGTCGCGCAGGCTGCCACGATCGATGGTGGTTCCGGCGCCGATCTCGACGTCATTCTGGATCAGTACCCGGCCGGTTTGCGGCACTTTCAGATGGCCGTCCGGTCCGAAGAAAACGAAGCCGTAGCCATCCTGCCCGATGCTGCATCCGGGATGAATCAGGACGTTGTTGCCGATCAGAGCAAACTGAATTGAGCAACGCGCGCCGACATCGCAATCCCTGCCAATCCTGACATTGGCTCCGATTACGGCACCCGCCCCGATCACCGTTCCCGCGCCGATCTCGGCGTTGGGGCCGATCACGGCCAGCGGATCGACGATTACCCCGTCCTCCAGATGGGCGCTGGGATCGATGATCGCGGAGGCCGCGATGCCGGGGGTGCCGAACCAGGACTGCGGGCGAAGGGCGTCGCCGTGCAGTGCGCGCGCGATCTTCACAAATTCCCGAAATGGCTTGGCCGCGCGCAAGACCGCAACATGCGCCGGGACCCTGGCCTCGAACCGGTCGCTGACCAGACACGCCCCGGCCTTGGTCGCAGCGAGTTGGTCGGCGTATTTCAGGTTGTCGAAAAATGTCAGATGCATCGGGCCGGCTTCGTCGAGCGAGGCGAGCCCCCTGACCTGCTGGCCGCCGCGCGACGGATCGACCAAAAGCGCCTTCGTCAACGCGGCGATATCGGCCAGGGTCGACGAAGGCGGTTGCTCAAAAAATCTCGGCTGCGCCATTCCACCCGTCGCGGTCCGGCTGTTTATAATTCAGAACGATGTCCCGCCGCCAAACTTGAATTGCTGCACCCGGTCGAACGGACCCTTGGTAAGCGGGATCGCGTAGTCGAACCGCAGCGGACCGAACGGAGAGGCCCAGATCAGGCCGACACCCACGGAGGTACGGACGATATTGCTGCTGTCGAACACTAGACCCGTGCAGGTGCCCGCCGACAGCCTTGTGGGCCCAACACAGTTAGAATTGGCCGGCGTGGTGAGTTCGCCGGTCGCGGCCCAGGTAGTCGGTCCCTTATAATCGAACAAATTACCCGCGTCGGCAAAAACGGCCCCCTTCAATCCTACTTCCTTGGGCAAGAACCAGAACGGCATCTGCAGCTCCGCCGAGGCACCCCAATACTTGGTGCCCCCGAGCGCATCCATCGTGCCGAAAGGATTGATGTCGCGCGGACCGATGCCGTTAGGAGCAAAACCGCGGACGAGATTCGGGCCCATCTGGAAATGGTCGAGCATCCGTATCTCGTTGTTGCCGATCTGGTTGAGAATGCCGCCCTGAACGTGGATCAGCCCGACAATATCGGCAACCAGCGGGGTGTAGTATTTGCCGTCGACCGCACTCTTCAGATAGGTCACGTCGCCGCCAACGCCGGCGAAATCCTGCTTGAAGTCAACGAGCAGTCCGTCGGTCGGGTTCTTGTTGTTGTCCAGCGTATTGTAATTCAGCGAATACCCGACCGCCGACGTCAGGATCTTGCCACTCTGGAGTTCCTTGCGGACCGGCAGCGATGCCTCGCCATCGCTGTAACACCAAAGGCCAATACCCGAAGCATCTGTCGCCGGAGCCGGAAGGTTAGCCG
>Ga0164303_10000195_pt1 | contig 12378 bp, 15 predicted proteins | sample Whisoiple_207_MG_FD_109715 | JGI IMG/M metagenome (GOLD analysis project Ga0164303, IMG submission 109715) | Soil microbial communities amended with pyrogenic organic matter from upstate New York, USA - Whitman soil sample_207_MG | ecosystem: Environmental > Terrestrial > Soil > Agricultural...
TGCGTGTTGCGGACAAAAGGGTAACTGCCACTAAGAATGTGCCGTTTGGAACTATTCTCACTGTCTGTATGATTCTCCTTGTTTGTGACGGCTGCAGGTTTGGGCAGCCGGAACCAGAAGGCGGTTTAACCGATTTGCAGCTCTTGGGTCAAGCGCCGATTTTCACATTTGCAGAGACTGAACAACCAAACCAAAAGAAGAGGGGCGTCTTAGCTCCGAACTAGGAAGCCCTTCGGGATATCAAGCAACGATAAGATAGCCGAGCCAATGAGACGCTGAAGGCCCTGAATACAACGGACAAACTCGATGCACTCTGCAAACGTGGTTGCACAAGTGCAGCTTATTTCAGCAGCAATGCCCATCGAAGGCATATTTGTGAACTTGCACAAAAACTTACCAGAGGTGACCCACGGAGTGATCTATTCTCGAATATCTTCGAGGCTATCAGCAGACAGCTGTCGCACTGGTAGCCAAGCAGCGGGGAAGAGCCGGGCATCCAGATTAGTCGATACAAGCAGCGGGAGTTTGCAAAAAAATGCTCACAGACCTCCTTCAGAGCAATATGACACCCGCTGAAAAGCGACATGTGTTACACGTCGCCAAGACAACTGCGGTGACTAAAAACTCCGCTATGAACGCTATTAATGGCCAATCACAAAGAAGCAACGATCTGACAGCGATATGCAAGAGAGACAGAATGCCCGGCCAGCGCGCAACGGTACTGGGGAATAGTCGCTGACAATCTCCGTAAGGCCGGTTGGAGTTTGGAGCTAGGTCTCAGCCCTGGATTGCGACGGACGAACGAGAAATATGCGTGGCTTAAAAGCTGACGGCTTTTCTCGAACTGCAAGCGGCGATTTCTAAAAATAGTATTGACATTGTCTGTCGCCGTTTGCCAAAGTCGCGCTCGCGCTAAGTCCGTCGGGCGTCTCACTTGGAAGGAGCTCCACCTGACCCTCTTCCCGCATGGGAAAACCGCGAACGTTCAGGGTTCGCTCGCACAACCAACTGATGAATCAAACTGCTCCGCGAATTTCGTTCTGGAAGAATTTTGGGAAACCTCCGGGCCGCAAATTTCGGACAAGAACGCTGAAAGGAAACAAAACCATGAAAACAACAACGAGTTTTACTTATCCTGCGTTCGCGCTATTCGTGCTCGCATGCTTTGCGCTTTCGCCGCAAGCGTTTGGCACGGGCGAGCCGACGTTTACTCCCAACAGTTACTCCGGCTGTAACCATTCGGTAAATGTCACTTTCCGTAGCACAACGTCTGGCGGGTTGATATGGGTGCAGGACTTCAGCACCGGTGCTGGCTTCTGGATTTCAAACGGGGGAAATACCACAATATCCTTTGCCACGGGCTCGAAAAGACTTAAGGGGAAGCATGCCAATACCGCGCACATATTCGACTCAGGTTGGGGGTACAGCGGTACCTACGCGTATGTTTGCGGTATCAAAAAAGTCGTATTTTGGGTAACTGGCGGAATCTTGCTCGTAGCGGCGCTCATTTGGTTGTTCAGGAAGTGGTCAAGCTCGAGTCGTTAGGCGTGATTCCTTACGGCCCAGATGAACACAGGCTTAATCCGTACATCGGCTGTAATCTGCAAGCCATCAACCAGTTCATTAAGCGCGCCTTCGAATTGGCCGCGTTCTACAAACAGGAAACCAAACCAGTTTCGCTTCCGCTCTTTGGCCCGAATCGCAATTTGACTGTTGAAGGTCGATTGTATCGCGACCCGCACGCTGCGAGCGTGCTCAAGATATCACGGGCGAATGAAATTGGGTCGGGCTTGCGTGTGCCAGAAGCCGACGCTGCCCCAGGCACGTGGACTGTTCGTCGTCTTCCTGCCACCACCCCCCCAATGGGGATTTTTGGTCAAGATAAAGACGGCGACGCCGTGCGCTAAGTTGCGCTACACACTCGACGGTTCTCAACCGAGTCCGCATAACGGACGGCAATAGGACCGACGCAGGGGTACGTCACAATCACACCACTACCCAACGCACCGAAGAGAAAAAAGTTACAAGCGAGGGCGTACAAAAAGTGTTTTCGAGACTCGGACGTCGTAAGCAGAACTTACCCGTGAGTGCATCAGCAAAAGCGCTCGCAAAGCGCGAGGAAACTTCGCCTGCGTCTCTACGGTTGAAGCTGTGTTGCTCTCCGCGAAGCTTTGCTCGTTTCGCATACACCTTCTTCAGCAAACCGAAGGCGTGTTTCTGCCGTTGCCATGTATCCAGGCTCAGTCCGAAGCGCTCTCAAGCAATCGGTGGTCTTATTTGCGGCCAATGCTCGGAATGAGTGAGACTGCGGAGCGCAACGATTCAAGCTCGTGATGCGTCTATTGTGCGTTCATTTGCGCGCTGGCATGACCGGTCAGTTTCTGGCGCAGTTCTCGGGACACGCCCGCATTTGCCATCGCCGAGACGAAAACCACGCCTGAGACTGTGAAAGCTCAGGCTGGATTGTGAACGTCCTTCGCCGTTGGCTTCCCGTAGCACTCGGCCACGAATGCCGGCGCGTTCCGTAATGCGCTCGAACTGCATTGAAAGTCCGCTTTTGCCAGTGCCGCTTTACCGGCCAGTGTTGGGAACACCAGCTCTTTGCCGATGCCTTGCGTTTGCTTCTGCAGCCATAAGGCCAACTGCGGATGAATTGGGATGGTGACATCTTTGCGTGTCTTGCGGGTGGTCACCGTGATCTTCTGTTCTTCCGAATTGATTGCATTCCATTGTAGATCGGCAACGTCGCGCAAGCGTAGACCAGCGTAATACCCGCAGAGAATCGCGCCTGTCCAATCCTCGCTGTTCGCTGCGGCGATTAAGGCTGCAAGTTGCTCTGAGGTGAACACGTCTTTTTCGAGATTCCGAGCATCATCCCTCGGGTTGCGCTGCCAATCCCCTGCCTTTCAACGCGTCGCGCCAAGAGCGAATGTCAGTTGGTGTGATCTCGCGCAAAAGGCGATCAGCCTTTACACCGACTGTTCGCCGGCTGATGCGTGTCTTAGGCAATTGATGCCATGGCTGGTCAGAACTAACAGTCAGAACATCTGACAACGTCCAGCGACATCCGTTCATGTCAGCTACGATGGAAAAAAGAAACGAGCGGGTGAAGGCAATCGAACCGGCCATACTAGGTCTGGGAGCTTGTGAGACGTTTTTTAGCGTAAAATCACGGGCGCCAGTCACGGTAAGCCTCGTGCGCACCGAGAGTGAGACTGGTTCGGGCTTTGCTATGCCGGTCGATCTGCTCGGCGAGCCATTGAAACCATTCCCAATTTTTTTGCGAACTCGCACGATCACGCTCGTATTCGACGTAGCCGCGCAATTTGCGCCAGGCGACGCGCACTGTGCCGCCCAGCAGTTCGTCGACTACGTTCAAAGGAACCATGCGCGCAAACACGGCGTACCCAAGCGATTCGAGGATACAGGCTATGGACTGGACCGCCTGAAAAAGACGCGGATCGGCCTCGATTTGTGAGGGCGTCGTACCGTCGGAAATTGCCTGCACCAGGCTCATCGATTGCATCCATGCCGGCGTCAAAATCGCCTGGACAGCTACGAACGCGGCGCGTTCCTCTCGCTCCTTCCGCGCGCGCCGCATCTCAATCACGCCGAAAACGACAGCCGTCAATACCGTGAGGGCCGTTGCAATGTTTGCAACCGTCGAAAGCTCCACCGCAACAATTTGCGCAAACGCGTCGTTTGATGCCACGAAAATTTGGTCTTACGCGCAATATAGGTTGAATGATACAAAAAGCCGCAGGGTTCGCGGGAACCCTGCGGCTCTTATCGTAATATCCCAGATCGCGCGTTGACTCAGTCTATAAGAACCACGTGATCAATCATACGCAAATCGCCCATGTCTGCGTAATAAACGCGCACGCGCGTGCCGGGTTTGATGGCTGTTTGGACGATTTCCCCTGCCTTGTTCACAACGTGACCACGTCCGTTGAGAACATAACGGCCCGGACTATTCGAACTGTCCTCCCGAACAACGAGTGTATTGCGAGGCTGATAACTGGCAGCCGCGCCTTCCGCAATCATCGTTCTGATGATCGTTCCCGTTACCTCTATCGGTTCAGTTGTAGTTGTTCCTTGTTTCTTTTCTGTCGAACTCGGCTGGGCGAACGCCAGCGGCGTAATCAGCAAACAGCCGAGCGTAACTATTAGTTTCTTCATGGTTCGTCTCCTATTGTTGATGGTTTGTTCTGCCGAGGGAGTCTCTGGATGTGGTGAGCATTCGACAAGAGCCACTTCGCGTATTTCCAACAGCCCAGTTTCCCCGGCATTGGCACGGGTCGAAGACGCTCAAACGCCGCGACCTTGTCCGTGCGAATCTACTAATAGATCCCGGGAATTAGACGCCATGTATGAGAGCGGTATGCGTTGTAATCATCTCCAAACTCGGAGTGCAGCAGGTTTTCCTCTGCATCGATACGCGCTAGCAGCGGCGGAATAAGCAACACTGTGAGAAGCACACCGACTCCCGAACGGAAAGCCAGGCTCCATCCCAGTGAGTTGATGAGCAGGCCAAGGTAACTGGGGTGACGGATCACTCCGTAGATGCCGCTGGTTACCAGAGCGTGCTCCGGTTGGATCGCGACCAAGCCGCTGAATCGGTGGCCCAGCACAAAAACTGGCCAGATCCTCAACGCACCGCCGACAGCGAAAAGCGCGACACCGATCCAGCGAATCGTGTCACCATTAATCGTCCACAGCTCCCTGCGATCCGTATATGCCGGCAGATACGCGTTGAGAAATCCGATTATAACAAAAACGAGAATGACCCAGCGGTTGCCGCGGGCTTCACGCACGCCCGCACTAACATTTCCGCCGGCGAAAGAAGCAGCAACGGACAGCGCCAACAGAATCACTACGAGTGCGACGAACGGTGCGTGAGAGAAGAACGACCGAAAACCACCCCAACCTAGCACGGCGAGACCGGCATACACGCAACTACCAATCGCGACGAGCGCTAATCTAAGGGCGGGCCGCATTAGCAATAATATGCAACTAGGCTGACTGCCAAACATTTAGCATTGTCGATGGGACAAGAGACTTCATCTCGAGCAATCCCGGTCTTGTTCCCTAGACGAGCCGAGGTCTTCGGCGATTGTTGATTCGAGCTACAAACTCACCCATCATCATGAGCGGTTTCTTCGAAGAATTGCAGCGTCGAAAAGTCTATCGCGTCGCCGCCGCTTACATCATCGCAGCCGGATTCATCATTCAGATTGGTTCGGCGGTGTTTCCGGCCTGGGAATTGCCAAACTGGACTTTGCGTCTTGTGGTCGTGCTTTTGCTGGCCGGTTTTCCGGTAGCGCTGATTCTGGCCTGGGCCTACGATGTAACGCCGCAAGGGATTCAGGCGACGCCCGCTTCGCCCGGAACACACCGACGAAGAAATATTATTGCTCTTACTGCAATCGGGCTCGCGATTTCTGCGGTTTCCGGATTTTTTTTGTTCCCTCGCGCTTCCGGACGCATCGTCGAGAAGTCGATTGCTGTCCTGCCTTTTCAAAGCCTGAGCGATGAAAAGGAAAACGCCTATTTCGCAGACGGCATCCAGGACGATATCCTGACTAATCTTTCAAAGATCGGCGATCTAAAGGTCATCTCGCGGATGTCGGTGATGTCGTATCGTGGCGATGCCTTGCGCAACGCGCGCGAAATCGGGAAAGCACTCGGAGTTGGCGCGCTTCTGGAAGGCAGCGTCCGACGCGCTGGCAATCGCGTCCGGGTGAGCGTTCAGCTGATCGACGCGAACAACGACGAGCACATTTGGGCGGAAGATTACGACCGCGATTTGACGGACGTCTTTGCGATTCAAACCGACCTTGCCCAAAAAATTGCTTCGACTCTCCAGGCAAAACTCTCCCCGAACGAAAAAAAACGGCTCGATCGCCGGCCAACGCAAGATTCAGATGCTTACCTCCTGTATATCCAGGCGCATGACTATGCAAACCGGCCAGACCGTTTTCGCGACACTTCGTTAAAGGCCGAGGAGCTTTTCGAACAAGCCATTAAGCTCGATCCAAAATTTGCAGCCGCCTTTGCCGGGCTTTCGATGGTGCAGAGCTGGATGTATCACGAGTCCGAGCCCACCCCGGCCCGTCGAGAAAAAGCGCGGCTAAATGCGAATGAAGCGCTGCGATTGCAACCCGACCTTCCAGAGGGACATCTCGCTCTCGGTTACTCCTACTACTACGGCGATCGCGATTACGGTCGCGCGCTCACTGAGTTTGAGATTGCGAAGCGTGACCTGCCGAATGAAGCCAACGCCTACACGGCGATCGCCGCCATTCAGCGACGCCAGGGCAAATGGGCCGAATCGAACGCGAACTTTGAAAAGGCCGCCTCCCTCGATCCTAAGAACGCCAACGTTCTTTTTAATTTTGGTTTCAACTATATGGCTCAGCGCGATTTCGAGGCTGCTGACAAGATTTTTGATCGGGCAATTGCCGCAGACCCACAATCGGTTGCCGCACACGGAATGAAATCGGCCCTCGCAATCGCATGGAAGGGCGATGTTACGTTTGCTGAAAATCAACTGTCGTTGGTGCCTCCGGGGTTCGATCCGGATGGGCTTGTTACGTCAGCGCGGGTGGGGGTTCTCACACTGCAGCGGAAGTTTGCTGAAGCACTGCAAATGACGCAGCAATTTCGCGGAGAGACATTGAGTTACCCAGAGAAGGGCCCTTGCCCAAAAGCGGCCTTGGAAGGGAGCCTATATCTACTTCAGGGCGATAAAGAAAGGGCGCATGCAGCGTTCGAGCAGGCTAGACCTGTAGCGGAGCGACTTGTGCGTGAAGCGCCCAATGATCCCGCTCGTCACGCGCATCTCGGTGCTGTGCTCGCTGGCTTGGGACGGAAAGAAGACGCGATCAACGAAGGAAAGAAGGCGGTCGAATTGTTGCCGGAATCTGAAGACGCCTTCGCCGGGCCTCAAGCTACCGCTGCGCTGGCGGAAATCTACGCCTGGGTGGGAGAACGTGACGAAGCATTTCACCTCCTCGATCATTTGCTCACGGTGCCGAACGGCCTCACCGTACAAACGCTCAAGCTCGATCCAACCTGGGATCCATTGCGCAACGATCCTCGCTTCCAAGCGTTGATCGAGAAGTATAGCGCCAACCGCTAACGCGACGTTTAGACTAAAGATGAAAACGGCTTACGGACTCGGCATTCCGGAAACGCTCGAAGAGATATGCGATCCAAATCGTGTCGCTTTGCTCGTGTACGACATGCAGGTCGGCATTTTGAGCCAGATCAAAAACTCCGAGCAAATCACGCTACAAGTTCTCAAGGTCCTGACAGCTGCGCGAAGAGCTAAAGTGCGAGTCTTCTTTTCGCGGCATCTTTCATTACCAAAAGAATTAATGGGTATGTCTCAATTCCGGATGGCTATGGCCTGGCAGCGCACGGACTCACCCGAACAGGTCAAACCATGGTTTCTGCGCGACGATCCTTCCTTTCAAATTATTCCGGAGTTGGAGCCTCGTTCGACTGAAGGCATCTTCGACAAATTGACCATGTCTGCCTTCGAAGAGACGTGGCTCGATTTCGCTCTGCGGGATTGTGGCGTCAACGCGTTCATCATCGTCGGCGTAGCGACTGAGATCGGGATCGAACCGACAGCGCGGCACGGAGCCGATCTCGGCTACATTCCCGTGCTCGTAACCGACGCCTGCGGTACTGGCAATGAAGAAGCTGCAAAGCGATCAATCGAGAACCTGAAATTTGCAGGCGACACGATGCTCGCGGATACGGAAGAAATTTGTGCCGTTCTCCGGCAACGAGCTGCCGATCGCAGCTCATAAAGCTCACGCGCGCCGGCTACGCCGCCTTCGCCACAACCGGTACAATCCGAACACGGCAAGGCTCAGCACCACGAGCACTGTGAGCGCCAGCGCTAGAATGTTGTGAATGGGATTAGTAAGAATGAAGTTCGGATATCGCGCATAGAATCCGTTGAAACGTTGAAACGCTGCCGGCAACGCTGTTAAGTCCGCTTTCGCCAATTCAAGCCGATGCTCATCGGGATGGTAGTGAGATCCGAATCGGTAGGCGCGTCCTGCCGCGTCCAATTCGATATGGCCGCCCAGGATATGGGCGAGCGGATGCGTCTTAAGAAAGTCGACAACTCGCACAGCGCTTTCGCGATAAGCTCCGGCATCTTCAATTAACAAGCGCCCCGGCAGCAGAAAATCTCCCGAAAAAAGGATGCCGGTTCTATCGTCGTAAAATGCCACATGAGTCTTGTTGTGCCCGGGCGTCGGAATTACATCCACAGTTCGGCCACCTAAATCGATATGCGCGATCCCATTGGGCCAGGTAGTGAAGCCGAAGAACGCTCGGAGTCCCTCCAAATCGTATGGCACAACCTGGGTCGATGGAAGAGATGCAAACTGAGGGTCGCCCGCGCGATGATCCAGATGCCTGTGGGTATGAGCGACCAGAAGTGGAAGCTTTTTGTGCTCCTTGTCCGGCAACAGTTCCAAGACCGTCTTCGCCAAAGGCATCGCGTTCGGATCGGCAACCGCGCCGGTATCGATTAAAAGAGCCTTATCGGAGCCTATAAGAAGATAGATAAAATTTGCTTCAAAGCTCGCGCAGGGACTTTGGCGAAGGATGAAAGTTTGCGGCTCATAGGTGTGCACCTGCAAGGGAGGCTGCGGCGAAGCTACACAGTCCTCGGCGCCGATGTTCCATTGCGCCGGCAGAGAACCGGACACCGGTTCTGCCAAAGCGGGTAATGCGGTGAACAGTATTGCGGCGAGGGTGAGCAGCGTCGGGTCTGACGATCCCGAAACAAAGCGGTGCAATCCGTCGATGCGCATCGGATCAATGCAGCGGTTTGGACAAAAAGATGGCTGTGCCTGCGTTTTCTTGCAGCGCGTAGCGCACAAAGCCGGCCGCCTCGTATGCACGGAGGGCGCGATCATTATTGTCCATGACCTCAAGGGTCAACTTGCAGCAACCTAGTTCACGAGCTTTGGCTTCGACGGCGTCGAGCAAACGGCGTCCGACGCCCTTTCCACGAAACGCGGGTAGCACCATGCAATCGTGTATATTGTTGATGAGCGGTTTCGCTGCGAAGGTAGAGAAACCGATGAAGCACACGGCCACACCGATGGGCTGCTCACCCTCGAAAGCCAGAAAGATCAAAGTCGTCGGGTGCCTCTGCAACCCTGGAATCAGACGAGGCCGAACACTGGGATCGAGCGGTTTGGCACTTCCCATCACGTCCATTGAGTAAGCGTCAACCATTGCAAGCACCCCCTCGCGATGCTCAGGTAAATTTAGATTTGCTTCCACAATTCGAATGGACATCAATGCGTCACTTCCTGGGATGAGATGCGGGTCGGATGGTGTTCGGATTCACGATAACCATATAGGAAGCATACCGACAAGCTACGGCAGACGGCTCTTTGAACTTGCGCTAAAAACCTACGATAGGTTGTTGGACCTTGCGCGACTGCAATAGGTCATGCGGTGTTTGATCGGTCTTCGTTGTTGTTGACGCACACCGCGACACGGAAAGCGTTTCGTTGCGCGCGCGGATGACAAGTTGACGGCGTTTCTGGAATTGGAATCGGCGATTCGTGTTGCTGAATATAACGCGCTCAAGCCATTGGGGTCCCGCTTAGCGCAGGCATGACTGCGGGCTTTGGGCACACCCCCTCCGGTGTTCTGTCTCCATTTATCATCGGCCAGCGCGAGATCGACATGTTTGTTAATGTGCGACCGGCTGTTTCGGTGTAATAGCGGAGCGATACGACTCGCTCATGTTCCCGCGGACCGGATCTAATTCAACGCTTTCACTGTCGATCCTGGCTCTCGCGATGGCTCTCGAGATCGCGTTCGCACTGCTGGCAGCGTTCGTCTTATTTCCGAGCGGAATCCTCAAGGTATTTGCCGCTCCAACGCACTGTCTGATAACTGCAACTCTCGTTGCGAATTTTATCTCTCTCGCTGTGATCGTGGGCCTCGTTTTATGCCTTATCGGTGGGCTGCGCCTGTCAGATTTTGGTTTGCGTGGCAGCGATGTGCCCATTGCCATCGTGTTGACAATCAGCGTGTGGATTGGAGTGAACGCGATCGAAGCGGCATGGCAAGCCGTGGTCGATGGCGCCGTGAGCTGGGGTGGAGAATGGCAAGGGCTTGGCGTAACTGCTGTGATCGGTGCCTTACTCGCGCAACTCTTCGGAAATGCGCTTTACGAGGAAATCCTCTTTAGAGGTGTCCTGCTTCGCCAAACCTACTGGCGACTTGAAACGACGCGCCTGACAAATCTGCAAACATTGGCAATCGCAATCGCTATCTCGCAATCTCTATTTGCTCTCATCCATTTGCCGATTCTGCTAAGCGGAGGCATGTCGGCAATTGCGGCGTTTTCTCGGTTGCCAGCGATATTCGTCGCCGGAAGCGCGTTCGCTGTTCTTTATGCACGAAGCGACAATCTGTTGTTGTGCGTGGGGATTCATGCCATGGCAAACAAACCGACGCTGCTCGTGACCGATCGTTTTGATATTCCTGACAATCTCGCGTTCGCCGTGGTGATGTGCCTCACGTTGACAGCGCTCTGGGGCACAAAAAGAGTGCGCAGATAGGCGGCGCGGGAAGTTAGCTTGTTTCGCAATGGGGCTTCATCGCGATTGGTTAGGCCTATTTCGGTTCAGGTCGTGGCATTTTGAATTCCTTCCAGCGCCGTTCCTGTTCGTCGGGTGGAATATCCTCGACCTGCGTGGCAACCCACCAAATGTTGCCGCAGGGATCTTTGACGCCGCCATACCGCTGACCGGAAGGCAATGTCATCATCGGAAAAACGGAAATCCCGCCGGAGCGCAGCGCACGCTGATACACTGTGTCGCAATCGGTGACGTATAGATAAATTGAGCTGGGCATCGGCCCAAATTCTGGAGTGGGGTCAGCCAGCATTAGTATCGAATCTCTAATTCGCATCGTGGCGTGCATGATTGCGCCATCTGGTCGGGTTTGGCGGAAGGTCAGCTCGCCATCGAATGCTGCGGAGATGAACTCAATCAACCGCGAAGCGCCTTGGGCGAATAGGTAAGGAGTAATGGCGTGGAATCCGTCAGGAATTGGTTTTATAGACATTTCATTCACTCGCTGTTGCGAGCGCGGTCACGGCTATTGTTTCGATCCAACGCGAGCGCGGTTGAACTCAGGCGCTGACGCTCGGTAAAAATTCTTCGCGAACGATCTTGCCGTTCTTGACAGTGTAAACGCCGACTTCGGACATTTTCCTGCGCTCTTTCGTTTTCTTGTCCGAAACGTCAGCATCGTACTGCACGACGAATCGATCGTGTCCGACGAAAGGTCCCCTGGCATCGAAACTATGCACCTCCATCGCGTTCACCCACCAATCAACTTTACCGCGCACGCCTTCCTTGCCGCGTGTTTCCGGCGAGCCACCGCCCATGCTGAATGCTTCCACGCTTACAACGTTGTCGTCGTAAAGCTCGAGCGCTTCATACCAGGCTTGTTTTCGAGTTAGCTCCACCACTTTTTTTGCAACTTCTTCCGTAGTCATATTTTCCTCCTTTGTTTAGATGAGAACTTATTTGCTGAAGAATTTTTCTAGTCGATCGAGAATGCTGTTCCAACCCTCATTGTGGCGATCGCGCGATTCCGCACTGGGCAATTGCTCGTGCTTGAAGAGCAGTTCGGTGCCACCATCCCGATCGAATAACTCCACTGTGACGATGCTGTTGTGCGTTGTCCAATTCTCATCGTCATCCCATTTCCAAGTGAAGACAATCTTCTTTCCCGGAACGAGCTCCCGGTATTCGCCGAACGCGCTCATTTCCTCCCCTTCCGGGCTGGTAAGGTCCCACCGATATTTTCCACCGACGCGCACGTCCGCAGTGATATTTCGCGTACGCACGTTTTCTGGTCCAAACCAGTCTCTTAGTTGTGCCGGATCGGTCCACGCAACGTAAACGCGAGCGGGCGGCACGTTGATGAACCTGATGATTTCGAGCGATGTTTTCTCTGCAGTTTTCTCGTTCATGGTTTCGCTTTCGAGCTTTCAAGGAATCGTTTCAGCTCCGATCCGATAATTGCAGTCCAGCCAGCTTCGAAATTCTTCCGAGCATACGCGGGGGTTTTCGGAAATGTTTCGATTCCAGTGTGCGTGAGTTCCAGTCGCGTCTTATCACCCTCGGGAAATAATTCAAACGTGACGAGAGAATTTCCCGGCTCGCCTTTGTATCGCCAGGTATAAGCGATTTTCTTTAGCGGAATCAGTTCGGTGACTTTGCAAAGGTGGTGATAAGTGTTGCCTTCGTGCTCAACCACAAATTCAAATTCAAAGCCGATCTCCGGCTTGAATTCCTTCAGGTCGAAATACCA
>Ga0164303_10000197_pt1 | contig 12346 bp, 9 predicted proteins | sample Whisoiple_207_MG_FD_109715 | JGI IMG/M metagenome (GOLD analysis project Ga0164303, IMG submission 109715) | Soil microbial communities amended with pyrogenic organic matter from upstate New York, USA - Whitman soil sample_207_MG | ecosystem: Environmental > Terrestrial > Soil > Agricultural...
CCACGGCGGATGGCACGGCGGTTGGGGCGATCCCCGCTTCTTCGTCGGTGGCCCGGCCTATTATGGCGGCGGTTATGGTTACGGCGGCTGCTATGTGCGGCGATTGTTCCAGACACCATGGGGACCCCGTTGGCGGTTGGTGAATCGCTGCTATTGATCTGCCTTTGATTAATCCGAGCCTCGAAAGCCTCGGCCCCCTGCGGTCGGGGCTTTCTTTGAGTTCGATTGGTGGAACTCGATCCGCCGGTTTCATCAATTCCAGCTGATAAAATGTGCAATCGGCCGCAAGGCGGAAACAATTTTTGTGCTGGGGACTTGGTCAGAAGTCAGCTCGAAATGGAATGCGAAGCGGAACCGTCATGAACAGCCGAATCACCCACGACGGCGAACAAATCGATCACAGGACGTGTCGATCGATTTGTGACGCCATCGGTGAACGGCTGCAGCAGAGGCTGCGGCCGGATACTTCGCGGCTATCGTCCCACTTGCAACATCTGATGGATGAGTTGCGCAGGAGGGACAGCGAAGGCCCCTGGAGGTCTTCGAACTAGCCGAATGTCCTTTCGGCATAGGCGGATTGCGGAAGCAATATTTCGCTCATAAACCGGTTGCGTTTGGCGGCGGCTCCGGTGACAACCCCGCATGCTTTCAATCACAGACATATCGGTCCGCATTGCCGGACGACTTCTGATCGATCATGGCTCCGCGCAGATCGTGCCCGGCGCGCGCGTCGGTCTGGTCGGCCGCAACGGGGCCGGCAAATCGACGCTGTTCCAGGCAATTCGCGGCGAACTGCCGACCGAGACCGGCACCATCACGATCCCACCTCGCTGGCGGGTCGGCAGTCTTGCGCAGGAAGCGCCGAACGGGCCGGAGAGCCTGATTGAAGTCGTGCTCAAGGCGAACCTTGAGCGCGATGCGCTGCTCCGGGAAGCCGAGACCGCCCATGATCCGCACCGGATCGCGGAAATCCAGACCAGGCTCGTCGACATCGATGCCCATTCGGCGCCTGCCCGCGCCGCTGCGATTCTCAGCGGCCTCGGGTTTTCAAGCGCGGACCAGGCGCGGCCATGTTCGGAATTTTCCGGCGGCTGGCGAATGCGCGTCGCGCTCGCTGCAACGCTGTTTGCGGCGCCCGATCTTTTGTTGCTGGACGAGCCGACCAACTATCTCGATCTCGAAGGCACGCTCTGGCTTGAGGACCATCTGGCGAACTATCCGCGCACGGTGATCGTTATCAGCCATGACCGCGATCTGCTCGATACCTCGGTGGACCAGATCCTGCGTCTGGACCGCGGCAAACTAACGCTCTATCGCGGCAGCTATTCCTCATTTGAGGAGCAACGCGCCACCCGCGAGATGCTCGACGCCAAACATGCCAAACGCCAGGAGGCGGAGCGCAAGCGTCTGCAGGCTTTTGTCGACCGCTTCAAGGCCAAGGCCTCGAAGGCGCGCCAGGCCCAATCGCGCGTCAAGATGCTGGAAAGGATGAAACCGATCGCAGCGCTGGTGACGCAAGACGTGCGCGAGATCAGCTTCCCTGCGCCGGAAAAAATCCTGTCGCCTCCGATCATCGCGGTCGACGATGTTTCGGTCGGCTATGATCCGAAACAACCGGTGCTGAAGCGCGTTACCCTGCGAATCGACAACGACGATCGCATCGCGTTGCTCGGCGCCAACGGCAACGGCAAATCGACGCTGGTGAAACTGCTCGCAAGCCGGTTATCGCCATTTTCCGGCACGATTACCCGCGCGGAGAAGATTTCCATCGCCTACTTCGCGCAGCACCAGCTTGACGAATTGAGCGAAGACGGCTCGCCCTACGATCACGTCCGCAAGCTGATGCCTGACGCCCCTGAAACCAAGGTGCGCGGCCGCACCGGTGCGATCGGCTTCTCGGGCAAGGCCGGCGATACCCAGGTCAAAAACCTGTCAGGCGGCGAAAAGGCGCGGCTGCTACTGGGTCTCGCGACCTTCTTCGGTCCCAACATGATCATTCTCGACGAGCCGACCAACCATCTGGATATCGACAGCCGCGCCGCGCTTGCCGAGGCGATCAACGAATTTCCAGGCGCGGTCATCATGGTCTCGCATGACCGCTACCTGATCGAAGCCTGCGCCGATCGATTGTGGGTAGTGGCCGACCAAACTGTCACGACCTATGATGGCGATCTCGATGACTATCGACGCATGGTGTTGTCGGCGCGCGGCATGCGCACAAACTCGCGCGACCGCGGCAGCAACGAGCGGGGCAATGGTCGCGACAAGCCTGCGCGCAACGGCAACGAAAAGCGTGTACCACTGAAACAGAAGATCTCAGAGGCCGAGGCCGAGATCGCGCGCATCAACGGCATCATCGCCAAGATCGATACGGCGCTGGCCTTGCCGGATTTGTTCACGCGCGACCCGAAGCAGGCTGCCCAGCTTAGCAAGGCACGGGCCGGCGCGGCGAGCGCCTTGCAGCGAGCCGAGGAAGAATGGCTGGCGGCCAGTTCGCAATATGATGAGGCGGCCGGCTGAGCAACGTGTGGGAAAAGCGAGTGATCAGGTCGCCGCCGGCTTCTTCTTCGCCTTGGACTTAGCGGGCTTCGGCGGCGCCACCGGCTCGGGCCCACGCTCGATCGAGCTCAGGCGTCCGGCCGTAAAGGTGTATATCCCGGCGCGTTGCCCCTTCGAGTAATTGATGACCGCAACCCGATCGCCGCGCGGATTGTTGGAGAAGTTAACGCTGTCGGGTGCGCCAATCCCGCGCACAACGTCGCATTCGGTGTGACCGAGCGCTACCGCTCCCGTTGTCGAGGCGGGCGGCGCGGCGGCAGCTCCCTCGGTCAACGCATTCGCGTCTGCAGGCCCGCCTGGAGGCGTCATTCCCGGGCAAAGCCCGTCGGCGTTGACCAGATCCTCCGATGTGAGCTGCCGATTGGGGGTCAAAGGCGGCGTTTCAATCGAAACGGGTCGGATGAACAGCCTGCCCGAGCGCGAAAACCACTCCGCGTCCTTCGACAGAAGATCGGACGCAAACATACTGGACCCCCCCGAGCAACCCGCCATGAGCGGGGCAAGCAGAAGCAATGCCAGCAGACATTTTCGATGAGGGTGTTCGTCTCGCACGCTAATCAGGTTCCCGCCCCGGCCCTAAGCGCTTGTCCCACCATCACTTTGCGGCACGACCGTGACTGTGTGCAAGCCCGCAGGGAGAAAGTTCAGATTATCATTAATTGCGGGATATCGCTATTCCCGCCGCTGCCACCGACCTCGCTCATCGGACTGCCAATAGGTCACCTCAAACCCCCGCGCCTTGCAATCTGTCCAGGCACCTCGCGCCAAGGCGAGCGCCTCGCCGTCGTCGCCGTTGAAGACCAGAACCATACGATCATAGGCGTGGGAATCAGCAGGCATGGCGGCACTGTCGATCAGAAACCTGACATTGGCCCGGTTCGGGTTGCCCTCTTCCACCATCAGCACGATTGGCTGATCCTGCGCATCGCCGGCGCGCCAGGTGGCGTGCGGCAAAAACGAATCGTCGCGATAGGTCCACAAATGAGCATCGAGCGCGTCCGCGCGCTCCTGCGATGTCGATTGCACCACAGCGCGCCAGCCACGCTCCAGCGATTTTTCGAGCAAGGACGGCAATACGCTTTCCAGCGACATGTTCTGTAGGTGATAGAACAGAACTTCTGTCATCACTTTGCTTCGTAGTAATCCGCAACCAGCCGTTCCAGCAGGCGAACGCCAAACCCCGAACCCCAGCTCTGATTGATGTCGGATTTCGGCGCGCCCATCGCGGTTCCCGCGATATCGAGATGCGCCCATGGCGTATCGTCGACGAAGCGCTGCAGGAACTGGGCGGCGGTGATCGAACCGCCGTTGCGGGTGCCGGTGTTCTTCATGTCAGCGAACTGCGAATCGATCTGCTTGTCGTATTCCGGACCAAGCGGCATGCGCCAGACCCGTTCACCCGTCGCCAGGCCGACCTTGGTCAAGCGCTCGGCCAGTTCGTCGTTGTTGGAGAACAACCCGGCATATTCGGTGCCGAGCGCCACCATAATGGCTCCGGTCAGGGTTGCGAGATCGACCATGAATTTCGGCTTGATCTTCTGCCCCACATACCAGAGCACATCGGCCAGTACCAATCGGCCTTCGGCGTCGGTGTTGATGATTTCGATGGTTTGCCCGGACATCGATGTGACGATATCGCCGGGACGTTGGGCGTTGCCGTCGGGCATGTTCTCAACAAGGCCGATGGCGCCGACCGCATTGACCTTTGCCCTGCGCGCGGCCAGCGCATGCATCAGACCGACGACGCAAGCGGCGCCGCCCATGTCGCCCTTCATGTCCTCCATGCTTCCCGCGGGCTTGATCGAAATGCCGCCGGTGTCGAAACAAACGCCCTTGCCGACAAAAGCAACCGGCTGATCGCCGCGCTTGGCGCCATTCCAGCGCATGATCACGGTGCGGCCGGCCCGCGTCGAGCCCTGCGCGACACCGAGCAGCGCGCCCATTCCGAGTTTCGTCATGGCCTTGACGTCGAGGACCTCGACGTCAACGCCGAGCTTCTTCAGCTGGCTGGCGCGGCGCGCAAATTCCGAGGGATAGAGCACGTTCGGCGGCTCGTTCACCAGTTCGCGCGCCAGGATGACACCATCGACGATGTGAGCGTCCGGCGTGAAGGCTTTTCGCGCTGCCGCCACATCATCCACGGCGAGCGAAACATCGCCGCTCAAGGCAGCCTCCTCGCCGTCCTTCTTCCTGGTCTTGTAGTGATCGAATTTATAGGCGCGCAGCCTTATCCCCGATGCGACCGCGGCCGCCTGATCGGGCGTCATAGCCCCGGTCGGCAACTCCGCCACGACCGTCACTTGGCCATTGCCAGCGCGCAGCTTGCCGGCCGCCACGCCGCCAAGCTTGAGAAAATCATTGTCCTTGATGGCCGAGAGCTTGCCGGCACCGGCTACGATCAGGCGCGAGGCCCTGAGACCTCTCGGCGCCAGAATATCGAGGGTTGAGCCGCTTTTTCCCTTGAACTGGTTCGTGTCAGCGGCGCGCCTGACCAGATTGGCCGCCCGGCCCAAGGTTTTTCGGGTTGCGGCGCCAAACTTCAAGGCATCGTCGCAGAAAACCACCAGAGTGCCTCGAGGGGCGGTGGAAAATGGAACGAACCCGACCTTGACGGCGTCGGACATGGATAACTCCTCCAAATTCAGCACTGTCGCTCGTCGGGAACCCGCCGGACGGCTTGAAATGCTCTCTTCGCCCGTGATTCGCGGCCGTCGAGCGCATGGTCCTGGACACTATGGCCTGTCAGCCGCTGGGCTGCCAAGCGCCGGGAGTGGCCTGGGGGCCACATAACCCGAATTATTAACCTTATCCGCAAGGTGCCATGGCGCAGCCATTTTGTTGACGGATCAAAGGGATGCTAGTGAGAGATCAAAGGGATGCTAGTGAGCGGCCGGAGCAATAGCGGCGCGACCAAAAGGGGATCCTGATTGCGGGATTGGTCGCCAGCTGCGGTTCCAGTCGTGGGGTGCGGGATCGTGCGGTAACGATGGGGTCGATCGACAAGTATATCTTTCGCACGACGCTCGCGTCGTTTGCGCTGGTTCTGGTCAGCCTGACGGGGGTGATCTGGATTACGCAGGCGTTGCGCGGCATCGACCTGATGACCAGCCAGGGTCAGACCATTGTCACATTCCTCGGCGTCACCAGCCTGGTCATTCCGGCGCTGGTGCTGATCATCTCGCCGATCGCCCTGATGATCGCGATCGCCCATACCCTCAACAAGCTCGCGACCGATTCAGAGATCATCGTGATGAATGCGGCCGGCTTCTCGCCGTTCCGTCTGTTCCGTCCGTTTCTCTATGCCACCTTGGCGGTGGCCGTGATGGTTGCCTTCATCTCCGCCTATCTCGCCCCCGACGGCATGCGCCGCCTGAAGCAATGGGATGCCGAAATTACCGCGGATGTGTTGGCCAATATCCTGCAACCCGGCCGCTTTGCTCAACTCGATCAGAACCTGACCATCCGTATTCGCGAGCGGCAACCAGGCGGGGTGCTGGTCGGCATCTTCGTCGATGACCGCCGCGACCCAAAGGAGCGTGTCAGCATCATCGCCGACCACGGCACGGTCCTGAAAAACGAGGGCGGATCGTTTCTGATTCTTGAGGACGGAAATCTCGAGCGCCTCGAAGCCGGCAAGCACGATCCCGCGCTGGTGGCGTTCGGCCGTTATGCGTTCGACATGTCGAAATTCTCGAATCAAGGACGCGACATCACTTTGGGCATTCGCGAACGCTACCTGTGGGAATTGCTCTCACCGCTTGCCAACGATCCGGTCTACATGCAGTTGCCCGGACAGTTCCGCGCCGAGCTGCATGATCGTTTCATGGCGCCGATCTATCCGTTTGCATTCGCAGCTCTCACCTTTGCCTTTCTCGGCGCGCCGCGCACGACGCGCCAGAGCCGCAATTTTTCGATCTCCAGCGCCATCCTCGCCGTCTTCGGATTGCGCATGGCAGGGTTCGCCTGCTCGGTGATGGCCGTGAAGTCGCCGCTAGCGCCCCTCGTTCAGTATCTGATGCTGACGCTGGCCATCGGTGCAAGCCTTTGGATCATCCTCGGAGGGGTCGTGGTGGAACCGCCGGCCGCTCTGATCGAGGCGATCAACCGATCGAACGCGCGTCTGCTGCGACTTTTTGGGCGGCCAGCCACAGCATGAGCATGATGACCAACACGCTTGGGCGATACTTTGCCGGCCGCTTCGTGGTCTCGGCGCTGGGCGTGTTCGCCAGCATCTTCGTGCTGCTGGTTTTGGTCGATTACATCGAGATGGTCAGGAAGACGTCGGGGCTGGCTTCGGCCTCCGCCATCGCGGTTGCGGAGACCTCGCTGTTCCGGGTGCCGCAACTGCTCGAAAAGATGATGCCGTTTTGCATCCTGATCGGGGCGATGACCTGCTATCTGGCGCTTTCGCGGCGCCTGGAGCTCGTGGTCGCGCGCGCCGCGGGCGTGTCTGCCTGGCAGTTCATCGCGCCGGCGCTGGCCAGCGCGGTGGTGCTCGGAATCCTGGCAACCGCCGCCTACAACCCGATCTCGGCCAACTTACGCGAGCTCTCCAAACGGATGGAGGCGGAACTGTTCGGCTCCGCTCCCGGAGGCGGCATACAGGACGCGTCCGGCTTCTGGATCAATCAGGTGAACAGCGAAGGTAATGCCATCATCAATGCCGCCCGCAGCGAACAGCAGGGGGTGCGGCTGACCGGGCTGACCGTATTCCGATTCGATACCGACTATCGGTTCAAGGAGCGAATCGAAGCGCGCGAGGCGACGCTCGAAGAGGGACGCTGGGTGTTCAAATCGGCGCGCCGTTATTCCCTCGACGGACCTCCTGTCGATCAGGACAGCTTCTTTCTTGCGACCAGCCTTACACCGACCCAGGTCCGCAATAGTTTCTCCACACCGGAGACTGTGTCTTTTTGGCAACTCCCGAGCTACATCCGGTCATCGGAAAGCTCGGGATTCGCGACCGCCGGGTACCGGCTACAGTATCACAAGCTTCTCGCGCAGCCATTTCTGCTCGCTGCCATGGTCATGCTGGCAGCGGCCGTCAGTCTCCGGTTCTTCCGTTTCGGCGGCATCCAAAAGATGGTTTTAAGTGGCGTGGGTGCAGGCTTTCTGCTCTACGTTCTGTCGAAAGTAACTGAGGATTTGAGCAAGGCTGAGTTGATGCATCCCATCGCTTCGGCGTGGCTGCCCGTGTGCGTGGGCGGCCTCACCGGCTTTTTGGCCTTGCTGTACCAGGAGGACGGGTAGTGGCCGTTGTCGCCGCCCGCCGAGGAAGCTCGCCTACATTCGGGCGGCGCACTGCCGTGCGCCGTTATCGTGCCCGCTTGGCCGCCGTCAGCGGGTCGGTTCTCGCCCTGATTTTCGGTTTCATTGTCGCCGGCGCGCTCGATATCGCCGCAAGCACGCCGGCATCAGCGCAGGGCTTTACCTACAATCCGAGGCCGCCTCGTGTGGTACCACCCCGTACCGCCAATGACGGGCAGATGCTCGTCCAGGCGGTCGAGGTGGATTACGACTACAACAATTCGCGGGTGTCGGCGGTCGGCAACGTGCAGATGTTCTACAACGGGACCAGCGTCGAGGCCGACAAGGTCATCTACGATCAGAAGACCAAGCGGCTTCATGCCGAAGGCAATATCCGCATGACCGATGCGGAAGGCAGAATCACCTACGCCAACATCATGGATTTGAGCGACGACTACCGCGACGGCTTCGTCGATTCGTTGCGCGTCGATACCCCCGACGCAACGCGAATGGCAGCGACCCGCGCGGACCGCTCAAGCGGCAACTACACCGTCTTCGAAAACGGTGTCTATACCGCCTGCGCACCATGCAAGGACGATCCGAAGAAGCCGCCGCTATGGCAGGTCAAGGGCGCGCGCATCATTCACGACCAGACTGACAAGATGCTGTATTTCGAGAACGCGCAGTTGGAGTTCTTCGGCGTTCCAATGGCGTATCTGCCGTATTTTTCGACGCCCGATCCGACCGTGAAGCGCAAGACCGGGTTCTTGATGCCGAGCTTCTCGGAGGCTTCGACCTATGGCTATGCTGTTGAAACGCCGTTCTATTGGGCGATCGCTCCCGACTACGACGCGACCTTCACCCCACGGGTTACAACCCGGCAGGGCGTGCTGTTGCAGGGCGAATTCCGTCAGCGCCTGATCAACGGGTCGTATCAAATCCGCGCCTACGGTATCGACCAGCTGGACCCGGGAGCCTTCGCCGGTCAGCCCGGAGACCGCACCTTCCGCGGTGGCATCGACACCAAGGGCCAGTTCGCACTGAACGACAAATGGGTTTGGGGCTGGGATGGTGTGCTGCTGTCGGATTACTACTTTTTCTCGGATTACAGGCTGGCCCAATACAGGGATCCGTTGGGCTCATTTCTCACGCTGCCGACGGAAGCCATTTCCCAGCTTTATCTGACCGGCGTCGGCAATCGCAGCTACTTTGATGCGCGCACGATCTACTACCTCAGTTACTCGGGTTTCCAGAATCAGGTCCCCGTTATTCACCCGGTCGTCGATTATTCGAACGTGTTGAACCATCCGATCTTTGGCGGAGAATTCAGCTACAAGACGAATTTCACCAGCCTGACGCGGGAAACTGCCAAATTCGACCCGATCACGACATTGGCTGATACCGCCGGCCTCTGTACAATTGCATCGGCCGATCCACTCGCGCGGTTGCCGTCGCAATGCCTGCTTCGCGGCATGCCAGGCACTTATACGCGGTTAACGGGTGAGGCGCAGTGGCGGCGATCGTTCACCGATTCGGCCGGTGAAATCTGGACGCCATTTGCGAGCGTCCGCGCGGATGCGATCGATGCCTCGATCTCGAATCAGCCCGGCGTTTCCAACTTCCTTCCCGTAGGCGACACCCAGGCGTTGCGCGTGATGCCCACGGTCGGCCTCGAATATCGCTATCCCTTCATCAACGTTCAGCCCTGGGGCTCCACGACGATCGAGCCGATCGCGCAGGTCATCATTCGTCCCAACGAACCCTATGCGGGCAAGATTCCCAACGAAGACGCCCAGAGCTTGGTATACGACACCAGCAACCTGTTCAGCGTCGACAAATTCTCGGGCTATGATCGCGTCGAAGGCGGCGGCCGCGCCAATGTCGGCGTGCAGGCGACCACGCAATTCGACCGCGGAGGTGCCGTCAAGGTACTGTTCGGACAGTCCTATCAACTGTTCGGCCTGAATTCGTTCGCCGTCCAGGACATGACCAATACCGGCCTCGATTCCGGTCTCGCGACCCCCAAGTCGGACTATGTCGGCAGCGTCAACTATTCGCCCAACCGAACCTATACGTTCAGCGTGCGCACTCGCCTGGACCAGGAAACCCTTAACGTTGAGCGCTTCGAAGCTGAAGGCCGTGCGAGCTTCGACCGCTGGTCGGTCAGCATGATGTACGGCAATTACGCCCAGCAACCGGAACTGGGATATCTGACCCGTCGCGAGGGACTTTTGGGCAGCGCGTCGGTCAAGGTGGCGGCGAACTGGGTAGTATCGGGATCTGCCCGATGGGATCTCGAAGCGAACAAGGTCAATCAGTACGTCGTCGGCGCGGGGTATGTGGACGACTGCTTTGTGCTGGCGGCCAACTATGTCACGTCCTACTCTTATGCCGCCGGCACCGCCCCTCCGGTGCTCAGTCATGCCTTTATGCTGCAGATCGGTTTGCGGACCATCGCAAATACGGCCGCGTCAGGCAGCGGAGCCTCAGGTATCCAGTAAACCGGCGCCGGCACGAGGATGAATTTCCGGCGCGTCACTGGTCCAATTCGAATCGGTTGATAGAGCGAATATGATCATGACGACTACACTCTCTCATCGGCTTTCGGTCCTGCTCCTGACCTGTGCCGCGACAATGGCCCTGACGAGCTGGGCCTCGCCGTCGCATGCGCAAACCGTTGCCGTTATGGTCAACGGTGAACCTATCACCAACTACGATATCGAACAGCGCAGCAAGCTGACCTTCCTAACGACTCACAAGCCAGCCAGCCGGCAGGAAGTGATCGATGAACTGATTGATGAAAAGGTAAAGATCAAGGAAGGCAAGAAATTCGGCGTCGACCCCACCGCTTCTGATATCGATCAGTCGTACGCGGCGATGAGTGCGCGGATGCGAATTACGCCGGAGCAACTGACGAAATCTCTGGAAGTACAGGGCATTCGGCCCGACACACTGAAGGCCCGCATCAAGGCCGAGATGGTGTGGACCAGCCTGATCCGCGGGCGATACAAGGAGAGCCTACAGGTCGGCGAAAAGGACGTCGCCGCCGCCATCCAGGTCAATGGCGACGAAAATCAGCAGGCTGAGGCCTTCGAATATAAGATGCAACCGGTTGTCTTGATCGTGCCGCGAGGATCGGCACCCGCCGCCATCGAGGCAAGACAAAAGGAGGCGGAAGCCCTGCGGGGCCGCGTGCAGACCTGCGCCGACGCCAACGCTTTTTTCAAGTCGATGCAAAATGCCGCGATACGCGAGACCGTGACCAAGACCTCGGCTGACATACCGGCAGTCCTTCGTGAAGTCCTGGACAAGACACCGATCGGCCATTTGACTCCTCCCGAGGTGACGAAACAGGGCGTGGAGATGGTCGCGCTGTGTGGAAAGAAGCCGACCACCGTCGACACACCGAAGAAGAGGGAGATCCGGGATAAGATGTATGCCGAGAAATTCCAGGCGAAGTCGAAATCGTATTTGCAGGAAGTCCGCAAAGCCGCGATGGTCGAATATCGTTGACGCATGGCCAGGCCCCTCGCGCTGACATCCGGCGAGCCCGCGGGTATCGGGCCCGATATCACCATCAAGGCGTGGCTGCGCCGAAATGAGCTGAAGCTCCCCCCATTCTACCTGCTCGGCGACCGTGACCTCCTCAACAACCGGGCGAAGGCTCTCGGACTTGACGTCAAGCTCGCCGACGTTCGAGCCGAACAAGCACTCAAAGCTTTCGCCGACGCATTGCCGGTCGTGGCAACCGGCCATGCGGCAACCGCGCGGCCGGGCCAGCCGGACCATACCAGCACCGACGCAGCTCTTGGCTCGATCCGGCAGGCCGTCGCCGACGTCATTGCCGGACGGGCTGGCGCGGTCGTCACCAATCCTATCGCCAAGAGTGTTCTCTACCGTGCGGGATTCACCCATCCTGGGCATACCGAGTTTCTTGCGGAGCTCGCCGCGACCGGCGGCCACGCGCCGCAACCCGTCATGATGCTGTGGTCCCCTGCCCTCGTCGTCGTGCCCGTGACTATCCACCTTCCGCTGCGTGACGCCATCGCGCAGCTCTCGAGTGAGCTGATCGTCAGCACCGTCCGGATTGTGATCGCGGATCTGAAAAGCCGCTTCGGCCTCGCCAATCCGCGCCTTGCGGTATCCGGCCTCAATCCGCACGCCGGTGAAGACGGCTCGCTCGGCAGCGAGGATCAAACGATCGTCGCGCCGGCCGTCGAAATCCTGCGCCGCGAGGGCATCCCGATCAGGGGGCCGCTGCCCGCGGACACCCTGTTCCACGACGCCGCGCGCAAAACCTATGACTGCGCCATCTGCATGTATCACGACCAGGCACTGATTCCGGTCAAGACGCTCGCGTTCGAGGATGCCGTGAACGTCACACTGGGACTGCCGTTCATTCGAACCTCGCCCGACCACGGCACGGCGTTTGACATTGCCGGCACCGGCAAGGCCAATCCGTCCAGCCTGATTGCGGCACTGCGGCTGGCTGCCCGCATGGCGGCGACGCAGGGCGCATGAGCGCGATCGATGACCTTCC
>Ga0164303_10000199_pt1 | contig 12335 bp, 9 predicted proteins | sample Whisoiple_207_MG_FD_109715 | JGI IMG/M metagenome (GOLD analysis project Ga0164303, IMG submission 109715) | Soil microbial communities amended with pyrogenic organic matter from upstate New York, USA - Whitman soil sample_207_MG | ecosystem: Environmental > Terrestrial > Soil > Agricultural...
ATGGAAAGTTAGTTGATGAAAGATATGAAAAGAGAGTCAAACGATTCCTAGATGAATTTGAGTGGTTTATAGAAGCACTAAAAAGCCAAAGAGAAACAAAAGGTACGCCGTATTAGAGGATTAGATTATGAAAAATTAATACATAAGCTACGGTGATAAACTATCATTGTAGAAAATGACTTTTCATTTGGAATATTAAACCATAGTCTGGAGAAGAACAGGTATAGAGACTTGTTCCAATAAACAACCGAATTTATTATGCATATATGTACCGTTAAAAAGTGCATTTTATAACTATAAAATAAGGCTCAAACGTAAATAAAAAGATATTAGTAGTGCTCCAATGACTGGCATAGACTATATCCAAGTTTAATGATTTCAAATTGCAGTCAGCTGATCCGCATATGTGATAACATTACACCAATCTAATATATTGTTGGCGTAGATATATAGTCTATAGTCCAGTCAAATCAGGTATTCTATCATACGAAATGAGTTCTTGCTGCCTTATAACTTCGTTCATACTGTAAATTCTCCTTACGAGGTTCCAGCATGTCTCTACAATGGCCATATGTTGATTTTGTAGTTCGCCAGGAAATCCGCAGGGGACCAGGGCCAAGCCGAGAATTAGTTACATATCTATTATAAAATAATCAATATAATTCAACTAGATGGAGAATAATTGGTTATAATTTTAGAAGAAGAAGGGGAGCACCCGATTTCGTCTTTGAATTGATTTTATATTATTTTATTGTTATCTTATGTATTTATGATTAGTATAGATGCTAGGAAGAGCACCTAGAGTTATTATATAAAGCCAAACTACCATTACCGCCGCCACTACATACCACTACTAACGGATATCCTAATGGATCTATTATAAATTATAATAAGAATACAAACCATGATCATTTAAATGAGTTATTTATTTAGGGAAGAAGATAGCCATTCACGACATAAAGAATCAAGAGAGGTAGAGAATGTTCTTGTGTTGCAAGGAGGAGGCTCATTAGGAGCTTTTGCATGTGGAGTATTCAAAGCATTAGTAAAAAGGGATGTAAGAATAGATATAGTTGCAGGTACATCCATTGGAGCTGTAAATGCTGCTATAATTGTTGGAAGCAAAAATGACCATCCTGAAAAAGACCTTGAGGATTTTTGGATGGAGATTGCTCAAAGTAGTCCCACTATCATCCCAGACACTTTTTTCCTTGATTATGACAATAAAGCTAAGAGATACACTTACAAGAAAATATCTGCTGCTTCGGCTAATGCTGCGATGTTTGGTGTTCCCAAAATGTTTACTCCCATATGGTCACACTGGCCTCCTTGGAGCTATGATGAGGATTATAATACTAGTAATGGTATTTTTTATCATCGCGATAAAGGAGAGCATCAAGAACACTACTATGATTTTCTTAACCCAATAAATTGGACTTATTTCTATGACCATTCGGCACTTGCAAAAACACTCGATAAATACATAGATTATAAAAAGCTCAACCTTGCTGCAACAAAAGAAGAATTACCAGAGGTACTTCGACTTATAATAACTGCTGTAGATGTGATGACAGCCAGACCACTTATATTTGACAATACGAAAATGGAAATAAAAGCAAAACATATCCTAGCAAGCTCTGGTTATCCAATATATGGATTTCCATGGATTGAACTCGAAAATAACTTGTATGCGTGGGATGGTAGCCTACTTAGCAATACTCCCGTAAGAGAAGTCATTTACGCATCTCCAAGGAACGATAAAAATATCTTTATTGTAGAAAACTACCCAAGAAAAATACATAGACTTCCCTCCAATATGGCGGAAGTTGAAAGCAGAGCTAAAGATATTATTTTTAGCGATAAGAATATGGATAATATAAAAATGTCAAGACTTATTACCAGACACATCCAGCTTATAGAAATATTATATGACATTGTGCAAAAAAAAGTTGATATGTCTAAGATTGATCCTCATCAGTTGCAAAAGATAAAGTCAGAATACAATACTCTAATCAACAATTATGGTGCACAAATAAAATCTGTTACAAGAATAGTAAGGAGTGAATTAGAATCGCCTAGTATGCTGCAAAATGCAGACTTTTCTACGAAAACAGTCAAAGAACTGATAACACAAGGTGAGAACAAAACTATGGAAAAGTTATCATATTGCCAGAGTGTTAATTATGATTTTAATATAAAATAGTAGTAACATTTCCACCTTTATAGAAAATTATGGACGAACATAACGTGGTCTGTTATACTAAATTTATATCAAACTACATACTTCTCCTAGTACAGAGAGTAATTGCTTTCCATCTACTTCTCTTGGTTGACCAATTGTAAGGTAACTCGCTGCACGGCAGGCCGAGGCTCGGTCGGTTTCCCATTAACTCCTGGAGATCACAGAAAACGTACTATTACTAACGATGATAATCCTTGACTAACAAAGATATGTCTGTCAGTGAATAGTATAAAAGAAGACCAGATGGTACAGATGAAGGAATAGACATAATCAACTAAATTAATAATCCAATTTTATTATTTTTGCTTTAGAATTGGAACATTCTTCATGAAATCATTATTGTGGGAATATACTTGACGCGCGCGAGCGAAGGCTTGATTGATTATCAAAATAGATTAAAAAGTTAGACATACTCACATATGGTGAGTAAAGAATAAATATCTATTTTAACATTAATGATACTTAAGTACAGTCAATATGGATGATGTAGATTTGAGCTCTGCTAATCCAAACAACGCGAGTGTCACAAATATTGATCTTGCCAACAATTTTTATTCTCAAACGCCTTTTACTTCCATAAAGATACTGATGGTTTCACCGGAGTACCCACCGATAAATGGCGGTGTCGGACGATATACCTACAACCTCGTACGCGAACTTGAGACACACGGTGTAGATGTTTATGTAGCATGCGATAAACAAGGAAAGGGAGATTTTGTTGGGCTCTCTCCTACCAATATTCATAACTCCGAAATTCTATTAAGTTTGGTGGATAAGTTTAGGCCTGACATAGTACATATACAGTATGAGCCAGGTTTGTATGGTCTAAAGCTTTATTCGTATAAGCCAGGCAAAATTCAGACCACGATTGACTTGTTCTATGAAAAATGTACTGTTCCCATAGTTACTACATTTCATTCAGGATATACACTCAGACAATGGATGCAAATACCAGAAATAATATTGAATAAAAAGGAAAGTCTGTTGGTTTCACAAAAGAATACAGATAATGATAAACATACATTATTATCAAGCATAAAGAGCAGGTTGGAAAGTATTAGCATATACTGGAAATATCTTGCCAACTATAGAGCATTTCAAAATCAGAATAAGGAAAAGCTACTCAAAAGTAGTGCAGGTATAGTTTTTTCTGATTATATGAAGGCTCTCATTAGCGCCAAAAGTAAGAACAACTGCAGTGGGGAAAAACCTTGCGTAATATATCATGGTGCGGAGCCTGCAACGTCAACTTTTAGAATCAGTAAAAATGAAGCAAGACTTAGATTTAGCTCTTTCCCACAGGGGAATAGCGACAGGATTGCTTTAGCCTTTGGATTTATGACAGTTGCTAAAGGCTGGGATATCTTGGAAAAAATGAAAGTACCAGAAAATTGGACAATTGTAGTCAATTCATCCGTAAATCACTCTACTGGCGAAAGAATTCAGCTAGACAGACTTGCAAACGATGCCAGTAACATAATAAATTTGAATCAAGATTATCTCTCAGATGAAGATCTTTCAGCACTATTTTACGCTTCAGATACAGTCTTGTTACCATACAAAATTTCTTCTGGGTCAGGCGTTATGTTCGATGCTCTGGGACATGGAATTCCATTCATTGCTTCAGACTTGCCTTTCTTTAACGAGTTTGCCGCAAAAGATCTTGGGATAACTGCAAAAAGAACGCCGAATGCCATCACAGACGCTCTCATAGAATTGGATAAGACTTATGATAAATACAAAAATGCCGTAGAAGGCTTCAAGAAAAATTTGAGATGGTATATTACAGCAATAAATCATATCAAACTGTATCATGATATACTCAGACCGACTAAGATATTTACAAATAATCAAGCCACTGCTACCATTGTCAATAGTCCTCAAGACCAGTCCAAGTCCCTATAGGATCATATTCATTAGTTGATGACCAAGTGAGTGAATTCAAATTACTGAGCAAATCATAAATGGATATCCAAGACATTCGTTTAAGAGCATTCAATAAGAGAATATACTCGTATGCACTTCTAAAGTCAAGTTCCTTCTTATACAAGCTTATTTCGGGTATCCTATTCGTATATGTAGATCTAGCTGCATAGTGTCATCTTTTTTCGGTAGATTAATAATTTTATGATTTTCTTTTCCTGCATTTTCGGTAGCTTCTACTTCGAGAGTTATAATGTACATTTATTTTGATATGCTCTTTTTTTACACCGCGTAATTCTGCTACTATTTTTATCCCCTTACCTGTGTCAGAGACATCAATTAGTGGTTCTTGTTTGGAAGAAATTAGTGGTGGTCAAATATTATAAACCCCATTGCCCAGCCTACTTTTTTCTATTCCTACTGTGAATGGTAATTTGACATCTTCCAACTCTACAGCCCCATGTTTATAATTAATCCCTCGCTTGGTGAATCACATAAATAGATGGACCATACTCTCAAATCTTTGCATTCTTAAATGCCTCTTTTACCAAAATCTTTAAGTGTAAATGATTCATTTTCCTTGGGTTATTCTTCATCTCTTTTTAAATGCTGATATATATCTCTTCAATGCTTCTAAATACATCTTAAACCTGATCTTGCGCGGAAGTATATTCTAACCAATTATGAGATATTCCATATGCCAGAAGCCCAAAAACAGTCATGCAGCACAAATACAATAAGTATCACTCAATAAATATAACGACGAAACTGTGATGACAGAACCTGAAAGATTGTACATGGCACTTCATTTCAGTACGTACGACTATCATTGTTTTAGTTAAAATTATATATGATAAACACCATTTGTTAGTAACTGAGGAGATATATAAGAATATGTCTTCATTACAACAACCACAAACTCCCGTTCTCTTATTAAAAGAGGGGACAACTGAAACAAAGAAAGAAGATGCACAAAAAAACAATATAACAGCTGCAAAACTAATAGCTCAAATTCTCAAGTCTAGTTTAGGTCCCAGAGGATTGGACAAAATGTTGGTGGATCCTATGGGAGACGTAACCATTACCAACGACGGAGCCACGATTCTCAAGGAAATTGAGGTACAACATCCTGCCGCAAAGATGATGGTGGAGGTCACAAAGTCAGTTGATAATGAAGTTGGAGATGGCACGACATCAGTTGCAGTATTTGCAGGAGCATTGCTTGAAAAGGCAGAAAATTTGATAAACAAGAAAGTGCATGCGACTGTTATTGTAGACGGTTATAAAAGAGCATTAGGTAAAGCGGTAAGGATACTGAAGGATATGGCTACAGAGATAGATCCAAAGGACAAAGGAGTTCTTGTTAAAGTAGCAAAAACATCGATGGCATCAAAGATTGTTTCTGGGAATTCTGTAATATTGGCAGATCTAGCAGTTGATGCAATTCTAAAGATTCTTGAAGAGCAGGGATCTATAGATAGCGATGCCAGAACAGATAATCTAACTAGTTCTAGCAAAAGCAAGTACAGAGTAGACTTGGATAATATCAAAATTGAAAAGAAAGCCGGAGCATCGATAAACGATACAAGACTAATACAGGGAATTGTATTGGATAAGGAGATAGTACATGGAGGAATGCCCAAGAAAATGGAGAATGCTAGAATTGCGTTGTTGAATTGTGCCCTAGAGGTCAAAAAACCGGAATTCGATACCAGACTTAATATCAATACTCCACAACAGATGCAGAAATTCATAGACGAAGAAAACAATTTGCTGAAATCAATGGTAGATAAAATTTCATCCGCTGGTGCTAACGTAGCATTATGTCAGAAGGGTATTGATGATACGGCACAGCACTATTTGGCTAGAGCAGGTATTCTTGGCGTAAGAAGGATTAAGGAAAGTGACATGTCCAAGTTGGCCAAGGCTACAGGAGCAAGAATGATCACGAATGTAAATGAATTAAACACTGAAGACCTAGGCTATGCTCAAGTCGTTGAGGAGCATCAAGTTGAAACAGACAAGTGGGTCTTTATAGAAGGGTGCAAGAATCCTAAAGCTTTATCAATTCTATTAAGAGGGGGCTCAAAGAAGGTAGTTGATGAGGCAGAAAGATCTGTACACGATGCACTAATGACAATTAAAGATGTGATAGAATATCCTTATGTTATACCAGGAGGAGGTGCTACAGAAGCTGTAATTTCACAACAAATAAGAGAATGGTCTAATTCGCTTGAGGGACGTGCCCAATTGGCTGCAGAACAATTTGCTGATAGTATCGAAATAATTCCAATTGTACTTGCAGAAAATGCTGGCATGGATCCAATCGATACACAAGCTCAGTTACGTTCAAAGATTACAAGTAATGAGCCTAGGTATGGAATTGATGTGTTAAACAAGAAGATTGCTGATATGACTTCAAAGAATGTATATGATCCTCTTGCCGTAAAGGAACACATACTAAATGGGGCAACCGAAGTTGCATGTATGATCCTACGAATCGATAATATAATTGCGGGATCTAAATCCAAAGATATGCCATCCGGACTAGGCGCTGGTGGCGGTCATGCCATGCCAGGAGGTTATGGCGGCGGTGGCTATGGTGCAGATATGTGAGTAGAATCTATCATTTTTTCTTTTGGAACTTTTCAATTATATTTTGTAGAGCTGTTTCCTAAAGTCGTCACTCTCTAGAAATATTAACAAGATGAAAAAACAAGAAGAAATGTATGAAAATATAAAATGGGAGTAAATTAGCCATGGTAAGGGAGATAATGGACAGTACCTCGTTTCTAGCCGACACCAACGTACTCCTAGATGTACTGGGTAATGAAACAAGAAGAAGAATTTTGAGCCTAATCTCACACGAACCCATGTATTTTAATCAGCTAGCTAGGGAAATGGGTACATGCCAGCAGGCAATTTTGCGTCATGTTAAGATTTTAGAAGATTCTGGTATGATCGAATCTTATCTCCAACGAAGTAACCTAGGTGCACCAGATAGAAAATATTATAAACTCAATTCTTCATTCAATATCAATATTTCAGTTTCTCACGACAATTTTACAGTAAGAAATCAAGATATCATAGAATCAAGATATAAAGAGGCAGATTCCCTTTACAAAAAATTTGATAAACTCCATTCTATTACACTTCATCACGTCGATAATTTAAAAGAACCAGTAACTCTGAATGCAAAATATATTAGACGAAAATCAATGGTCTCCCTAGGTCAGTTTCTTTTAATGTTACAACAGAATCTAGATGGTGTAGAAGAACAAATACTACATTTAGAGACTCGGCTCAATGATCTTAGGGCACTAAAGCAGAATATTATAAAAAAGATACATGAAACTGAGAAAGTTAATTTTGATGATATTGAGCGTCGTCTTATGTGCCTCATAATGGAGAGATATGCTCTACAAAAAGAGCAGCTATCTATTTCGGAATTAGCAGAGATTTTGGACTTGAAGGAAAATACAATAAAAAATGCTCTGGCTAGAATCACAGACAAATTAGGAATGAGATCCAATACGCACGAATTATTCAAGAATTTGGGTTAGATGTAGTAGTATTCCTTCAGTACGATTATGAAGTAGTGGCGCTGTAGAAATTATTGTACCACGTGACCAATTAAGAAAAATGTGGTAGTCTGAAAAAGATTTATTCTAATCGATATTTACATAGACTAGTATCATATAGGACAACATATAGGTAAATATTTGTAAGTAAGCTAGCTAAATGGTTTGGTGGCTCCAACAAGAGAGAGAAAGAATTAATCGAGTACAGTATCTGAATAAAACCTGGTCGACTTGTACGGACATAATTGGGTACTAATAAATATATTCATTTTAGATTTAATCAATTATTCGCTTGTTTCTAAGTTCGTGTTCTTCTCTTTCAGATGTTTGATGCTCATTTAGAGTATCAATAGTATCAAATTCTTGTCCACATTCCTCACATCTAAGACTTTCACTTGATGACATTTACATATTGTATTACGAAGTATTATTAAAAACTTACTTAGGTTGATTAATAACCAATTAACATGTAGAATGGTAATTCATTAAGGAATGCAGAATGCATATCAATATGTACAATTACGATCATGAGATGGTAGATATAGTAAAATCGAGAGACGAATCCGATCTAATATCTATAGAATCATCTTATGCCTTTGGGCTGCAGTTGGATTGTTGTTAAGTTGATGGCGTTTGCTTAGTATTGCTGCTACTACTAAATAGTAGATAGTCTATGTATAATGCAGAAAGACACCGATATCCAACCAAAAATGAGCATATTGGATTGTTTTGTTAGACTTTTCGAGTCAGCAACAACTTGCATAGCAAACAATCTATCCTTTGATTTACGATTACCAGGTTTTTTGTTGAAGGGCAGCCAGTATAAATATTGAAGAGTAGAGGTAGGACAACGACTAATGGGCCTTTTACCTCTTAGAAGTGCTCATCTGAGGCCAATTTTTCCGTGATAAGATTACCGAACAATTATTTAACGATTTATTTACTAGATCATTTGACATGCAGACTTGAATTATAATGAGTAATGACAATTAATTCAAAAACCTAGATTGTACAGCTAAGTGGATCGTGCAAGTATATTTTACAATATGGGTACTCGAAAATAACAGACGAGTATCTTGGTCTATTACTAAAAAAAGTCAGTTATCGAAACTGGCTTGTCAAAAATAGACACTGTGATAACAAGTAATATAAATATCTCTAAGTAATAAATCTGCTTATAAATGACGAAAAAAATATATAGAGTAACATATATTACGATATGTTAGGTGACATACAATATGTGGAGAGACCCATGGAGATTTAGTTCAAGAATCTTTGAAGATGTAGATAGGGAATTTGCAGAAGCTGAAGACATGGTCGGTCGGCTGTTCAAGACTGTAAGAGAAGGATTTCCTTCTGAAATAGGCAGCATGCCGTATTATTACGGATATCAGGTCACGGTAGGTCCAGATGGAAAACCCAGGGTGAGAGAGTTTGGAAACATCAGACCAGCAGCCAAGGGCTTAATCGAAAAAACAGGTGTACGAGAGCCACTAATAGATACATCCATAGATGAAAAGAATAACACACTTGTAATTACAGCAGAGATGCCTGGAGTAACAAAAGAAGATGTCAGAGTGAACATTCATGAAAATTATGTTTCAATACATGCTGAAAAAGATGATAAAAAATATCACTCGGATATACCAATAAATAGTGAGCTGGAAAGTAAATCTGCAAAAGCAACATACTCTAATGGAATACTGGAACTAAAAATTAGGCTGAAAAAAGCTCCAACACCGCAGTCAACGGAGGTAAAAGTAGAATAACTTATTTCCAATTTTATTTTAGTTTGAAAATTTGTAGTGGAGGTGGGATGAGAGAATATGGTGAAAAATGATACTTCTAATAATAACAATAATATAACACTTAGGATTGCCGAGACCAATCCAAAGTTCGTGGGTAGAGGAATTGCTTTAATTGATCCAAAGGTAATGCAGGAATTATCACTATCAACTGGTGATGTAATCGAAATAGCCGGAAAAAAGAAAACTTTTGGTTTACTCTGGTCAGGCCAGCAGATTGATTATGGTAAAGGATTGATCAGAATCGATGGCTATACTCGTAATAATATTGCTGCAGGAATTGATGACAAAGTGGAAATACGAAAGGTTAGCAACATAAGAAAAGCAGAACAAATAATTTTGTACCCTACAGAAGAACTAAATGTTGTAGGACTTGAGGAACATCTACCAGAATTACTTGAGGGACGCATATTTTCCAAGGGGGACATGATTCCATTAAATCTAATGGGAAGGAAAATCGGTTTTATAATTACTAGTGTATCACCTCAGACGTCATCCAATGCAGCGGCTCTAGTGGATAGACATGTAACTGAATTTATTATTGGTTCTGTGCCTAAAAGCGCAACTGGACAGGGTGTTGTTCCTAGAATTACCTATGAAGACATAGGTGGACTCAAAAATGAAGTTCAAAAAGTAAGGGAAATGATTGAGCTTCCGCTAAGACATCCAGAAATATTTGAAAGAATAGGCATAGAAGCGCCGAAGGGAGTTCTTTTGCATGGTCCCCCCGGCACAGGAAAGACGCTGTTAGCAAAGGCAGTGGCCAGTGAGACAAACGCTAATTTCTTTTCTATAGGTGGTCCAGAAATAATGAGCAAGTTTTATGGCGAAAGTGAAGAAAGACTAAGAGAAACATTCAAACAAGCTCAGGAAAATGCTCCATCTATAATATTTATTGATGAGATAGATTCGATAGCACCGAAAAGAGAGGAGGTTTCAGGTGATGTTGAAAAAAGGGTCGTATCCCAACTATTAACATTGATGGATGGATTAGAAGCAAGAGGCAAACTTGTAGTAATAGGCGCTACCAATCGACCAAATGCGTTAGATCCAGCATTAAGAAGACCAGGAAGATTTGATAGAGAAATCGAAATAGGAATACCAAATCAAGAGGGTAGATTTGATATCTTACAGATTCATACTAGGGGGATGCCGCTAACAGATGATGTTGAACTAGAATCACTTGCTAAAGTTACACATGGTTTTGTTGGTGCTGATTTAGAAGCCTTAGCAAAGGAAGCAGCAATGAGATCATTGCGAAAAGTACTTCCTGAAATCAATTTGGAGCAATCAAAAATTCCGATTGAAACCTTAAATAAAATCAAGATTACAAATCAAGATTTCAGTGACGCGTTAAAGGACATCCAACCATCTGCTATGAGGGAAGTCCAAATACAAAAGCCAAATGTAAAATGGGAGGAGATAGGCGGACTAGTTGATATTAAGGAAGAAATAGCTGAGGCTGTAGAATGGCCGCTGAAACACGCAGATCTATTTAGAGAGGCTGATGTTAAGCCCCCAACAGGTTTACTATTGTACGGTGCTCCAGGAACAGGAAAAACAATGATTGCAAAGGCAGTTGCAACCACTTCTGAAGCCAATTTCATTAGTATAAAGGGACCAGAATTATTATCTAAGTGGGTAGGCGAATCAGAAAAGGCAGTTAGAGAGGTATTTAGAAAAGCTAGACAGGCAGCGCCCTGTATCGTTTTCTTTGATGAATTGGATGCTGTAGCACCGCGGAGAGGATCTGATGGTGATGCACGCGTAACAGAAAGAGTAATCAGCCAGATGCTAACTGAGATGGACGGACTAGAAGACCTTAACGGAGTCGTCGTAATAGGTGCAACAAATAGACCAGATATGATAGATGAGGCATTACTACGACCAGGAAGATTTGATAGAATACTTGAGGTTCCTTTGCCAAATAAAGAGGCACGCAAGGAAATACTGAATATTCATACTAAAAGAAAACCACTTGATAATACAGTAGACCTAGAAAAAATATCGGAGTTAACTGAAATGTGGACTGGAGCTGATATTGCAGCAATGGTAAATGCCGCAGCAATATCCGCAATCAAGGAACATCTCACTATTAGGAATGAAAATAATAATAACACAATTAAAAACAAGAGAGAAGCTACGTCAAACTCATCCCTAAAGTCAACAACAACAACAACAATAACGACAACCGAAAGAATACCTAGCAATAATAATAATAACGATGATGTTGAAAATTCAAATCCAAACAAGTTCATCGGTAGCACCAATACAAGAACACCACTAAGAATTTCAATGAAACATTTCGAAAACTCGCTTCAAAAGATAAAGAAAAGAGATTACAATAAACATGGTGTGTAAGGGTATATGTATTCGTCATAAGGCACAAAAGCCACCAGGACTCAGTCGTTATGCTATGGGACAGAGACGCTGCCAAATCTGCGAAATATTTATGATATGGGATTCGTCGTTCTGTCCATGCTGCGGCTACAGGTTAAGGACTAAGCCAAGAAACATGAATTATGATGTAAAATTAAGGATAAGCAACAAAACAAACGAGGCTAGAAGGAATTTAGTGCCCTTACTCGCGTCAGTGCATAAAAAAGACTCTTATCGAAAGGCTTCCTGATACAAAATGAATGGCACGATTATAGAACATTCGACTATAGTGGATTCACTGACTTTGCTAAGACAAACGAGGTAACTTACATTCTGTCAATCACACGAATACAAAATAAGAAATCCTTTGTGGAATCAGATATCGTTAATGGCTTAGTGCTTAAT
>Ga0164303_10000202_pt1 | contig 12258 bp, 7 predicted proteins | sample Whisoiple_207_MG_FD_109715 | JGI IMG/M metagenome (GOLD analysis project Ga0164303, IMG submission 109715) | Soil microbial communities amended with pyrogenic organic matter from upstate New York, USA - Whitman soil sample_207_MG | ecosystem: Environmental > Terrestrial > Soil > Agricultural...
ACGCACGCGCCGCTCGAGATCGGGAATGCGGTCGCTACTGGATCAGGCCGGCTCGCGGACCGCGGGATCCAGCACATTCTGCACGTGATTATCGCCACCGAGCTCGGCGAGGCGCCCAAGCGGCTCGAAATCCCTCACGCGCTCCGGGAGGCGCTCGATCTGGCCACGAAGCTGCGGATACGGTCGATTGCCATGCCCATGCTCGGCACGACCACCGGCGCGCCCCGGGAGGACCGCATTGACGCCGCCCGGGTCGTGGTCGAAACCTTCGTGGCCCAGTTGCGCACGCGCCCGCACCGGATCGACCGTGGTATTCTGGTCTCCCGCTTTGAGGACGACCGTGCCCCGCTCCAGGAGCTGCTGGTCCGCGCCCGCGAGCGCCTCTGGACTGAGTAATCAGCCGGTGCCGCCCAGGCCACCGGTCGACTGATAGCCGAGAGCGGTATCCAGGATTCATGAGTGAGCACGTCCGCCAGATCGTGATGTCCGAGCCTCGCCGGTGGCGGCTCGCGCCGGACGCATGGCGGCTGGCCGGTCGCGTCACGCCCGGTCGGCTCGAACGGTACCTGCGTTTCCGGTCCGCCAAGGGACTCCCCCGCTCGATGAAGGATCGATTCCGGGCGATGCGGATTCCCGAGCAGACGATCACCGAGGTGCTGAGCGGAATTCACGGCCTCGGCCAGTGGATGGACGGCTGGAATCTGGCCGCACAGCGATTCCTGACCGAGGCCCGCGGCGAGGAGCGATCCGGCCATTGGCAGGAGGCGGCTGTCGCCCGGATCAATGCCGCCATGTGCTTCCACATCGCGCACCTGGTCACCGATACCGACCCGCGCACACTAAGGACGCTCCGCGCGTCGAGCGTGACGACCTTCGCCCAGGCGGTGCCGCGGCTGATGCCCGAGGTGCGCAAGATCAGCCTGCGCTGGCGCACGCGGACCTTGCCTGCCTACGTCGCCGTTCCCCAAACCGGACGGCGCCCGTTCCCCATGCTCGTGCTGCTCAACGGCGCCACAACCTGCAAGGAGGAGCTGCTGCTTTGGGCGACCCCGTTGCTCGACATTGGCATCGCCATCATGACGGTCGATTGGCCGGGCACCGGCGAATCAGCCTCTTTCACATCGCCGATCGCCGATAGCGATGACATGACCGACGGCATCTTCGACGTCGTCGAGGACCACCCCGACCTGGATGCGGAGATGGTGGCCATGGCCGGGTTCAGCCTGGGCGGTCCGGTTGCCATCCGATGCGCTGCCTACGACCGCCGGTTGCTCGGCGCGATTGCCGTCACGCCGCCCTACGATCCGCTCGACTGGTGGAGTCATGTGAGCCCGCTGGTCCGACTGCAGTTGATGACCCTGGCCGTCGAAAACGATACAGCTGAGGATGTGGTCGCCGAGTTCGGGCTGACCGATCTTGTGCCGCGCTTGCGCTCCCCGCTGCTCATCTTCGGCGCCGGCCGCGATATGGTCGTGCCACCGGAGGAGTCGGTCGCGCTCGCGGCCGCGGCCGGCGATCTGGCTACGCTCGTCTGGTACCCCGAAGGAGGGCATGGGCTGTACAGCGAGCTCGAAGACTGGATTTCGCTCAGCGGCGAGTGGCTCAATGAGTTGGTCGGCCGCGATCTCCCGGCCGATGACGCGCCTGCGGATCTCCCGCCGGAACCAGAGTCCACGGCTGTCCGCATCGAGCCGAGCCGAAGCCGAACCGCCGGAATGCCCTCCACGGACATCGAATCGACATCCACCCGGGTGGACCGGCCATCATTGGGTCATCAGCCGGTCGCGGTTCATGCGGAGCCAGACGATGAGGATGAGCTGGACGACGAGCTTCCGGACCTCTGGGACGAGTAGCAATCAGAACCAGTCGATCTTCCGGAACAGCGCGCCCAGCGCGGCCACAACCAGGACCATCAACCCAAGGGCGAACGGATACCCGTAATGCCATTTCAGCTCCGGCATATGTACGAAGTTCATTCCATAGATGCCCGCGATCAGCGTCACCGACATCAGGATGATCGATGAAGCCGTAAGCGTCTTCATCACCTTGTTCATGCGGTTCGATTGCACGGAGAGGTAACTGTCGAGCGCGCTCGAGAGCAGATCGCGATAGGTGTCGATGGAATCGAGCACGCGCAGCAGGTGATCGTAGATGTCCTGGAAATACCGTACCGTCTCGTCCGAGAAGATGGGTGTATCGCGGCGCATCAGCACATTGAGCACATCCCGCTCGGGAGCCAGCACCTTGCGCATCTGCAACAGGTTCCGCTTTATCCGGAATATCTCCTGCTGCGCGTTCGCATCGAATCGACCGAACACGGCATCCTCGATCACGTCGATTCGGTCCGAGATCCGGTCGGCAATCGGCAAATACTCGTCGACGAGCGCATCCAGGATTGAATAGACCAGCAGGCCGGCCGCGCCATTCTTGATCTTGGCGTGGCTCGCGCACCAGCGGTCGCTCGTCTGATCCAGAACCGGCAGCTCCGCCTGGTGAAGCGTGACGACAAAGTTCTGACCCGCAAAAAGCGAGAGTTGCTCCAGGCGCAGGCCCGGTGTCTCTCCAGGTACGTGTGTGAGCGCATAGAAGATGATCAGGATGAAGTCGTCGTAGAGGTCGATCTTGGGCCGCTCGTGAACCAGCTGGGCATCCTCGAGCGCAAGATGGTGAAAGCCGAACTCCTGCTCGATCACGCCCAGGTCATCGACGGTCGGCGCGATGACGTCGACCCACAGCAGTGAATCTTGCATGGCGAGGGTGTCGCTGATCCGGTCGAGGGGAAGGTCATGATCAAGTACCGCGCCTTCGGCATGGACTTTGACTCTGATCACGCCTGATGTGCTCCGGTTCTTCGCGGCCGCCTGTCGCCGGCGATTCTACCAGCCGGTCCTATCCAAATCGGCCACGAAGCGACCGCAACCGGGCATACCCGTTGAGACGGAACATCAACTCGAGCAGGAACAAGCCCAGCGCGCCGATCACCGCCCATGACCAGACCGGCCGGTATGTCTGCAATGTCTCGCCGCCGCTGCTCGGAGCCGAGAAGAGGCTACCCGGCTCATCCATGCTCAGCTCGCGCCCACCGGTGGCGGCCGCGATCGAGTCCATCAACCGATCGCCGCCGGGGGAGGGGAGAAGTTCCGGCGATCCCGGCAGCGTGAAGCCGTAGTCGCCGCCTTGGGCCGTCCCATTGCTATCGACCAGTTCGAGCTTGTAAGCCCCGGAGTCGGCATTTCGGATGCGAATCTGATACTGCCCGGACCCCGACTGCGTCAGGGGAACCGCGCCGGTTACCGCGCCGCCCGGACCGGTAATACGAGCGGTCATGGCTGACAGATCGACATAATCGTTGGCAGATGCGTCCCCGGTCGTGCTGAGCGACAGCACGACATCCGGCCCATCGCGCGAGACGTCGGTCGACACGGCGCGGTTTTCCGGATCGGGCAGGGTCCAGCGCAACACCGACGACCAGAATTGGTCGAAGTTCTGCCAGGATCCCCACTGGCTGGCCAGGTCAGCCCCATCGTCGGGCGTCCACGCGACGACCCGCCCCAGGCCGTATTGCCACTTCGCGAGGACAGGGTCGTTGCGATGACTGACCAGGACGACCTGCGCCCCGGGTCGGGCCTCGGTGAAGTCGTAGCCGTCGAGTGGCGGCAATGTCTTGACATCGAAGCCGGTCATGATCGGGGAGGGGAGAGTCTGGACCGCCTGGAAAGCGCCGCGAATGACCGATTGCGCGCCGGCGCTGCGTGCCTCTTCCAGCGTGAGCTGCGGAATCTCCTCGGAGCGATTGGTGAAGTGATAGCGACCGCCGCCGGCCTGAGCGATTGCCTGCAGCAGCCCGGTGTCTGCGTCATTGCCGATCGCGATCGTCGAGACCGTCGTCCGGTCCGCGCCCGCGTCGGAGACGAGCTTGATGTACGCGTCCTGCGTGCCGGACTTCGACTTGCCGTCAGAGAGCAGCACCACATGGCGGACATCGGCATCGACGTTGCGGATCGCATCGAGACCAACCTGCAGGGCCGGGTAGATCTCGGTCCCGCCGGTCGCCTTGACCTTGCCGACCGCCGCGTTCAGCTCTTGCCTGGTCGAGTCGCCGGTAATCTGTGTCAGCGGGTAGACCCAATCCTGGGAATCGGAGAAGGAGAGAACGCCGATCGTGTCGCCGTCCGAGAGCGCATTCGATGCGAGCCGGATCGCCTCCTTGGCCATGTCGAGCTTGCTCGTCTCATGGAGCGGGTCATACGACATCGAGCCGCTATGGTCGAACACGAGGAGCAGGGCGACGCGTTGCCGTTCGCGCCCATTCGTCACTTTGACCGTGACAGGCAGCATGTCTTCCAGCCGCGTGCTGGCATATTGGCCGGGACCGTAGCTCGACGTCCCGCCGACCACGATCATGCCCTTGCCCAGGCTGCGCGTCGCCTCCTGCAGTCCCGCAATCTGTTCCACCTGCAGCGCGCTGGCCGGTACGTTGTCCAGCACAAACGCGTCGTACGTGCCCAGAACCGACAGCTGAACCGGAACCTGCTCCGGCGCCACGGCCGTCACATCGGCGCCGCGATTCTTGAGCGCGTTCACCAGCCGGCTCGGATCCGATCCGGATACCGAAATCAGCAGGACGTGCGGCGCATCGCGGACGATCAGGGCCAGCGGCGCCGCGTTGTTCTCCGCGAACTGGTCCATCGACGGATCGCCCGAAACCCGGACCGACATGCTGTGGAAGCCGGGTCCCAGCTCGGGCACGGCAAACGAGAAGGTCGAGAGGCCGGCCGCCAGATCGGCGTCCTGCGTCGCCACCACACCGTTATCAACCACCAATTCCAGGTGCGCCTTGCCCGCGGTCACGGTTGAGACGCTGACCAGCACGTTCGGCTTCTCGCCCTGCCAGATCGCTGCCGGAGCGGTCACACTGTCGACGCGCAAATCATCGTTGCCGGCGCCCGCTATCTTGACCACATCGATCGGTACGCCATCCCGGGCAGCTTGCCCCACCTGATTCTGAACTGAGCCCAGATTCTCGGATCCGTCGGAAACCAGCACGATTCGCCGATTCCCGCCGACCGGAAGCGACCGCGCCAGGGCGACTGCCGACTCGATATTGGTGAAGGACGGATCGATGGTGGACGTGTCGATGCCATCCGTCCAGTCCTGGCTGATCCCCGAGGCGGGACTGGACGGCACGACCAGATCGGCCGACCCGCCGAAGGCGACGACGGCCGCGTTGTCCCCGGTCCCAGCACTGGCCAAGGCATCCTTGACCCACGAATTGACGCCGCTCTCGCTGTTCGAGGTGACGCTGGTCGACTGGTCGACGAGCAGGATCGTGGTGGATGCGTTGCCGGTGCTGGCGGCCAGCGGGTCGGCCAACGCCCCGATCATCAGGGCCAGCATCGCCAGCCGGAGCAGCAGCACAGAGCGCCGCAGCCGCTTCGGTCTCCAGACTGCCCGCCATGAGATGAACCCGATCAGCGGGATCAGCAGCAGCAGGAGCAGTGCGCGCTCGCGGCCGAACGTCACCTGGATGGCGGCCAGCGGCATCATGCGCGGAGACTCCCCGTCGCAGGCCGTCGCCGTTCCTGGCGCAGCGTCAACAGCCACTCGATCAGGAGCAAGCCGAGAACCGCCGCGACGACCAGCGGCCAGAGCTCGAACTGGTTGCGCAGGCGCGATTGGTCCGTTTCGATCGCACTGGACGCCAGCGCATCCTTCAGGAGCGGATTCGGCGCCAGATTGGATTCTTGCGGATGCCCGGCGTTGACCATGATCGTCGCCATCGTGATCGGATTGCCGTTCGTATCCAGCTCCCTCAGCCAGTACGGCCCCGACATCCCCGTGTCCTCGTAGGACTGCACCGGCGTGATACCAGTCGTCTGATCCGCCTCGATCGCCATCGTGTGCGCCGTGCCGGTCGGATCGGTGATCTCGAGCGACGTCGCGCCGGCATGGGGCGAGATCGTGATCGGATCGCCCACCGAGAGGCTGGCCGGAATCTGCTGCGCGACAAGGTCCGAGACGAGATTCGAGACGAGGATCGGGAACGCCACGCGGACGGGCAGGTTGGACGCCTCGATGTCGAACATCAGCACATCGGCCTGCTCGCCGTTCGCCAGGTGCGTCCGGTAGATCAATGGGCCACCGTCGGCTCCGGCAATTTCGACGTCATCCGGCCCAAGCGCGACGATCGGTACCTGGCCAAAGGTGACACCGGCCAGATCGACTCCGTTCAGGACCGGATCCTGGGCCAGCAATCGGGTCGGCGCCGGCGCCGGCATCATGCCCGCATTCGCGTTGGCGCCGGGACCGGGATTGACGACCAGCGCCGGCACGCTCGGCAGGGAGCCTCCTGGGGCCGCTCCCTCGAAGATGATCAGGTCGATCGCCGGCAGGGAAGTGCTGGCAAGGTATTGGTTGAGGGACAAGGTCTGCACCTGCGAGCCAGGAAGGGCCGAGAGCGCCCGCAGAAGCGCGCCTGGAGCGTCGGACACGAGCAACATCCGCAAGCCCGAGGCGCCGGCTCCCGCGAGGGTGACCGAGGCGTGATTGTCGGCCGCCAGCGCGTCGCTGCCGCTCAACGTCGCCGTCGCGGTTTCGGCCCCGGCTGGCAGCGTCTCGACCAGGTTCTGCGCGGTCCCGGCCGTCAGCGTGATCTGGCGCTGGTCGATCGAGACGTTGTCGACGCTGATATCGACCGTGGTGGTCATCGACTGGTCGCCGAAGTTGGCCACCCGGATGAACAGATCCTGCCGCCCCGGGATCGTCGTCGAGCCGCGGGCGTTGATCTCCGTGATGGCGAGATTGTTCGATGAGACATTGCCGGTGATCAGCTTCAACTCGATTGGCGCCCCGATCTCATCCACGAGCGCGGGATCGACCGAGATGGCGCCGTCCGTGATGACCACGATCTCGTCGTGCAGGCCGGGGAGCAGGAGATCTCGACATAATCGCAATGCGGCATTGAAGTCCGCCCGGCCACCGGGTGGCTTCAAGTGGTCAAGCTGGCCGCGCAACTGGTCGATCTCCACCGCGCCGCTCGCTTCATACGTTGTCGTGTGCGTGCCGAGGATCAGCACACTGACCACGTCCCCGTTGCCGAGGCCAGAGAGCCGGCCGTGGACATCGTTGCGGGCCAGATCGAACCGCGTCCGCCCGGCCACACCGAGCTTGTCGACGGCTGCCTGCATGCTGGTCGACCCATCGACGATCAGGATCAGATGTTTCGGTTGGGTGCGTGATCCGAAGCGCGACAGGATATGCGCCGAGGCCGGCTCGGCCAGGGCAAACGCGATCAGGGCGGCGATCAGCAGATGCAGGATGAAGAGGGGAGTGATCGGCGGGAGCCGGAACCGCCGGTTCTCGGTCGGCGTCGTCTGCGCGCCGAGCCAGAACCGGGTCGAAGGCACTCGCCGGTCGGTCGGTGTCGTCGTGCGCATGTAGAGCAGCACGATGATCGGCACCGCGACCAGCGCGGCTAACCCGAGCGGAGCCAGCAACGACAGGCCGCTCATTGCAGCAATCCGTGCTCGTTGAGCAACCGCAGGACGGCTGTTTCCACCGGCTGATCAGTGGACAGGCGGACATAGGTGATGCCGTTCGCGCGGCATTGGGCAGTCAGATCATCCAGCCACGCCTGAACTGCGCTGCTGTAGCGCTGGAGAGAGGCCGGCGAGGGCAGGACCATCACCCGCTCACCCGACTCGCAGTCGATCAAGGTCGTCGGTTGGCTCCGGTCCTCGTCGGCAAACATCAGGTCCGGCGCCAACTCTGCTGAATCGACAACGTGAATCAGGGCAAGCTCCCAGCCCTTGCTTCGCAATGTCCTGCACTGTGTCATCAACAGCCCGAGGTCGTCGGTCAGGACATCGGAGAGGATGATCACCAGGCCCGGTGTCGGCTCGCGATGCGCGAACGAGTTGAGTCGCTCGGTCACGGTACGATCGCCGCCGGCCCGGCAGTCCTCGAGATAGGCGATCAGACCGGGCACCTGCGTCCGGCCCTGCACCGGTCCGAAGGCGGGCCAATCGCCACGGGTGATCGGACTGATCCGGATCCGGTCGAAGTACCAGAGCCCCACGTACGCCAGCGCGGCTGCAACCTTCTGCGCGAACCGGTACTTGGTCGGCGTATGTGGCGTCGCCCGCCATTCCATAGAGGCGCTGGCGTCGAGCAGCAGATGCACGGTCAGATCGGTCGTGACCTCGCTCAAGCGCACGAAGAGTTCGTCGAAGCGCGCGTAGAGGTTCCAGTCGACGCGCCGAATGTCATCGCCCGGGCTATAGCTCTTGAAATCGGCGAACTCGGGCGCCGCACCGCGCCTTCGGGAGCGATGTTCGCCGGCAAATGTCCCACGCTGCACCCGCGGCGCCGACAGCGCCAGGGGCTGGAGCGGTGTCATCAGCTCCTGGTCGAGCAGCGGCTCATCGCCTGTCACGATCGGGCGCTCGCTTCGCGTGCGCGGAGCGGGGCGGAAGCGAGTCAGGAGGCGTGACGCCATCACGGTTGGTCCGAGAAGTAGTCTTGGACGATCTCCCGGTACCGTTTCGGCACGCGGTTGGAGTCAGGTCCGGCCGCGCCGACATCGCCCTGCGAGACCGAGCCGGGTCCGGCTGCCGCGCCGGAGCCCGAACCGGAGCTGGATGACGAGGATCCGCCTGATTGCATGCCGGTCGCATCTGGCGAGCGGGAGAGCGTAATCGAGGAATGCGTCGTCGTATCCGCGGATCCCTGGGTCGCCGAACCGGTTCCGCCGCCGTTGCCGTTCTTGACGTTGGGATCGGGCGATGTGCCTGAACCAGTCCCAGGTCGCGGATCGCCGCCGCTGGACGTCTGGTTTGTGCCGGCACCGGATCCTGACCCAGCCCCTGATCCGGTTTGCGCATTGTCCGACTGGCCCCCGGTGGAACTCTGCCCAGGCTGGGATTGGCCAGTGGTTTGGCCCTTGCCGGACTGGCCGGAGCCATCGCCTTGCGACGGATCAGTCTGCCCGGCCGGTCCATTGGCGGTCGTCTGTCCGGGCACGCCGTTTTGTTGGCCGGCTCACGGCGCGCTGCTCGAGTCGGCGCCTGATTGGTTCTGACCTGGTTGTTGCTGGCCCGTCGTGCCGTTGGGGTCACTCTGTCCGGAGCCGTTGGTCTGCTGGCCCTGATCAGGCTGCTTCCCCTGGCCGGACGAGGCATCCCCGCCCTCGCCGGCGATTTGCTGCTGACCCTGGCTGGAATCGGACTGGGCAGTACCAGGCTCGGGACGGCTGTCCTGGTTGGATGATCCGCTGCCCTGTGCCTCGCGCGCGTCGCGCATGTCTTTGGCGAGTGCTTGCTGGGATTCGACCGTCTCGCCGGTTTTGCTGATCTGGTCGCTCAGGTCCGAGAGCGACGACTCGGCTTGCTGCGGGTCGGACCGGAGCCCATCAGCCGCCTTGTGGGTTGCATCCTGCAGATCCGGATGCTGGCCGGTCATGCCATTGGCCGCCTGATCGAGTTTGTCGGCCAGGTCGGCGCGCGACTCCGGCGAGAGCTGGCTGACCTGCGACGAAACAGCATTGAGCTGATCGGCCGCCTTCTTGTAATCCCCGGCCCGAATCGAATCGGCAATCGGCGCCGTCAGCGGGTTGTCATCCAGCGCATCGGCGATCTTGTTCAGGTCCTGCTCGGACGCGGCCGACTTATCCGCGCGCTTCTGCACGTCCTGCACGCTCGGCGCCTGCTTCACCTCTGCCGGCGGGGTCGGAATCGCCGGCTGCTGCTGGAGCCGATCCTTGGCGGCCACAAAGGCCGGAATGGACGAATTGCCGGTGGCGGGGAGCCCCGCACCTGTCCCGCGCAAGAGATAGAGGCCAAGGAAGAGGAGGGCCATCCCGGCAATCAGGACCAGCTCGCGCACCGGTGGACGAACGCGGAGCGCGGAGTGCTTGTTCAGCATGCCGACCGTGTTGGTTGCTTCGGCGATCTGCAGATAGGCGAGGTGCGGCTGGCCCTGAATCCGATCCGATCCGATCGTCAGGTGGTCGAAGGCGGTGGCGGTGCGATCGGAGAGCCGGAACGAGGCGTCGAGCATCGTGGCCGTTTCCCGGAGATCCGGCCGATGCCGCCACCCGAATACGAGGCCGAGGCCGATCAGGATACCCGTGGTGATCAGGAGGGCGCCGCTGTTGATCCGCTGCCCGCCGGACGCCGCCAACGCGGCCCAGATTGCCCCAATCAGGAGACCGAGGGCGATCGCCCGGGCAATGACGGTGGCGTATCTGATTGCAAGCTGGCGATGCCGGATGCTGGACAGGTATGTCACCAACCGGCGACTGGCTGGTCCCAGGTCGCCGCGGACCCGGACCCGCTGGACAGTATGCGGGGGAGCGATCTCGGCGCCGATCCAGAACGGCAGCCAGAGCAGCCGCAGCCAGCGCACCCTGACCGAAGCCGAGGTCGGCCACAGGAACGCGCGGAGCTGCAGCAACATCGCCATCGGCGACCACGTCGCCAGGGACTGCGTCAGCCGCTCCCAGGTCGTCGCGATCGTGCGGCCGGTGGTAAGGACACGCGTTGCCATGGCTAGGCCCACCTCACATCGCTCGGGCCGCGCGCCCGTAACCACAGCGCGAGCCAGGCAAGGGTGATTACGCCGAGGCCGATCATCAATACGACCAGCCGGCGCTGTCGGTTGTCGAGCCGGTTGAGCACTTGCTCTGCCGATTGCCGGTTCTGCTCATCCCCAAGTCGCGCAAAGGTGCTTCCGGCGTCACGGGCGGCCGCGCGGGCCTCGGGGTAGCTGCCCCAGCTCCGCGCCAGGCGGTCCGCCTCGGCCAGCTGCGCGGTCGCGGTCTGGCCGTCGGTGGCCATTTGCCGGTAGGTCGCCAGGAGCGATTGCGGCACCTGCTCAGTCGGCAGCGCCTTGTACTGGATGTCGGCCTGATCGAGCAAGTTCGATGCCCGGGCATAGTCGTGGTCCTGCAGGGCCTTCTCGACCTCGATCATCAGCGCCTCGGCCTGGATGCCCGTATCGGCCTGGTTCATCAACGCCTGGGTCTCGGCCAGTGATTCGGGATCGTTGAGCTGGCGGTAGAGGTTGAGTGATGGATCAAGCAGCGCCTTTGCGGCCACGTACTGCCCCTGCCCGATCAAGCTCCTGGCCGGTTCAAGGTCGAACGACGCGATCAGGTTGTCGCGCCACCCGGAGGTGGTCCAGCGGGGCAGGTCGGCCCGCCACTGCTGCTCGATCGTGCCGGCATCGGCCGAGAATGCGGACCGGTATGCATCCTGCCACTGCGCAGCCTTCGGCAAATCAGCCAGCATCGCGCGCAGTGACGGGATATCGTAACGATCGATCAGGAATGAGACCATCGCGTAGCACTCGCTGAGCGCAAGCTCCTGGTCCTTCGCCGCGATCGGCCGATTCAGGTCGAACCAGGTCAGAAGCGTGTTCTTCTGGTAGGCGTCCTGAACAGTCGAGGCGAGCCGGGCGAGATACTCTGACGTCGGCAATTCGACATAAAGAGCGATTCCCGCCGTGATCCCCGCTGGCGCGCTGCCGGCCGACGCACGCTGGACCGCAAGCTGGGTCACCGCGTTCCCGATCGCGTCTTCGACCTGCGCCGGCGAAAGCGTCAGCAGCTTCGTGAGGTCGACCAAAACCTCGCCGGCAGCCGGGTCGACGACGACGGTCGGGTGAGGGGTCAAGCCGATCGGGTGCGCCTTGACCGTTACTTCGAACAGGTTCGGGTTAGCGAAGGCGTAGACATCGACGGGTCCAACCTTCGGTGTCGCGAGAATTGAGGTCGCGAGACGCTCGGCAGAGTCGAATGCCGGCCCGAACTCGGTTCGGAACCCGTTCGCGCTCGGCATCTGCGCGCCCGATGCTCCGGGCTGTATGTGGTAGCGAAAAGAACCACCCTCTGCGACCGGCCAGGATCGGGGAGTAAGGGTCTGGTTCCAGCCGGAGGCCGATGCCGGCGCCGCCAGGGCGAGCATGGCAATACAGACAACGAAGATCGCAGTCAGTCTGGCCGCCGGCGGTCGGCCTATGTGGCAAGCGGGCATGGACATCGCACCGCTTCTCCTGAATCGCTCTCGATGATGCGGCGAACACGCTCACACCGCATCGTGCGCACATCTATTATCGTGGCTCGTCAACCAATGAACGCACTATAACCGGTTACGCGCCACCGATACACCGCACGCGCACATGACGGACCATCGGGCCCTTTCCCCTTCCCGGAACGGAGGGGTCAGCCTAGCACACCGCTTTGCCGATAGCCATCCGCCC
>Ga0164303_10000205_pt1 | contig 12194 bp, 9 predicted proteins | sample Whisoiple_207_MG_FD_109715 | JGI IMG/M metagenome (GOLD analysis project Ga0164303, IMG submission 109715) | Soil microbial communities amended with pyrogenic organic matter from upstate New York, USA - Whitman soil sample_207_MG | ecosystem: Environmental > Terrestrial > Soil > Agricultural...
GGGCACCGATTTCCGCGCGGTGTATTTCAAGCCCACAGGAGAGCTCCAACTCCTCGCTAAAAGGCCGCCGAACGGGAGCCACGAATTTAGAGCACGCGCGATGGGGAAGCGATCTAGGCCCGGTGCTACATATCGACGGCAGGCCCATCGGCAACATCAAGAAGGGATTCGACGCAGCCTGCAGGCGAGCAGGTATCGAGGGCGTCACGCCTCATTGCTTGAGACACACGGCCGCGACTTGGATCATGCAGTCCGGCAAAGTCCCAACATGGGAGGCGGCGGGCTTTCTTGCGATGAGCGAGAAGATGCTGCTCGAAGTCTATGGCCACCATCACCCCGACTATATGCGCGGCGCCGCCGAGGCGATCTCAAAACGTGGATCGAAAATGGGGGCGTAACGGTTGCATGTCTCTGTAGCGTTCCGCGTTGAGGATCACTGAAGTCTACAGAGATTCCACGAGAAAGAAGGGATCAAAATGCTCGACACGAATGTTCCCAAGCTACGTGTCGAGGGTCCGATTCCCTTCACCCGCTCCAACTTTCTCCACACTTCATCAAAATTGCTTTCCGGCCGTGCGGGTCACGTCATTCGCAAATTCGCTTACGTTTCCGGCCGCGTCCTCTGCGGCGTCGGCTGCATAGCGTGCATTTGCAGAGGCAGTTTTTTTGAAAGTTTCGGTGGCAGTGGTCATCTCGTTGACTTTCGCTCTGGGCACGATTCGTGACCTCAACCTTGTATGAGGTTCAAATGTTCCGCGACCACACGATTGCCTCCGCACCATCGGAACACCCAAGCCTATTGCGGGTTGACATACTGTCGGCAGTCGAGGGTCGCGACCCCCGGAGTACTTCACTGGCTGCCGCAATCAGAACTCACCCCACTGAGAGTCGCATAGAGGGCAATTGGAAGCAGTTTGGGGGCAGCGTTAAGGAGAAGTGGGGCAAGCTTACCGATGACGATCTCGCTGTCATCAACGGCCGACGTGACCAACTAGAAGGCAAAATCCAGGAACGCTACGGCATTGCCAAAGATCAGGTGCGAAGCGACGTTGACACCTGGCTTAGGTCCTTGCTGTAAGAGATTTCTGAGTCTGGAACGGCAACCGTTTCTAAGTCGCATCTATGATCTCGCCCTTTGCGCTATCGCTCCGCGCGGACGGAACCTAAGTCGCGTCAGGGCATTGCTTTTTAGGAACTCTCATGCGTCGTCAAATCTGAAGGAGAGTCCTATGAAAGCGACCGCGGCATGTGTTTTGGCCTAACTTCTAAGCGTCCCCACCTCTCTATGGAGATGCGCAAATGAAACCGTCGATCGACTGGACCACGAGGAAGCGCGACAAGCTCTTGCGCTGTTCAGCCAGATGGAAGCCGAGGCGAAAGGGCGTGATGTTGACGCCATCCTGGCAGCTTCAACGAACATGGTCGCCGAGACCATCTTGCGAGGATGTCACTCTCGCAAGGAGGCTGAACGGATCGCCGAGGACGTAGCCGCAAAACTTTCCGAGACCGTAGCCAGATATTGGAGTCATTCTCGCCGTAGCCTCAAATCGTCCGCATAAGTTCGGTCGAGGAGTTAAAGATGGATCGGACGCTGACTAGCTTCATCTGGATTGTCGGTGATAAGTCAGCTTCTCAATGCACGGCTAGCGCAACATGCTCGCTACAGACTTCGCGGCATGGCTTGCCGCGCTCGTTGAGATAGCCACCCGCTGCCAGTTCACTCACAACGGCACGCAGTGATAGTTGCCCAGCCTTGGCCTGCGACACCGCAGACTTGCGAGCAAGGGCGACAACCTCAGGCCTTATCTCACTGAGAGGCTTCCTTCCCGCGCATCGTCCCTCACGCTCACGCTTGCGCTAGTGTTCGGACCTGCCCTCGTGCCGGCCCCAATTCAGGAAGTGCTCGTACGGATCCACCTCATGCTCGAAGAGATCAGGGTAGCTAAGCACGTACCGCTTTGGATCGAAATTGGCTGGCAACTCACGGGCGTCCTGAAGCGGCGAGGCGTCCATCTTTTTCTGGATACGTGCCCATTTGCTTGCGTGCGGTTCCTCACCTCTAAAGATTTTCAAATGTGCGATTAAAAGATCCATCTGCTTAACTTTCTGGGGGCTTATAACGTCGGAGATGGTCTTCAAAAATGTTCTTGACGAACCCAAGCGCGAAAAAAAAGGACCGTAATGCCTTACCAACTCTAAGTTTTTAGTGTTTTCCAGCAACACCAAATGCGCATAGTATGAAAAAAGCGCGGCACGAAGTTTCTCCTTTTCCAGCTTCGAAAGCGCCTCATACTTGGGCAAATTAACTATCATCTGGTCTCTAGTTGCGTCTGACAGATAACCGCTTCCGGCGCCAACGTGAATGAGTTTGTCCAGCGGGCCTGATCCAAACGTGAATCCTTGGTGTAACGCGAGGGCCCAAATTAGCTGGAAATTATCGAAATAGTTCAAGGATTCATGGGGGAAATTGTGATACCCGAGATTGAGCTCTGTGAGCTGGACCTCAAGCCTTGACGGAATACTCCAGCATCGTTTGAAACTTAATTTATATTGCGTCCTGATTTTTTTGATTACTGACGTATTGAAAAGAAGCAAGTAGGTTCTCGGGAAGGTTATATTTGACTTTTTGTTAAAGGAAGTAAAAGGAGACACAGCAAATTCTTTATCTGTAACCTGTAACTTTGAAAAAAATTCACCGTTAAAAACAAAGCAATCCTGGTCAATAATACCAAAATTAGAATCATTGCACTCCATCAGAAGGTCGAGGACTCTATCGTGAAGAATTGGTATATTTTTTGTCTTTAGAGTAAATTTTGGCGTATTTGGATAGGCGCGATTTAAAAAATCTTCTTCCCAAGAGTGGAGTCCATTAAGAATCAAGAATAAATGGAGATTTTGTGGAAGAAAAGTTAGACAGCATTCTAACGTATCCAAGGTTTTGGGAATTACTATGATGTAAAAATGATTATTGAGATCAGACCAATGCTCCTTTTGAAAATCTCTGAACCGCGCCTCATTGGCCTGCATGACAAGGTACTCTTCCTCATCCTCCGCATTGAAATAGCCGAGTCGCCAAGCATCGCAATCGAGCATTGCTCACTACCCAGGTTTATTTAGGGGCAAAAAAGTTAGGGGGATTTGCTTTTGATATTTCGCGGAGTCAACAAAAAACTCGACCGGAAAAAACTGGACTCGCGGCATGACCGAGATCGTGCAGGAAGTCTCCTATTACCCCCCGCTAATTCTCTGCTCGATCGCGGCTGCGGTGGGGCGCTCGTCGTCAGGCTCCTCGATATCGCCTATCGCCTTTCAGGTACATCGCGCCTAGAAACCGGACTCCCCCAAAACACGCGATTCTCGTATGTTCCCGATTAGCTGCTAAGGCGGGATGCTTTATAATATCCAGCAGTAGGTGTGAACCATGAGCGCCAACTGGCCCGGGTCTACGACATAGAGTGCATCGCCCGTACAGGCCGACGTGGGGGGATAGATGGCATCCTGCTTAGGAAATGATGCAGGCGACCTGATACCGTCGAAAATACGGTTGGAGGCGTCCTCGTTTTGTCAACTGCGCTGCCCGTCATGCCCCACTACCTCCGGTGCCATTAATCCCGCGATTGGCAATGGCTTCCTGCGCTTCGATGATTTTCGGGCATTGCTTGATGACAATCCATCGGTCACTCGTGTCGAATTGGCCAACTATGGGGAAGCTCTGCTGAACCCACATCTGCTTAACATTTTGGAATATGCGAACTCGAAAGCGGTCGCTATCACCTTCTCGGTCGGCGTTAACCTAAACCATGCGACGGATGAACTGCTCGAGGGATTAGTGAAATATCGCGTGCAACACATCACTTGCTCGATCGATGGCGCCAGCTTGGAGACTTACCGTGTCTATCGCGTCCGCGGAAATTTCGATAAGGTCATCGGGCACATCGAGCGGATTAACTACTTCAAGCGCAAGCATCAATCGGAGTTCCCAGAGCTCACTTGGCAGTTTGTGGTGTTCGGGCACAATGAGCACGAGATTCCCGCTGCGCGTGAAATGGCTGACAAGCTCGAAATGGGTTTCTGTACCAAGATCAGCTGGGATGCCAAATTTTCTCCGATTCGCGACAAGGTGTTTGTTCGAGTGCAAACCGGCGAGGCGGCAACTCGGCAGGAATACGAGCTTATTCACGGGGAGCAGTATCTGAGCTCGATCTGTCAACAGCTATTTGACGATCCGCAGATCAATTGGGACGGAAAAAATCTGGGTTGCTGCCGGAATTTCTGGGGCGACTTTGGCGGCAATGCCTTCGCCGATGGGCTTCGCGCATGCTTCAATCATGAGAAGATGAATTACGCTAGGGCGATGTTGCGTGGCCGGACTCCCCCGCGCGACGACATACCTTGCTCAACCTGCGAAATGTATCACTCGATGCGGGCTCGCTTGGATCGGGTCGGGCGAAATCAGGCATAGGACTCCCCACTAGCATGAAAGCAGGCGTCGAGCTGCAACGTCTCTCGAAGCGGCAGTCGTTCGGCCCAGATCAATCCGAAGACAAGCAGAGAGACTTCTTTTGTACCGCGATGGACCGCACTTTGGCCGCGGAGTTGAAGGCGGGAGTCATTGAGCGCTTTTATTCCTTGGCCGGCTGCGTACTCAGCTTGAAATTCGCTGGTGACATGCTAGCGCGCTGCTTCGCCCCTGCGCTGGCACATCTAGAAATTCCACCCACTCCCTACCCCGACGCTGCATTCCATATTTGGGACAGCAAGTCTACGGGAACGGAGATGATACCTCCCCCGTGTCCGCAAGGTTGTTTCACAAGTCGTGGTGACATCTGGTCAATGGGAAGTGAGCGATTCAAAAGTGCTTATTTGTGGAGTGAGTATGCCCTGAATCTTTTCGATACCGTCACAGCGACTGGCATTTATTGGACACGGGGGATGCCGTTGCCCTATTGGGCAGAGGCATCTCCGTTGCGCTGCCTTTTACAATGGTGGGCGGAAACAAAAGGGTTCCAGCTGGTACATGCCGCAGCGATTGGTCGCGAGGGAAGGGCCATTTTGATCACTGGGAAGGGAGGTATGGGAAAATCGACCGCTGCCCTCTCGTGCCTGGGCAAAGGCCTGAACTACATTGGAGATGATTATGTTCTCGTGCGCCTCGATCCTAACCCAAGCGTCCACAGTCTGTACTGCACAGCCAAGCTCAATTGGGGCCAGTTGGTGCGATTTCCGCAATTGGCCGATCTCGCCATAAAGCCTGTCTCCCGAAGTGAGAAAGCGGTGATGTATCTATATCCAGAAATGAAAGGACAGATAGTCAGCTCACTGCCTCTCCAAACGGTTGTCACGCCATGCATCAGCAATCGCCTCCAGACAGGGGTCGAGACCATATCCCTCACCGACCTGCAGCGGGCTACCTCCTTCACAACTATGTCGCAATTGCCACATGCAGGTCAGCACACCTATCATTTTATCAGTCGGCTCATCGCAGGGCTGTCGCGCTTCCATCTCGTATTAGGCACTAATCTCGACAACATCGCAGAGACCCTCGTTCAGCTGCTGAGGAGTTCGGGATCGGAAACGCCTTCGAACGATACGGTCACTCCAGAATCTATCGAGGGTCCGCTTATCAGTATTATTATGCTCGTGCACAACGGTGCGCGACTATTGCCGGACGCGGTTGCTAGCGTCCTTGCTCAGAACCACGCTGCAATGGAAATCATCGTCGTCGATAATGGATCATCGGACGATATTGATGACGCCGTCTGCCGACTGCCGGTGGAAGTTCGTTTTTTCAAGCAACGGCGTGTTGGCCGAGCGGCGGCTTGCAATCGGGGTATTCGAGAAGCCTCCGGCGAATTAATCAGTTTCCTTGACGTCGGTGATTTGTGGCCGAAAGGCACCCTGCAGACTATGTTGGATAAATTGTTGGTCGACAACACTTGCGACGTGGTTCAGGGATTTGGCCAGCTGAAGAAACTGGCCACCGAGCCGGCAAGGGGATTGTGTAGCCATCGAGAAATGCTCGGCGATCTTCTCACAGCAGCAATCTACCGGCGCAAGGCTTTTCGAAGGGTAGGATTGTTCAACCAGGACTTAGGATTCGGCGAGGAAAATGATTGGTACAACAGAGCCCGTCGCTTTGGTGTGAAAATTCGGCAAGTCAACGGGGTGATGCTCTTACAGCGCCGCGAGGTCAGTGAGACGCTGCAGGAGCTAAATGCCTTGAGAGAACTTAAGCATGCGCTAGATCAAAAGCGTGAAACTGACTTCCGGGGCAAACTCGATGCCCGGTTCAAGACGTAAAATCATCCAGACCGCCCGCCTCGCCTTCCTTGCCGCGGCTATACCGCTCATCAATAAGCGGCTGCCCCTTTGCGTGGCATTCTCGCTCAGCAGCTCAGCCATAAACAACGTCGTTCCATCTCGGGACTGCGTGAACTTCCAGCCTGATCGGATTTCTGCCATCATTATCCGGTGTTCGCGGGCATGCCCTCGATGATGTTTCTAGTCCCCCCTTGATTTCTAAGCAGTGTCTGGCGACTCCCCGGGGAGACGGGGCGGAGGCTCTTGGCATTGCCCTGGTTCTACTTGTCGCACAGTCGACAGATGGCGCTTGCGTTGGACCGAGGCACGGGCGACGTCCAATAGTCCATGCATGAAGAGAGTTTCGTCAATGGAGGAATTTGCCTGATGCACCCGTCGGCGCAGCAGGACCGCGTCGACTAATTGGGATTTTACACCCGCGTCCTGCGCCCGACAGATCCAATCCACATCCGAACCTCGCCTCAGGTCCTCGCGGAATTGACCGATGCGCTCGAAAACCGTGCGTCTGACCAGTAAGCTACCAGGCAACTCCGCGGTTAGATCTTTTCCGAGCAAATCCTGGCGGAACCAGCGCGTGTCATCCTCAACAAAGAGACGATGCTGCCCGAAAACGAGTTCGACTGACGCATCGGCCTGCAGGACGCGGAACTGCAAGCTTAGCTTTTGCGGCAACCATAGATCGTCCTGGTCGAGGAATGCGATCAAGGGTTGCTCGGACTTCTGAATGCCGCGATTGCGGGCGACCGCTTCGCCTCCATTGGGTTGGCGAATGACGCGGAGCTCAGGATAGCTTTCTAGAAGATCCGGTCCATCATCGGTTGAACCGTCGTCAATTACAATGATTTCGCGGGGCTTCAATTCCTGAGCGAGGATCGAATCGATTGCCTCGCGAATGAATCGCCGGCCATTGAACAGAGGCACGATGGCAGAGACTGGTGCAGTCCTGGTCATTCTTCGATTAGAGCGGTGAAGGGTGGCAGATCAGTAGCGCGGCCGATGCTTCGGCGCCGGCCGATTGACAGGCGGAGTACCTTCAAAGCTTCCTGTTCCTGGACTTGGCTCGTTTGGATTTGCGTCAAAGAACCTGGCCGCACGCGATAGTAGAGCGTCACCTCCCGCATGATCGCCAGTTTTAGGCCAGCCTCGCGGATGCGGAACATCAGATCGACGTCCTCGCAGTGGGAAAGACTTTCATTGAAAGGCCCGACCACATCAAAAACCTGACGGCGAAACAGGCAGGCGCCAAGATTTACATGAACCATTGTGTCAGCTGGCTTGCCGGGACCCGAGGTGTCGAATTCGAATCGACGAAAGCGTTGGATCAGGCCTGACACCAAATCGGGCCGATTAGCGGCGGAAAGCCGTTCCATCTGCCGCTCAATCTTGTATGGCGGCCAAGCATCATCGGCGTCGAGAAAAGCTATGATCGGCTGAGCAGCGGCTCTCAGGCCTACATTACGCGCACCGCCTGGACCCAACCTGTCGCTGGTGAGAACCCGGATTCTCCCATCCTTTCGGGCCATGCCTCGCAGCCTCGCGCTGGTATTGTCGGTGGACCCATCGTCAATCACGAGGATTTCTTGGACGGGCCTCGTCTGCGCTGCGATCGAGTAGAAGGCCTCGGCGATGAAGCCATCGACGTTGTAGGCCGGAATAATGACGCTGATGCCGTCTCCAGCCATTGAATGCCACCCCGATTCAGAGGCCCGAGCGTCGTCTGCCTGATGTTAACTGGCTTTGGCCCTATCTCCAAGATCAGCCATCGTCGAATCGAAGCCAGAATCAATCCCGCTCTCAGGAGATGCTGACTGGTTCCGTCACTGCGAAGCAACCGTCGCTGGATAGACCAAGGATCTCGTCGCTCGCAAGAGACAGCCCGCTGTTGACGCTGAGCCTGAGATAGTGATCCCTCATCGAGGCGGGCTGCTCGATGAGCTCCGTGCATGCCTTCAGTATTTCCGATGCATTTGTCTCGACGTGTTTGGCAACCCCCTCGGCGGCCAGGAAGCGGCCCCGGGTCCCAACGTCCTCAACGCCGTGAGCTAAATGTTCGCCGACAATTATCAATCCCGCTCCAGCCGCAACTGCCTCCCAACAAGTGTTATAACCCCCACGCGTCACCACGATCGTATCAGGCCCGAACATCTCATGCAGGTTGTGCGAACGAACCACTTTGAACGGCGAAAGCTTGTCGTCGTCCTGGTTGAACATGGGACCAGCGGCAAAAATCGGTTCTATAGCGAGTTTATCCATGAGGACGCTGGCAGCGGATCTGAATTCATCAAGGAACGTGCCGATGCTGCCCACCGCTGTCACATGCCAGTATTCGCCGCCTCCGCCCAAGGTGAATATCACTCTCTTGCCGAGTTTCCGATGGGCTGTTGTCCGTGCCACAGGTCCGATGCAAAGACAGGGTGGGACGGTCATCAGCTGGATAAGCTCAGGTGAGGCTTCATAAATGCTTTCTAGCTCGGCTAAGTGATGCGGAATCAACACGCTCGAAAAGTCGCGCATAGCCAACCGAAGTTCCTGGTCCATCCTTTCCTTAGCAAGCGTGCGTAGTATCAGGACCGTTCGGATAGCGCTGTCACGCAGCTGCCCAATGACCGAATAGGGCCAATGTGTATCGAATACGACGATGTCAGGCGAAAATTTCTTCAGCGCCAGATGAAAGGCAAGCAGATTACGCTGCTCTAGGCTCAGCTCGAAGCGCTCATCAAGTCGATCGGAAACTCCGAAGATCTTGCCGGGCCAATATTGGTTTGCAAAGGCGCAGGTTGAAAAGAAGGCGATTTCGGCGCGATTCTGCAGTGCGCTGGCGATGACGGAAAGGCGGACGACGTGGCCAAGGCCCTTGCCATTTATCGCATGAAAGAGGATGCGTTTCGTTCTCGGTGCAGTGTGTATCGGTCCACTAACTTTGACATCCATACGACGGTTATTGGCAGGCTTTGACTCCGACGAGGGGATTACCAGGCTTCTGCCACCAGGCTCTCCAGACGCAGCGTCGGTCTCCGCGATTGCTCGTGCCAAAATGTCAGGCAAATAGCGTTTGCCGAAGATCTCATGCCCCCGCCGCCCAAGTTCAATACGTCTGTCTTCATCCTTTAACAATTCAAAGACTGTGTCGCATAGCCGGTCGTAACGTGCTGACGCGATCGCTTCACGTATGTCGCTGTCGATCTCGGTATTTGGACCGCATTCTCCGACAACAGCCTTCTGGTTGGCGAGCAGGTAGGAGACACGGACGATTTCGAAAATCGCGGTCGGATAGAAATGCATGTTCAGGACGAGTTTTGCCCGGCTGATCAAATTATCCCGAGCCTGGCCATGAATACGCGTCTTAGCAGTAACGCGGAGCCCTGCCTGTTGCAGACTGAGCAGAATTGCGCTTCGACGCTGATTGATAGCCCCATAAAACAATACATCTATGTCCTCGATCGGAGCAGGCCGAATGTGAAACAACTCTGGCACGTAGCCTATAGGCACGAGATGAAGGTTGCGGCGCTCCGTGATCGAAGCAATGGTGTCCAAATTGCGCGAGCTGTAATCCCACACTGTAAAGCTTGAAAGCAACGTGCGGTAAACTGGTCCGACCCATGGCGACTGATTGGAAATCTGCTCGAGATTATAGATGATCGATCCAGGGGGTATCTCCGACACTCGCGCGGGGGGCAGGAGATGGGCCCAGAAAACGATGTTCGTACCATCGAGGATTGGCTCGTTTTCCTGAATGTCGACTGCACAGCCGAGTGACCTCAGGGCATGAAAGAGCGAGCTGATTACTTCATGAATAGAATGGGGCTCAGATGTACCTGAAGGTCGCACCACAACGAGACGTACCCGCCGCCAGCGACTATCTTGGCAAGACAACGGGTGCGTCATGGTTCCGCGCCATATTTTCTTTGTGGTATGTGGATTGCCACTGTCCAAGCTGTCGTGCGATCTGTTCAGCAAAATCCAAGATTTTTGGCAAAGCGCTAGTTTTGGCGAGATCGAGGTGGAGCAATGCACCGCCCTGGCGCCCTACTGGGTCACGCACGAGCTTGCGCTGGTAGATACAGTGTTGCGGGCCAAGATATGTGTCGAGATAGGTAAATGCGGCATCGAGGAGGTGAAGCGGCACTATCTCCGGATGGTCCCGTAACTGCTCATAGAACATCGCAATATGATGGCCCAGAGAGGGTTGATAATCCGCGCGTGAGAGCCAGGCCAGCCGCGTCGTCACGACTTTCGACACAAACTGATCGGTGGACCGAACCGGAAAGTGTGCGATCCGCGCTTTTGTAATCCAACGTTCCGGCGTGCGGCGATTAGCGACCAGAATATGATGATTGCCCTCGCCCATCGCCACCTTCGGCGAGCTAGCTAGAGAGTAGGGCGCAATGGCCTTGCCATGGAACAAAGGCAATGCGGGCACGGAGACAATCCGATGTACAATCCGGACAAGTGGATCGGACTCGGAGGTGTCATCGGATTCCGTCGGGGCATATTGGTCGGAAACCAAAAGGCCGGCTTCGTCTGGCGCCAAACATGCAATCTCCGCTTCAAGCGCCTTGCGATCATTCACCAAAAGAAACTCGTCGCAGTCGAGGGGAAACACGCAGCCCCACGGCTGGTCCTCCAATGCGGCCTTAATCAATCCCGTAGTTGCGACAGACTGATAATAGGCTACGCTCTTTTCACGGCTTAGTTTGATTGAAAGACCAGTCGCGGAAAGCCGTTCAAGAATCTCTAACGTCCCGTCACTACTCCCGGTGTCGACAATATAAAGCTGGTCCAAAACGGCTGCGTGGTGGCGCACGAAGGCTTCTACGATGTCGCACTCATTTCGCACCATCGCTACCCCTGCCAGTCGCATGCGCCCTCCGAATTTCCGAAGAAGTCTACTTTATCTCCAGGCGCGATTCTCCCGCATGCCGAAGTCGATGAAGTGCTCGTAAGGGTCGACCTCCCCTTCGAAAAGGTCGCCATACGAGAGCACATAGAAATGCGGATCGAAATCTTCAGGAAGCTGGCGGGCGCCTCTAAATGGGGAGTTATCGATTTTCGCCTGAATACGTGCAAACTTACTCGCATATGGTTCCTCACCTCGCAAAAGACGGAGATGAAGTTGTGGCGGGTTGTGCCCACTGAAAATTTCATTCATGCGCTTAAGATCCAAAATGCGCAATTTCCGTAAGGCCACGCTCCTGGCCCTCGTCGTCTCCTCCCGCCAAAACTTCGGCCTGAACGATAGCTCTATCCAGGGGCCGATCAGCATGCGTCGGGTAATCACAAGGCAACACGCCATGGCCGAGTCGATTTTTGGAAAGTCTATTTCCGTGACGTAGAAACCATTCGCAAAAATCTCGACATGGCTGTTGGGGCTGCTCTTCTGCTGGTCGGCAAAGGCGAGTACGAGCAAATGGTCATCGACGCACTTTAGGGGGATTAGCAAGCGGGCATCGGCTCGATCCGCCCAAAAGCAGGTTCGATCGGGCTCTGGCCAGGACCACCCAGGCCCGCCAATCTCATCAATAGCAGCGCATTCGCGCAAGTCGTACTCTTCTTTGGCGGCAGATGGCTTGAGCGGCTTCGAAAACGGGCCAGTCCACTTGAGAACAAGACGTTCAAGGCGCGCGTTTCGGCCAACCTTGTTCCATAATTGGTAGAGTAAGGGTCGTCGTAGCACGGCGGTCTCTAGTGGCTGCCCAAAAAAACGTCTCGCTGGAGCGATTTTCGCCGGGGGTGCTTTCGTTCTACCGTCCAACCTCGCCAGACTCGAAACATTCTCAGAGAGCCCAGCTCCGTAAAAAATCGCAATCAATTCGTTAAACGGCTCAAACAAATCCGACTCATTTAACAGCCGGAGCAAATCTTCCCTTCGGCAA
>Ga0164303_10000207_pt1 | contig 12162 bp, 9 predicted proteins | sample Whisoiple_207_MG_FD_109715 | JGI IMG/M metagenome (GOLD analysis project Ga0164303, IMG submission 109715) | Soil microbial communities amended with pyrogenic organic matter from upstate New York, USA - Whitman soil sample_207_MG | ecosystem: Environmental > Terrestrial > Soil > Agricultural...
CAGCGAGTTGGGCACAATAAGGTGTTAGCAGAGTCGCCACGTGACCCTCGGATCCGCGGGAGTTCGCGTGTGCGGCCGCGCCTAAGGGGGCGGTACGAATGGCAGCCGCACGCTGGACGCGTACCTCGTTCGGGGTGCTGTTCGCGTTGTACGCCACGGGCCTGCTGATCTGGCTGACGCTGGGTCTGCTACCGACAATCTCAGCAATTCTCCCGTCCGTCCGGCATGTTCTTGAACCGGTTGCCATGCAGGGCGGTGCGCTTGGTACTGCGGTTGATCGGATCACGTCCGCGGACATGTCGATGTCGACGATGTCAATGTCGACCGCCCGGGTGCTAGTCCAATATGGCTTCAGCGCTTTGAACTTCGGTCTTGGATTGATGCTGGCCATTCGGCGGCCGGACGAACCGGTGCCGCGGCTGCTGGCCTTCGCATTGCTGGGCACCGCCGCTACCTTCAACATGCCAAGTCACAGAGCCTTTTACATCACCGGCGGCCCGTGGCCGATCGCGGCCATCCATTTCACCTTCCACATCGTCTCCGGCGTGAGCTACCTTTGGGCAGTCCTGCTGTTTGCGGATGGAACCCTGCCGTCGCGGGTGCGAGTGTCGGCGCGCGGCCAGCGGGTGGCCGCCGTCGCGGTCACCCTCGCGGCTACCTTCATCTGCTGGCGAAGCAGCTTTCTGGCCCATCCGCAGTTCTTCGTGATCTTCTTCGGCATCCTGATCCCGGTCGTAGGCATCGGCGCCCAGGCGCTCCGACTCGCCGATCCTGCAACCGATACCGCTCACCGCCGAGCCGCGCGGCTCCTGACCGCCGCACTGCTGCCCGCCCTCGGCGTGGCGGTGACGTGGTTGGCGGCCCGAGCCGTGCAGTGGGTCGGCGGGTCAGCGGGGGAGGCCTCGGGACGGCTGGCAGTCAGTCTGCAGGATCTGTTCCCGGCCGTGTTCGCCATCGTTCCCGTGGTGCTGTTCGCCGGGATCGTCCGCCATCGCCTGTGGGGCATCGACCGAGTGTTGAGCCGGGTGCTGGTATACGGCGCGATCGCGGCGGTGGTCAGCGCGGCTTACGTCGTGGCAGTAGCTTTCGGTGGCTGGCACGCCGGTGGCGCTCTGTGGTTCTCGGTGCTGGTGCTCTCTGTCATGGCCGTCGCGATCGAGCCGATTCGTTCCCGGGCCAGGCGCTGGTCGAATCGAATCGTGTTCGGCCAGGACCTGAGCCCGAGCGAGGCGATACGGACGCTGATCAGCGGCCTCGAACATCTCTCCCCGACTGCAGAATTGGATCAGCTGGTCGAGGTGACTGTCCGGGCAACCCGCGCGCAGCGGGCCGAACTATGGCTAGTCGACGGCGATGATCTCGTTTGTGCCGCGAGCACAAATGGGGAAGGCGAGCGCCGAGCCGGGCCGTACCAGCACAGTGCGGATGCCCTGCAGGCAGCACTGGGTGCCAGCAAGGTCTGGCCGGTGGTGTACCAGCACCAGCTCCTGGGCGTGCTGGCGGTCTGGGCCGCCGGCGATGTTTCCCTTACTGCAGCAGACGAATCACTGTTGGCCGAGGTCGCCGCGCACGCCCGCGTGCTCGTGAATAACGCCTTGCTGACGGTGCGTCTGGCCCGGCAGGTTCAGAAGCTGAGCGTGCATGCTGAGCAGCTGACCGATTCGCGGCATCGAGTGGTGGCAGCGCAGGACGCCGAACGAAAACGCCTGGAAAGGGATTTGCATGACGGCGCACAACGGGCACTGGTCGCCGCCATTATCGGGCTTCGGATGGTGCGAGCATCCGGTCTCGACCGGTCTGAGGCGATCACGGATCTCGCTGAGCTGTCGCAAGTCCTGGAAACAGCACGGAACACATTGCTCGATCTGTGCGGGACGTCGGTACCCGCGGTTGTCGCCGAAGCCGGCCTGGTGGGGGCCGTGCACGGTGCCGCCGAGCTGTCCCGCCGGTCCGGCCTGGACGTGCGAGTTCACGTGGATGTGCCACCCGCGCTGGATTCGCAGGTCGCGGCTGGTGTGTACTTCTGTTGCGTCGAGGCCTTGCAGAACATCGCCAAGCACGCCCGGGCCACCAATGTTCGGATCGACATCCAAAGCGGCGACGGAGAATTGCGTTTCGCGATCAGCGATGACGGCGTCGGGTTCAGCCAATCCGGCGCTCTCGATTCTGTCGGTGGCGTGGCCAAATTGGCGGAACGGGTCGCCGTACTGGGCGGCTCGCTGGTCGTGGAGTCAGCGCCGGGCAGAGGCACGCAGATCGTCGGGAGGGTGCCCTGCCCCGGTGTGTGTGCGGTGCCGTCCGCGGCCGGTGAATGGGTCGGTGCGCGGTGAGATCTGATGTCAAGCGCGCGGGGACCATCGTCGGTTGCCGACTTGCAGTTGCTGTTGTCGGGTATTCGTTGTTGGCGTTGGGGTGGCGAAACTTGGTAGCGACCCCGGCTCGGTGGCCGTTGTGGGTGGTGGTGACGGCCACTGTTCTGGTCGCGGGCCTGTTGTCTCTGACCAGTCGTCCGATCACGATGCTGGCCGATCGGCTCAGCTTCGGCGAGCGTGCGGACAGCCACCGGCTGATGCGGGAGCTGCTTGCCCGGATGTCGGACACGCTGCCGGTGGGTGAGGTGGTGCCCCGGCTGGCTGAGGCGGCTGGACGCACTGCGCACAGCGACCGCGCCGAGGTGCGGGTCTGGTTGCCCGGTGGTGAGAAGTGGTCGCAGGTGTGGCCGTCGCCGATCAGACCCCGCACGGACTCGCTCACGATCGGGGTCCGACATGGCGGTGACGTGCTTGGTGAGATCGAGGTCGCGATGAACCGTGCCGAGCAATCGGCCTTCGACCGAAGACTCCTCGAGGAGTTGGCGGGTCCGGCAGGGGTGGCTCTGTCCACGGTGCGGCTGACGTATGAGCTGGCGCAGCGGGCGGCCGATCTCGAGCGACTCACTCTGGCGTTGCAGCAGTCGCGCCAGCGCCTGGTGGATGCGCGTCGCGACGAGCAGCAGCGGCTGCAGCACGAGGTGGCTGATCGCGTGATCCGACATATGAGGAGTGCCTCGGATGCGGTGGCCAGAGTACGTGCGCGCGCAGCCAGTACGTCCTCGCTCGAACTCTCTTCGGCCGAGACCGAATTGGGCACGGCACTTGACCGGCTCCGCGTTCTCTCGCGAGGCATCTACCCGCCCACACTGAGCGAGTCCGGCCTTGCGGTGGCGTTGGCGGGCTGGCCGGTCAGCACGGGCGTCCCTGCCGCCATCCAGGTGGACGGCGCCGATCGGCTACGGGACAGGCCCGAACTGGAAGCCTGCATCTATTTCTGTGTGGTGACCGCGCTGGGCTCACTCGCTGACCGCGGCGCCGACCGACTTTCCGCGATGGTGTCCATCGAGCCCGGCGCTGTAAGTTTCCGCGTCGGCGCGAGCTGCCAAACGGACATCAGTGCGGCCGAGGTGCTGGCAATCCGGGACCGCGTCGAGGCGTTCGACGGTTCGATGCTCGAAGCATCGACCGGCTCCCCGCAGACCGCTATCGCCGCAACTGTCCCACTGGCGTTGACCGGTACCGGTGCTCTATCAGTCGGCACGGCAGGTGGGTAATGGCGATCCGAGTTGTGTTGGCCGAAGACAGTTTCTTGGTCCGCGAGGGAGTCCGACGGATGCTCGAGTGCAGCGACCAGGTCGAGGTCGTCGCCACCTGCGGTGACCTCGGCGAGGCACTCCGGGCAATCGACGAGCATCGTCCAGACGTCGTACTCACCGACATTCGGATGCCACCGAACCGGAAGGACGAGGGAATCCAGATCGCCCGACATTGCCGCACGGCACACCCCACAACCGGGGTGGTGCTGCTCAGCCAGTACGTCGAGCCGAGTTACGTTCGGGTGCTGCTCGATCAGGGCACTGAAGGCCGCGGTTATCTGCTCAAGGAACACCTTGCCGACCTCGATGACCTCCTCGTGGCGATTACGTCAGTCGCGCGTGGCGGATCGGCGATCGATCCCAAGGTTGTGCAGTCGCTGGTTCAAGCCAGGGCATCGGGTGAGGACGCACGTATGGAGCGACTCAGTCCCCGGGAACGCGAAGTCCTCGCGTTGATCGCCGAAGGGCGAACGAACGCCGCGGTCGCACAGCAATTGGTGCTCAGCCAGCATGCGGTGGAGAAGCATATTAACTCCATATTCTCAAAGCTGAATCTCAGTGGAGACCAAGAGCTCCACCCGCGCGTCCGTGCCACGCTGATGTACCTCGCGGAGGGACGCAACTGACATGGCCGGATACAGTGCGAGCGAATCAACCGCTGTTGTGCGCGTGCTGGTTGTCGATGATCAGAGGCTGTTTCGGCGTGCTGCGGCCGCACTCGTACGGTCTGTGGACGAGTTTAAACTGGTCGGCGAGGCCGAGACCGGTGAACAGGCCGTGGAGCTCGCCGCGCTCCTGCGCCCGGAGCTGGTGCTGATGGACGTGCGGCTGCCCGGAATTGACGGTGCAGAGGCGACCAGACGCATTCTCGAAGAGCTTCCAGATACGCGGATCGTCCTGGTGTCGACGTACGAGGCCCACGACTTGCCGGCCGCGATCAGCGGCTGCGGAGCGCGGGCATTGATCCGTAAACAGGATCTGGACGCGGACGCCCTGCAACGCTGGGCGCAAACCTGATCCCAGGACCTCGCGCCGTTGCCACGCTCTGACAATGTGATTCGCGTTCGAGACCGGCCGCAGCACCATCTGGGCCGAGGTGCTCGTTGTCTGCCGGGACGGCGAACAGATTGAGCTCATCGAATCCGCCTTGAGCTTCGAGGTGGCATCCGACGAGCGGTGTGAGAATGGCTTGACCTAGGTTCCGCCCGCATACGCGCATGACGTTCTATCGAACGGAATCGGTTGACACCAAGCCGATTTCGACGTGCTTCAAGCGATGCCGGCGCCGCCGTCACGGGCAGGTTCTGGTCCCGGCGCCGACCGGCAAGGCCGTCGATGTGGCGGTGCACGAAGGAGCCGGCGACACCGGCTACACCCTCGCCAAAGCCTCGCGCTGCGTACAGGACGGCACCCTCAAACTCGGCCATCTCGACCTGGTGATCATCGACGAAGCCGGCATGGTTGGCACCAACGACCTGCGCCAACTACTCACTGCTACAACGAGAGCCAACGCCAAGACCGTCCTCGTGGGCGACGCCCACCAACTGGCCCCCCGTCAAGGCCCGCGGCGGCATGTTCGCAGTGGATTCTCAATTCGATGCCACCACCGATGGGCGGCCTATCAAGATCGTGTCGGTCATCGACGAGCACACCCGAGAATGCCTGGGTGGACTGGTCGAGAGATCCATAACTGCCGACGAGCTGATTGGTGAGCTGGATCGCCTGGCCGCCCAACGCGGACATGCGACAACGGGCCGGAGCTGGCCTGTGCGGCAATGGCCGACTGGTCGGGCACCCGGGTTGGACTGTGCTTCATCCCGCCCGGTGAACCGTGGCGAAACGGCTACATCGAATCGTTCAACAGCCGCATCCGCGACGAATGCCTCAACATTAACGTCTTTTGGTCGCTGGCCCAGGCCCGCGTCGTCATCAGCGACTGGAAGCGCCAATGTAACTGGGACCGGCCCCATTCCGCGCTCGGCTATCAGTCTCCCGCTCGCTACGCGGTCACCTGTACCCACTGAATCTTCTTCGCATGAATTTGAGCTATTCCCGATTGCGCCCGCCGTGGGCGCCGCGCTTGTATCAGGCGCGGCGAGCGGCCTCCTGGCCCAGTTGCACGCGCGAGGTGAGGCCGAGTTTCGTGTAGACGTGGGTGAGGTGAGTTGCCACGGTGCGCGGGGACACGAACAGCCGGGCGGCGATGTCTTTGTTGCCGAGTCCTTCTCCGACGAGTCGGACCACGTCGAGCTCGGTCGGCGTCAACGATGCCCAGCCGCTGCTGGGCCGTTTACGTTCACCACGGCCGCGCTGCGCGTACGCGATCGCCTCGCTCGCAGACAACGCGGCCCCCTCGTTCCACACCGACTCAAACTCCTTGTCGGTCAAGGCATCACGCACCGATGTAACCGAGGTGTGGTAGGCATCGTCGTAGACCTTGAACCGGACTATACCTGTGCGACGGCGCAGTGCGTCTGCGGCACCAAGCAGTCGGGCAGCTTCACGGTGACTCTCGGATTCGCAGGCAAGTGCAGCGAGGATCTCCAAGGCATCCGGTGATACCGCCTGGGAATCGACGGCGACGGCGACGGCTAGCGCGCTGTGGGCGTCGCGTTCCGCCTGATCGGGCTCACCCTCGGCGATGGCCACGCGGGTCCGGGCGATCAGGGCGAGGGCTAAGTTGAAGCCACTGGCCACTGACACCGTTCTGTCGGCGTAGCTTCTGGCCGCGGCCAGGTCACCACGGGCGAGCGCGATTTCGGTAAGGGGGGTGACGTTGGCGCCTGGTATGGGGTGTGTCGCCATCATCTCACGGGCGACTTCGTCGGCCTTTGCTGCCGCCGCGACGTCGCCCGCTGCTAGCGCTGCCCGCGCCAGTGGGGCGTAGCCAATGCCCGCAAGGAAGTCACCGAATTCCGCGCCCAGCTCGCAGGCGGTGACGGCGGCCGCCCGCGCACCGTCGGTGTCGCCCAGGTGGGCGAGGGTGTGGCCCAAGTGGGACAGAGCGGCGAGCTGTCCGAACGGATCGTGCGCCTCCTCGGCTTCGGCGACCAGCTGACGGAATTGCGCCGCGGCCGCCGTGAGTTGTCCCTGCATCATTTGGGCCGTGCCGATGCCCCAGAATCGGCACATCCGCGCGACGAAAGGGTCCCCGATGTCAGTGGCGAGCCTGCGTCCCTCGAAGCCGGCTTCCAGCGCGGCTGCCGGCTCACCCGCGACGGTCGCTGTGAAGGCCTGCCACCACAAGACTTGGCTCAATCTCCAGGTGTCGCCGAGAGCGCGGGCCAACTCGAGTGCCTCGGCGAGGTAGGGACGCGCCATATCGGGTGTGAACACGGCGGTGCTGCCGCAGGCGGTAAGCGCCCTCAGCAGCAGAGCTGGTTCGCCGACCTCTCGTGCGATGGTCAAAGACTGTTCGACGTGTTCCAAAGTGTCCGGGGCGGAGATCACGGATGCGAGCATCGCTTTGTCGGCGAGCGCCCGCGCGTGGACTGCGCGGGGCACACGGGATGCATACTGGGTTTCGTCGGCGGGGATTGCGTAGAGCCAGGACAATCCTTCCAGGATCCGCCCGCGTGAGAGCCACAGTGGCTGCAGCGACGACACCAACCGCAACGCGTCCTCGGTGGCGTTGCGCTCGCGGCTCCATCCGAATGCCGCCCGCAGATTGTCGAATTCGGTTTCGGCCTGCTCCACCACTCGCAGGCTTTCTTTGGTGAAAGGCTCATCGAGGACCGCGGCCATAGCCGTGTAGTGGTCGCGGTGTCGGTCCCGCACCTTGTCGGCCTCGCCGGCCCCACCGAGCTTTTCCATCGCATACTGCCGCACCGTCTCCATCAGGCGGTAACGCGTTCGGCCGCTGTTGTTTTCGGCCACCACAAGGGACTTGTCGACGAGCAACGTCAGCAGGTCGAGGATCTGATGTGGGTGCAGTTCACCGTCGCCGGCGACCGCCTGGGCGGCGTTAAGGTCGAATCCACCCACGAACACGGCCAGTCGGCGAAACACAACCTGTTCGGGTTCGGTCAGCAGCGCGTATGACCAGTCGACCGATGCCCGCAGCGTCTGCTGGCGACGCACCGCGGTGCGCGCTCCACCGGTGAGCAGTCGGAAGCGGTCATGAAGGGTGTCGAGAATCTCGCTCATCGTCAGCGCCCGCACCCGGGCCGCGGCCAGTTCCAGGGCCAAAGGCATGCCGTCCAGCCGTTGGCAGATCTCCCGTGCTGTGGCGGCGGTGTCGCCGGTGACGGCGAAGTCATGCCGGGCGTGTCGGGCACGGTCGGTGAACAGCTCGACCGCCTCGTTGGCCAGCGACAGCGGGGGCACCCGCCACGTCACCTCACCCGGCACACCGATCGGTTCGCGGCTGGTCGCCAATACCGTCAGTCCGGGGCATGCATCCAGCAGCGCGGTCGTCAGCGTGGCCGTGGCGTCGAGCAGATGCTCGCAGTTATCCAGCACCATCAGCATGTGCCGGTCGCCGATGAAGCGGAGCACCGTCTCGGTCGCAGACCGGCCGGGTTGGTCGGGGAGACCCAGCGCCCGTGCCGCGGTGACCGGCACCAGTGCGGAGTCGGTGATGGGTGCCAAGTCGACGTACCACTGGCCGCCGCCGAACGCACCCGTCGTGTTGGCCGTGACCTGGACGGCCAACCGGGTCTTGCCGATCCCGCCTGCTCCCGTCAGGGTGACCAGACGGTCTTGGCCGAGCAGACCTTGCACCTCGGCAACTTGCGTTTCGCGGCCGACGAATCGGGTCAGATACACCGGAAAGTGCTGCGCGACAACAACGTCTGACGTTCGTAGCGGCGGGAAATCGTTATGCAGATCGGGATGGCACAGCTGCATAATGTGTTCCGGTCGGGGCAGGTCGCGCACGCGATGCACACCCAGATCGGCCAGCCACGCATCCTCGGGCAGTCGATCGAGCACCAGATCGCTGGTGGTTGCCGACAGAACGGTCTGGCCGCCGTGGGCCAGGTTGCGCAGCCGTCCGGTCCGGTTGATGGTGGGGCCGATGTAGTTGCCTTCGTCGCGTAGCTGCACCTCCCCGGTGTGCAGGCCGATGCGCAGCCGGATCGGGGCCAGCGGCGCCCGCTGCAATGCCAGCGCACACGCCACCGCATCGGACGCACGTGTGAATGCGACTACGAAACTGTCGCCCTCACCCTGCTCAACCGGCCGCACCCCGTGATGGGCAGTGACCAGCCCGGCCAGTGACCGGTCCAGCTGTGCGACCGCCGCGGTCATCTGCTCGGGCTGGGTCTGCCACAGCCACGTCGAGCCCTCAACGTCGGCGAGCAGCAGCGTCACCGTTCCCGTCGGCACGAATTCAGTCACACCCGGATCGCTCCAGTTCAGCGGTTCAACGTCGCTCATGCTAGCCAGCATCGGGCAGGCCGGACCCCACAAACATCAGCAGATGGTCGTAGATTGCGCCGCCGATCTACGACCCGGGAGGGGATATCTACGTGCTTTGACCGATGGTCTCAACAGCACGGCGTCAGATCCTCGATTCGACAACGTCCACATCCCAACAACAGGAAGTGAAACCCCATGACATTGCCCCCGCGCCACATCGCCCTGACCACGTTGGCTCTTCGCCGGCGGCTCAAGCAAATCGCCGACGCGCTCGTGCCGGCAGAGGTAGCGATCCTCGACATCAGCACCGCCACCGGCACCACCCAGGTGGCGACGGCCTTCGCTGAACTGGGCATCGCCGACGTACTCGGTGATGAAGTCTTGACGGCGGCGCAGATCGCGGCACGACTCGGCACCGACGCCGGCACTACCCACCGGCTACTGCGCACCCGCGGACAGCGTCGGGCCGTGCCGGATGAATCCCCGAACCGGGGCCGTCACGCTGACACGCACCGGCCGACTGCTGAGTACCGACCATCCCCACTCGCTGCGCGAATGGGTCATGGTTCACGGGTTGCGCGCGCTTACTGAAGCCTGGACGGGGCTGGCCGACACGGTGCGCACCGGCCGAAGCGCGTTCCCGCAAGTGCACGGCGTGTCCATCTGGGAATGGTTCGCCACACACCCGAGCGACGCGCAAGTGTTCGACGAAGCGATGCGCCGCGGCACCACCATCAACGCCGACACCATCGCAACCGCATACCGGTGGCCAGATAGCGGTGTGGTCTGCGACGTCGCAGGCGGCGTCGGGACGCTCCTGTCAGCGATCATCGCCGCGAACACCGGACTGCGCGGCGTCCTTGTCGACAGCCCCGACGTCATCGTCCGAGCCGAAACCTTCCTGACTTCACGCGGACTCGAAGACCGGATCGACGCGGTCCCCGGAGACATCTTCAGCGCCATCACCGCGACCGCAGACGTCTACCTGCTCAAAGACGTCCTGCACGACTGGGACGACGAACACTGCCGCAAGATCCTCAGCACCGTGGCCGCCGCCATGCCCAGCGGCAGCCGACTCGTGCTCATCGAGACCCTGCAACAACCCAACACACCAAACCCCATGGCGCCCTGGGCCGATCTGCTCATGCTGACCCAAACCGACGGCGGCCGCCAACGCTCCATCGACGAACTCGTCGGCCTGCTCACCGACACCGGACTGCACCCCACCGGCACGGTGCGCCACGCCATCCCGCACGACCTGGTCGAAGCGGTCAAACCCTAACTCCCCGAAACTAATACGGAGGCCAGCATGACGCCCACACCCCTTACCCGCGACGAAATCATCGCCCGCAACCTCGCCGCGGTCGCCGACCACTTCGCCAACGAGAATCCCGACGGCATCGCGCGCGTCATCGCGGGCTACACCGACGACATTGTCTGGGAGGGCCCCGCGCGGGGGATCCTGATCCGCGACAAGCTCGAGGTGCAACGGGCCTACCTGAGGCTCTTCGAGTCGATGGACGTCCACAAGGTCACCCACCTGTATCGGTTCGCCACCGAAGACTGGGCATTCGACGACAGCATCATCGAATTCACGCTGACCGGCGACGGGTTCACGAACTGCCCATTTGAACCGGGCACTCGAGTCAGCATGCGGCTCGTGCACGCGTTCCAGCTGCGCGATGGCAAGATCTGCCGCGAGAACGGCTACGAAATATGGCGCCACGCCCACGATTCCATCGTCCTTGACGACGTCCCGGCCGGATCGCACACCGAGACCTTCGGATAACGCCAACACTCGCGCGCGGCCATCGTTGCGCCGACATGTGTTGGAGCACTTAGCTACCGGTACCTTCGCGCCAATGCCGAGGAATTCTCGGCTTTCACCGGTCCGTTGGCGGGCACGGAATAAGCTCGGTAGCGGACCGATAAACGATCCCCAAGCTGGGTACACTGTCCGGCACCCACTGAAATCGACTCTCACTTTGAAGTTGGACCAGTCCACGGGGTCCTGCCACATCTGATATCAAGTGTGGTCGTGGCCGGTGAGCGTGGGCACCTTGGCGATGAACTCGCAACGGTCAATCCGCTGGTGGACGGCGGTCAGCGGAACCTCGGGCTAACTGGTGATTCCAGCCAGTTCGTGTGCCACCGCATCGAATGCGCGCAGCGTGTCTAACAGCATCTGCGGGTCCTGAGAGTCCGGCTGGGTGGATAACTTGGCGGCGACCACCTCCGCGGCGCGGTTGACGTAGATCATCTGACCACACATGCCCTGGCACAACACGACGTTGCTGCCCGGGTAGGGAAACCACACTTGGTTGCGGTACATTCCGCCGGGCATTCGGTTGTCGTCGGGGCTGGCGGCGAACGCCTGACGCGAGTCGGGACCGCCGTCGAGAGTGTCGGCGATCCACGCCGCCGGCACCACTTGCTGGCCGGTCAACGAGACACCGTCGTGCAAGAACAGCGACCCGAACCGGATCATGTCGGTAAGACAGGCGTTGATGCCGCCGTCGAATATTCCGGTGCCGACCATGTCTACGCCGATGGTGGCGTCGCACTGGGCGCCGATGCGGCTCCACACCAGTTCCGACATCAGTTCGGGCATCCGCTGGCCGCCGGCGACCTCGCAGATCCAGCCGAGTACGTCGGTTTCACACGAGCGATATTCGAACAGGCCGCCGTGAGCCGACTTTTGCCGCAAGGTCAGCAGGAAGTCATGCAGCGTGGAGGGGACGTCCGGACTGCTCTTGGGCGCCCACCCGATCGCCTGTTCGAGTACGTGTATCTCCGCGGTCGGATCGAGGTAATTTTCTGAGAACGCGATACCCGACCTCATGTCCAGCAGGTGGCGCACCGTCGCACCGGCGTAGCCGCAGTTCGCCAAGGCGGGAACGTATGCCGTGACCGGCGCGTCGAGCTCGATCGCACGGTCCCCGTGCAGCGCGCCTACCACGGCTGCCACCAGCGACTTGCTCACCGAGAACAGCAGGTGCCGGGTCTGGGCCCCCAAGCCGTCGAGGTACTCCTCGGCCACCATCGAACCACGGTAGGCGACGGCCCACCCGTCGGTAGCGGTGGTGGCCATCACCGCGCCAACGGTGGTGGCCACCCCGCCAGTGCTGGTCACCCGGATCTCGGCCATCGGAGCACTGGCTGCGGGCAACGCC
>Ga0164303_10000208_pt1 | contig 12155 bp, 9 predicted proteins | sample Whisoiple_207_MG_FD_109715 | JGI IMG/M metagenome (GOLD analysis project Ga0164303, IMG submission 109715) | Soil microbial communities amended with pyrogenic organic matter from upstate New York, USA - Whitman soil sample_207_MG | ecosystem: Environmental > Terrestrial > Soil > Agricultural...
AATCCGCTCGACGGCACCGGCGCCATGTACGACGATCCCAATATTTTTCCGCGGCTGCTCCGGGCACTGATCGACGACTCCAATATCGATGTCGTCACACTCACTCTCGAGGCGAACGATCCCCGCCCAAAAGAGCTCAAAAGTGGCAACCGCTTTGCCGCGGCCATAGAAAAAGCCGCCGGCTCGAGCACAAAGCCGATTACCTGTTTCAGCTCCGTTGTCGGTGGCCCGGTGGATCCCGAAATTCTTTTGCCGTTGAGAGCAGCCAGCGTGCCGCTTATGGAGGGTGCCGAGTGCGCCACGTCCACGATTGAAAGACTTGCCGAATACTACGAGTTCAAAAAAAGCAGTAGTAAACCAAGTACCGCGCCGACCATTGAGCAGCTCGACAAAACACTTTCCAGCGGGATTATGCCTGCGGAAGCTGCGTTTCAGCTTTTTCAGCAATTTGGCATTCTAACCGTTCCCACTGTTTTTGTCCGGTCTGCGGAAGAGGCGTCGCGCGCCGCCGAGCGCGTTGGTTTTCCGGTCGTGCTGAAAATTGAATCGCCCGACGTTACGCACAAAAGCGACGTCGGAGGCGTCGCATTAGGACTCGCGAACGTCAGTGACGTGCGCGCCGCCTACGAGCGCATGCACAGTCAGGTCGCACAGTGCGCACCCACCGCGAAAATCGCCGGCGTGATCGTGCAGCGCATGGCAGGCGCTGGCTTGGAGATGATTCTTGGCATCAATCGTGACCCATTGTTCGGTCCGGTGGTGCTCTGCGGTTTCGGCGGCATTCTCGTCGAATTGCTTAAAGACGTCGTCGTCGGCATTCCGCCGTTGTCTTTCGAGCAAGCACGCGACATGATCGCGCGGCTGCGTGGGTTTCCGATTCTTGCCGGACTGCGCGGCAAACCTCCCGCGGACATCGATTCCTTGTGTCAGGCGGTCGTCGGCGTTTCGCATCTGGCAATGAGCCTCGGCGACAGGCTCGCGGGTCTGGACATCAACCCGTTGATCGTCTTGCCCAAAGGGGAAGGCGTCATCGCCGTCGACGCATTAGTGGAGATCAAGTGATAGGACTCGCATCATTGCATCAGCGACATTCGCAAGTGGCCGCATTCATCCCCTCCTTTGGAAAAGGAGGGTTAGGGAGGATTTGCTTTTCTCAGTCAATCAAATTCCGCTCGATCCCCCTTTGTCAAAGGGCGCTGATTGCAAAGTTGTCGTTCGCGATTTTTGCGGTTATACACATCCTCTCACCGGCATTGCTCTTAGGACAATCCAAACCCCTCAAGGAAGTACGCGTGCCCTACGCGCTCGGCGGATCGACCAGTTTTTTTTGGGTCGCGCACCGCTCGGGCTCCTTTGAAAAACACGGATTGAAGGTGCTGCCGATTTTCATGCGCGGCGGCCGCGAAGCGGTGCAGGCGCTCATTTCCCGCGATGTCAGCATGCTCCAACAGGGAAGCTCGGGCGTTATTCTCGCATGGGCACAAGGAGCCAAGGACCTCGCGGTGATTGGCGCGACCGGCAACAAACTCGATTATGTTTTCGTCAGCAGTTCGGCGATAAAGAAGCCCGCGGATCTCAAAGGCAAACGGGTCGCGATCAGCCAATTGGGCGCCAGCACGGACTTTATCGCTCGCCTGGCCGTGCGCCAGCTTGGCCTCACCGAGAAGGACGTGGCGCTTATTGCGTTGGGCGCGCAGGGCGAACGTTGGGCGGCGCTTGCCGGCGGGCACGTGGATGCGTCGGTCTTTCAGCCGCCGATTACGGTGCGCGCACGCAAAGCCGGCTTGCCTGTATGGGTCGACTTTTCCAAAACGGATTATGAATACGTAGTCGCCGGACCGGTCACGACCCGCTCCTTCATCAAGACCAATCGCGAGACCGTGATGAATTTCATGCGCGGCCTCGCCGATGGGATGGATTTTTATCGCGACGAGAAAAACAAGGACGCGGTGACCAGGTATTTGGGGGAGTTTTATAAATCCAACAACACCGAAGAGCTCGAAGAGACGCGCCGGGTTTACAGCCAAGTATCACCCGGGCTGCCCGTCGTCACCGTCAAATCGATGGAGAACATGATTGCCAGCGATAAGTTGCTCTCGACCATGAACATCAACGGCGCCGATGTCATGGATCTCTCGTTTTTGAGGCAGCTGGAGGAAGAGAGAAAAAACAAGAAATGATAGTTCAAGCCGTTCTAATCGTTCAAACTATTCAAGCCGTTATCGGATGGTCCGACGATTTGAACCATTTGAACGGATTCAACGATTTGAACTCTTAAAGGAGTCTTCATGCCCGAGTACCAAGAAATTCTCTACGAAAAGAAGCGCGGCGGCGCGCTGATCACGCTCAACCGCCCCGATGCGATGAACGCGATCAGCCGAAGCATGATCAAAGAGTTGCACCTGGCCTTAGACGAAGTCGAGGAGGACAATGAAATTCGCGCCGTCGTGCTCACGGGCGCGGGCCGCGCGTTCTCCGCCGGCATGGATCAAGGCAATCGCGCCGGCCGACGCCGTGATATTCACTGGCCCTCCGGCATTGTGCACGATCAGACCGCCGCCGAAGTGATCGATTCATGGCGTATCGATCCGCGTAATTTTCGGCGCATGTGGGAGTTCGGCAAACCGATCATCGGCGCGATCAACGGCTGGGCCATGGGCGCCGGCTCCTGGCTTTCGCTGTACACGCATATCACGCTCGCCTCTGAGAACGCGGTGTTCGCTCAGCCCGAAGTCCGCCACGGCTCCAACACGAGCTTCATGTGGACTTTGCTCGGCGGCTATAAGAATGCACTCCGCTACGGTCTCACCGGTGATCACATCGACGCTCATGAAGCACTGCGCATCGGCTTGGTCGTCAAAGTTGTGCCCGCCGACCGATTGCTCGATGAATGCTTCGACATTGTCGAGCGGATCGCCAAGGTGCCGCCCGAAACCGTGAAGATCAATCTGCAGGTCGCCACGTTGGGCCTCGATATGATGGGACTCCGCGATGCGCTGACCTATGACAAGCAAATGTCCGCGCCGGCACACGTGATGTTGCGTGAAGAATTACGTAAACCCCTGGACGATGCACGCGCCAACAAAGGGATTCGGGAATACCTGCAAATGCGCGATGGTCCGTTTCAACCCGAGCCGTTTGGACCCCGGGCAAAAAAGAAACCGGAGTAATGGAGCACTAGAGCCTTGGATCTGAATCGCCAATACCGTTACGCCAATTGAGAGGAGCAGTTCATGACTGATTACAAAACCATTCTTTATCAAAAGCAGCGCAGCGGCGTACTCATCACGCTCAATCGGCCCAAAGAGCTGAATGCGCTGAACGAACAACTGATGAGCGAGCTGGATCAGGCGCTCGCCGAGGCCGAAAACGATCCTGAGATTCGCGGCGTGATCCTCACGGGCGCGAACGGCGCCTTCTCCGTGGGCGAAGATATCAGCGAAGACAACGAGCCGCCGACCGCATGGCCCTACGGCGTTCCTGAAGGAACGTCGCTGAACCAAGTGTACAATCGATTCAGAGACGCCGATCGCAAAGATATCCTGCAGCGGCAACTCAATCGTTGGCTCTATTCGAAACCGATCGTCGCCGCCGTGAGCGGCTGGTGCCTAGGTGCCGGCGCATCGCTCGCCCTCACCTGTCACATTACAATCGCGGCGGATGATGCCGTTTTCGGCCAGCCGCAAGTAAGGCATGCGGCCAACACTGATTTTATCTGGGTCGCCTTGGCAGGATTCAAAAACGCGCTGCGCTACTCGCTTACGGGCGATCATGTCGACGCTAAGGAAGCCCTGCGCATCGGTTTGATCAACCAAGTCGTGCCGAAAGCCGATCTATTGGACACCTGCTTCAAGTATGTCGAGCGCATCGCTCACGTGCCGCCTGAGACGGTAAAGATCAACTTGCACATTTCGACGCAAGGGCTGGAAATGATGGGGCTCCGCAAAGCCTGGGCACTTAATGCCGAGCTTGCGGCCATGGCCCGCCTGAGCAAACGCGAGGAGTTCAACAAGCGCTTGGAACAAGCCAGACGGCAAGGCGGTCTCGAGGCATTCTTGCGCGAGCGTGACGCGCCGTTTCAACCGGAGCCGTTCGGGCCAAAGGCGAAAAAAACGTGAGACGCGAGCCCTGACACCAGTCGGAGTGATGGAATGTTGAGTAATGGAGTATTGGTTCGAAACCACCACTCCATTACTCCAGTACCTCATTCAGTTTTGTCTTTTCGTAATCGCTCTCGTTAACTGTAACCACCTGTCCTCCGCCTTCTCATACTCGGCGCTGGTCATGCCCCGCTCCGGATATTCCCGTTTGAACGGATAGTCTTTCCACGCCACACCGTAGCGAAACTGCTCCATCAGCTTCTGACCCTCGGCGCCGATCACGAAATCGGTGAAGAGGAGCGCCGCATGGGGATGGGGTGCATTGGCAATTATCGCCGAACCGCCGGCATTTGCGGGCGCCACATCGAGCGCTACCCAGTCCACCGGCGCCTTGCGCTCCTTCATCACTGCTACCTGATTGCGGAATACGACGAAGGAGCCGGCGACTTCGCCGGCGGCGATGAGGTCAAGAAATCCGGCGCTCGACGCTTTGAACAAACGAATCTCTTGCGCCTGAAGTCGCTTGACGAATTCCTCGCCTTTGACCTTTATCATCGTGCCGATGACGCGGCTCGTCGAGCTCTCGGTCGTTACCGCCAATTTGCCTTTGAGCTCCGGGCGCAGCAGATCCTGAAAATTCTTCGGCACCTCCGCCGGTGCAATCATTCGCGTATTGTAGCCAAAACCCAAATAGGCCTCGCGGTCGGTCACCCAATAGATACGTGTCGCATCAAACTTGGTTTTGGCTTCATCAGGATATCTGGCGAGCTCGGGCGAGCTGTACGGCTTTAGCAGTCCGCCCTCGCGAAGCATCATCAACAAACCCGGCGTGCTTTCCAGTGCATCGGCAACAAAACGCCCCGCTTGCGCTTCGTTGATCAGCCGCGGCCCCAAATCCGTGCTGCCGCCGCGATAAACATCGATGGCGACAGCCGGATATTTTCTTTTGAACGCCTCAACCAGCTCACGGTAAACACCGGAAAGTGATGTGTACCAGACAATCTTACCTTCCGCCTTCGCGCCTTCGAGCAAAATCTGCTGCCGATCGGGACCGGTGTACGTGGCGAGCTCATCAAGCGTTCGCGGTTTTCGTGCCTGTGCTCCCAGGAAGGAAGGCATCGTTACCATTAAGAACACGATCAGAGTCAACAATTGCATTCGTTTCTCCTCAACGCACATTTTCATCAGCTCGCCCGAGTTATCATGTTTGGAAGAACGCGATCAAGAAGCTGTGCTTTCCAAGCTGTTCAATTCAAAGACCGCGGCGGCATTAGAAAAAGACTCCCGCGGTGCGCTCGAAATGACAACCCAGAGCCTTCTGTCATCGAATGAGATGAAAAATCTTGACGATCCTGAGCGCTGCCCGAACTCACACGTTGACGCGAAATGGGAATCGGATTATAGGGCAGTTGACGATGATGCTCATCGTCACTTCAGCGGAGTCGATGTTCTGATCTACCCAACGGAGAAAAAACTATGCTCGGCGGCCATGCAGTAGCTCAATGTCTGAGAAACGAAGGCGTACGACATATTTTCAGCGTACCGGGCGAAAGCTATATTGCGGTCGTCGATGGTCTGGTCAATTTCCCGGAGGTGAAGCTCATCACCAATCGCCAGGAAGGCTGCGCAGCCTTTATGGCCGAAGGCTACGCTAAAGCGACGCGCACGCCCGGCGTTTGTATCGTCACACGCGGACCCGGCGCGACCAATGCAAGCATCGCGCTACACAGTGCCAGATACGATTCCGCTCCCATGGTCCTGTTGGTTGGCCAAGTGAGCCGTGCGGCGCGTGGACGCGAGGCCGGGCAAGAGCTTGACTACACGCATCTGTTCGGCACGATTGCCAAATGGGTAATCGAGATCAATGATCCCAAACAAATTCCACGGATCGTCAGCCGCGCTTTCCACATCGCGCGAAGCGGCCGGCCCGGTCCCGTGGTTGTCGCGCTACCGCGCGATGTGACCGAGACGGATACAGAAATATCCATGGTCGATCCCTATCCGGTCATCAAAGCCAGTCCTGATCCGGCCGTCATCGAATCCTTAATCGGCCGCATCAACGCCGCGCAAAAGCCGGTGCTGTTGATCGGCTCCGGCACGCAATACTCGCATGCCTGGCAGGAGGTGATCGATTTCGCAGAAAAGTTTCAGCTTCCGGTGCTGACTTCTTACAAGCGGCAGGACGCGTTTCCCAACAATCACCCCAACTACGCGGGGAACATGCTGACGTCGAACAAGCATGCGCAAAACCTTGCTTATCACGAAAGCGATCTCTTGGTTGTCCTCGGCAGCCGGCTCAATCAGCAGACGACCGCGGGCTTCACGTACCCGCGCCCCGACCAGCCATTTGTCCAGATCGATGCCGACGAGGAAACCATCGGCCAGAATGTGCGCCCTGAAACGGGCATCGTCGCCGATGCAAAACAGGTTCTGCTCACGGCATTGAAACATCCGGCGCCGCGCCCTAACGAGAGCCGAGCGTCATGGATCAGCGAGCATCATGCGGAGCAAAAAAAATATTGCACGCCCAAAGAACGGCCCACGCGCAAGGTGTCGATGGAAAAGGTGATGATGGATCTCAAAATCGCCATGCCGACTGACGCAATTACGACTACGGACGCGGGAAGCTTTGGGCAGTGGCAGCAGCGCTACATCGAGTTCGATTGTCCAGAGTCCTACATTTCACCGACACTCGGCTGCATGGGTCCGGGCGTGCCCTCGGCGGTTGCCGCCAAGCTGGCGCATCCCCATCGCGCCGTAGTCGCGCACGTCGGCGACGGCGGGTTTCTCATGACCGGCCAGGAACTCGCGACGGCCAAGCAATACGGCGCGCCAATCATCACAATCGTCTATAACAACGAAGGCTACAACTCGATCCGCATGCATCAAGAGGCGCAGTATCCCGGCCGTCAACATGGCGTGGCACTCAACAATCCCGATTTCGCTTTGATGGGTGAATCCTACGGCGCGCTCGGATTGAAGGTCACCCGCGACGAGGAATTCATGCCTGCGTTCAAGAAAGCCCTTGCCGCGGATCGCTCGGCGCTCATAGAAGTGCAAACCGATTATGAATATGTGACGCCGACTGCGACATTGTCAGATTTAGCCGGCAAAAAGTTAGCCGGCGATTAAGCTGGAGAGAGTTGCAAGTATTCCCTCTCTCTAGGAGAGGGTTAGGGTGAGGGCTGGAGAGGCTGTGTCGAAACCGCTATTGGCCCAGAAATACAAGATCTCTCGCTCCGCTCGAGATGCCAAATATCGGCGCACGCCATCCGCTGTTCAAATAGCGGTTGCGATCCTGCTTGTGATCCTGATTCGGCACGGAGCGTCCGCGCAGGACGACCTTACCGCCAAAGCCCAAAGCGAGCGCGAGCTTTCGGTTTACGGCACCGCTCTCGTCGCCCAATTCGATAAATTTGTCGAGCCCTTCAGACGCCGCTACCCCTTCATCAAAACGCAATATTCGCGCACCACCGGCGAAGCGCTGACCTCGAAAATTCTTCGCGAGGTGCAGGCGCGCCAGCTCGGCGCCGACGTGGTTCTCATCAACAACTACACACACCGTATCTTCATGAAACGCAATATCATCACCGTATATTCGCCGCCGAGCGCGGGAAATTTTCCGCCCGGGTTCATCGACAAACAGGGTTATTGGGTCGGGTTTTATCTGGTCCCTTACGCGATCACCTACAACACAAAGCTGGTGCCGAAAGCGAGCGCGCCGAAATCATTCGATGACCTATTGAATCCCAAATGGAAGGGCGGGATCTCTCTGGAACGCGAGGAATACCTGGTTACTCAAGCGCACATGCAGTACTTGGGGCGGCAAAAAGCGATCGAGTACTTCAAAAAACTCGCGCAACAGGACTTGGTTCTCATCAACGGCCACAGTAATCAGGCGATGCTTCTAACCGCCGGCGAATTTCCGATCATCATTTATAGCGATATCGCCAGGACCGAAGAGTTGAAACGAAAAGGCGCGCCTATTGAATGGGTGAGAACCGAGCCCCATATCACGGTGTTGGTTTCCGCGGCGATCACGCGCGAGGCTCGCCATCCCGCTGCCGCACGGTTGTTCATGAACTATCTGGCATCGGACGAAGGGCAAAAGGAAGTTCTCAATATCGACAAACCGCCGGCGTTGCCGAAGTTTCAGCCCGATTACCTGCGCGGCGTCAATTTATTCCCGGCTGATTGGACGCTATCCGACGGTTATGACGAGTACAACAAACTCTACCGTGAGATCTTTTGGAAGGGCAATTGAACGGTCGCTCAGGTCAAAGGCGCGCGGCGACAGTCCAGAAAGGGAGCCGGAACCATGAAGATAGCAAGTTTCTTTTTTTTGGTCCTCTTCGTCATAACGTCACCCGCATCGGCGCAATCACGCAAGCCTTCAAGCATTGCCGAGCTCGCGGTTTACCGCGGCCCAGATCGTGAGCAAATCTTATACGCCGGAGCCAAAGCCGAAGGAAAAATTATTTGGTACACGTCTCTGGCGGGCGACTCGTACAAGGAGATGGTCAAGGCTTTCGAAACCAGGTATTCCGGCGTCAAGGTCGAATCGTACCGGGCGGCAGGCGCCGAATTGGTCACCCGCCTGGAAGAGGAAGGAAAAGCCCGCCGCAACATTGCCGATACGATCGAGACCACCGAGGGCAGTCTTATATTTTTGCGCGATGATAAACTGCTCCGGCCCTACGATTCTCCCCATCTGGACCGCTATCCCGAAGACGGCAAGGAACGAGCCGACAAAAATACGGTTTACTGGGCGCTCGCCCGAGAATCGTACATCGGCCTGACCTATAACAAGACGCTGGTGCCGAAGGAGGCAGTGCCGAGAAATTTCGACGGACTCCTGCACCCGGAACTCAAAGGCAAAATGGGCATCAGCATCGGCCAGACGAGCGATAAAATTATCGGTGCCATGATCAAGACGCGCAGTGAAGAATTCGTTCGCAAGCTCAAAGCTCAGGAGATCAAGCTTTACTCCATCGATGCTCCCGCGCTCGTCAATAACATCGCCGGCGGCGAGATCGCTGCCTCCCCCGCTATTTTTCAAACCCATACCTTGCTCGCCGCATCCAAGGGCGCGCCGGTGGAATGGGTGCCCATGGACTTGGTTCCGACGAACGTGGGCAGTGCCGCGATCGCCGCTAACCCGCCGCATCCACACGCCGCTTTACTCATGGCGGATTTTCTTTTAAGCCCGGAAGGACAAAAAGTGCTGGAGAAATATTATTACGGCAGCGGCACCAAAGATTATGGTTTCAAGAAATGGCGTCCGGAGCATGGCCTCACGACCCAACAATACGAGAAGGAGCTGGAGCGCTGGGATAAGCTGTTGAATGCGATCACCCGAAAGTGAATTGAATTGGCATAAAAGAGGCTCAGCCTGAACGCGGTTTGGGAGTGCATAGCGAGGGGGTTTGTTCGTTGGTCATTCCGGCGGAAGCCGGAATCCAGGCTATTTTTGATGTTGAGAGAACGAACCTGGATGCCGGGTTTCACCGGCATGACGGATAGTGGCTTTGCCTACAACAAAAAAGGCTGAGACATGATTGGGTGCAGCTATATCGTCGAGTGGAGGAAGTAAATGAACAACTTACGAATCATCGATGCTGACGGCCACGTGCAAGAGCGCGATGCCGATTGGCAAGAGCTGCTTGACGCCCCTTATAGAAAGCACGCGCCCAAAATGGTCACGGGTCCTGATGGCAAGGAGCAACTGCTACTCGAAGGAAAAATCTGGGCCAAACCTTGCGGTACCGGCCTCGGCATCGGCACCGCGCCGTATAGCCGCAGACCACAGAAAACCACCGGCATGTTCGATCCGATTCAACGTCTTAAAGACATGGATCTCGAAGGCATCGACACCGCGGTCAACTTCGGAACCACGGTATTTCTGAGTCTCCCCTTTCTGGAAAATCGCGATCTCGCGTGCGCCATCGCGCACGCCTACAACACTTGGCTCGACGGCTACTGCAAGACCAATTCGCGCCGCCTGAAAGCGGTCGCGCTTGTGGCGATGCAGGAGCCGCAAGAAGCTGTCAAAGAACTCGAGCGTTGCGTAAAAGAATTGGGGTTTGTCGCCGTCGCGACCTCCGCTCATTCCGCTGGTCGCAACCTCGATCATCCCGACTTCTATCCTTTTTACGCCAAAGCTCAGGAACTCGGGGTTCCGGTCTGCGTCCACGTGGGTTCCGGCAGACCCGCCGCCGCAGCCGATCGCTTCGACAACGCATTTTTTGTTCATGCCACGACACATGCCTTCGAGCAGATGATCGGCGTCATGTGCATCGTCGGCGGCGGCATTCTCGAGCTCTATCCGAAGCTCAAGGTCGCTTTCTTGGAAGCCGGCGCCGGCTGGGTACCCTACTGGATGGAGCGTTTGGACGAACATTACGAATACCTCGAGCCCACCGTGCCGTTGATGAAAAAACCGCCGAGCGAGTACATGCGCAGCGAACAGGTCTATTATTCCTTCGAGCCCGATGAGCACACCTTGAACTTCGTCATGGATTACGTCGGCGAAGATCGTTTGATATTTGCGTCCGACTACAATCACGGCGACAGCAAGTTTCCTCATACCGTGAAGGCCGTCACCGAGCGGAAGAACCTGACGCCGAATCAGCTCCAGAAGCTAATGTGCGATAACGCGGCACGCCTATATAACATTTAGAACAGATCCTTCGCGGAGTTTATCCTGAGCTTGCCGAAGGTCTGAGAATGACAACATGCTGTCATGTTGAGCGAAACTAAACATCCCTTTCTTGATGTCGAATTCTTGCTGAGAATAAACGGGAGCCACGTATGAAAAAGCGATTAGCTGGCTTGGCGATTTTGCTGAGCGTAATTGCCCTGATTCCCTGCGGGGGCGCCCAGGACAAGCCGCTCAAGAAATTTCGCTGGGGCGTGACCTCGCTCTCCGCCTCGCAATGGATTCCATGGATCGCTAAGGAAGCGAAGCTCTACGAGAAATACGGCTTGGAGGCCGAGCTCGTGCTGCTGCGCGGTTCGGGGCAATCGGCGCAAGCGATTATCGCCAATAGCATCCTCGGCGCACCCTGCACTTTAACGACGGTGATGAGCGCGGATTTGAGCGGTGCCGATCTGGTCACCGTCGCGCATACCGTGTCGGGTGTGCAAAGCAAACTGCTCGTGCGCCCGGAGATCAAAAGGCCGGAGGATCTACGCGGCAAAAAAGTGGCGGTCTCGGGTTTCGGCTCGCTCGGCGACTTTCTCGAGCGCTATATTATAAAAAAATATGGACTCGAGCCCGGCCGCGATGTGGTGATGCTCTCCATCGGCACGCAACCGGACAGAATTCAAGCCCTCATCAATGGCGTTGTCGATGCTGCCGATTTATCCCATCCTGCCGATGTGCAGGCTGAACGCAAAGGATTTAAGGTGCTGTGGGACGCGAAGCAGGAGGTTTCCTATCCGTCGATGTCGATCGTTACGCGGCGCAAATGGGTTGCCGACGATCGCGACACCGTGATGCGCATGGTCAAAGCGCATGTCGAAGGGATTCATCTCCTGAAGGCCAACAAAGAATTCAGCATGAAAGTTCTCAGCAAATACCTCAAAACCAATGATCGAGACCTGCTCGAAGGTTCCTACGAAATTTATCGCAAGGATTTCATCTCGGTTCCCTACCCGATCACCCAAGGGTTGCAGCCGACCTATGAATATGTCGCGCAGCAGCGCCCCGAAGTTTGGAATCAAAAACCTGACGCGTTCATGGATGCAAGCTTCATCGCCGAGCTCGAGAAAAGCGGCTTCATCAAAGCGCTCGCTCAATCATCCCGCTAGTTTGAAATTCGCGCGGTTTGGAGTAATGAAATACTGAGTGCTGGAGTATTGGCTCCCGACCATCATTCCATTAGTCCAATATTCCAGCATTCCAATTTTCCCGGAGGTCTCTCTTATGTCGAATATCAGCGGTCGTTACGCCGTAGTTGGCGTTGCCGAGACCAAAGTCGGAAAGCGGCCTGACGCATCGACACATTCCCTTCATCTGGAGTGCATAAAAGCTTGTTTGGATGATGCGGGCCT
>Ga0164303_10000214_pt1 | contig 12092 bp, 9 predicted proteins | sample Whisoiple_207_MG_FD_109715 | JGI IMG/M metagenome (GOLD analysis project Ga0164303, IMG submission 109715) | Soil microbial communities amended with pyrogenic organic matter from upstate New York, USA - Whitman soil sample_207_MG | ecosystem: Environmental > Terrestrial > Soil > Agricultural...
CCTTCGGCGACGTTGCCGTCGAGCTCGACATTGACATTGGTCAGCGCGATCGAGGCGCCGATGACATTGGCGCGCGCCCTCAGCGCAAAACGGCCGAAGCCGCCGGCGCCCGGCGGCGGCTGGCCGGTCCAGCGCAGGGCGTTGCGCAGCGAGACGCTGTCGACGGTCAGCGTGCCTTCCATCATCATGCTGGTGCGATTGGCGACGGTGCCGTCGAACGCCAGTTTTAACGGCGGGCTTGCCAGCCGCGCCTTCAGCCCCGAGCGGTCGCCGGAAAGGGCCGCGAGGAAGTCGCTGATACTGATCGAGCCGTCGATGCGCTCGCCACGCCAGTCGAATTGTCCGGTCGCGGCAAAGGAACGCGAGATTGAGGGCCATGCCAGGGAAAGGTCGATGTCGCCGAGGCTCTCGGAGGCATGATTGGCCGCATCTTCGTAAGTGAGCACGCCGTCCTGAATCCTGATTTCCGAGAACGACACCTGGTTCTCGGCGCCGGGCTTCATGGTGCGCGCGATGGTGTCGATGAACGGCGTCCAGTTGCTGCTGCCATCGGCTTCGCGGACGACGCGGATTTTTGGCCGCAGCATCATCACGTCGGCGATCTCGAAGCGCTGCAGTAACAGCGGCAACAATCGCAAATTCGCGGTCAGCACATCGACGCCGAGCGCGGGGTCGGCGGTCGCCCCGCCCTTCAGCCCGACGTCATGGAACGAGACATAGCTTGCTGGAAAAACCGAAACATCGATGTTGCCGTTGACCACCAGATCGAGGCCGGTCACGCTGCGGATCTGCGCCTCCACCGCCGCGCGAAGTGCATCCCGGTTGATGAACCAGGAGGTCGTGATCAGGCCGATCAGCGCGAGCCCGAGCAAGGCCGCAATCGGCATCCCCAGGCGCTTCATTCCTCGGGCCATCGTCAGTGACACATCCAGGTCGGTTGATGTCGGGTCGCCGTTGAAGTGGGGCAGACGGCTCATCGGCCGAAGGCAGGGCCTACCCTGCGCTCGGCAGATTTCGCTGCCCAAGCCGGCAAAAGCCGACTCCGATGAGGCCCCATGCCAACCCGCGCAACTTGATGGGTTTTCTTGACGCTTTCAAGGCGCAGTGGCGTTCCCGACCACTTGGGCGGGTATAAAAGCCCCATCATTGACGCATTGCGAAAAATTCGCCTAATAATCCACCGATACGCTGGCATCAGCGCCTTCCTCCCACCAGGTCGCATTTCCATGAACAAGGTCTACCCGGACGCCAAATCGGCATTAGACGGCATCTTAAGGGACGGCATGATGATCATGTCCGGCGGTTTTGGGCTGTGCGGGATCGCGGAAACCTTGTCGGATGCGATCCGCGATTCCGGGGTGAAAAACCTGACGGTGATCTCCAACAATGCCGGCGTCGACGGCATCGGGCTCAGCCGCCTGCTCGAGACCCACCAGATCAAGAAGATGATCTCGTCCTATGTCGGCGAGAACAAGCTGTTCGCGCAGCAATACCTCGCGGGCGAGCTGGAACTCGAATTCAATCCGCAGGGCACGCTGGCCGAGCGTATTCGCGCCGGGGGCGCCGGCATTCCTGCGTTCTACACCAAGACCGGCGTCGGCACCCTGATCGCGGAAGGCAAGGAAGTGAAGGAATTCGACGGCGAGAGATACATCATGGAGCGCGGGCTGTTTGCCGACCTCGCCATCGTGCATGCGTGGAAGGGCGATACCGCAGGCAACCTCGTGTACCGCAAGACCGCGCGAAATTTCAATCCGATGATGGCGACGGCGGCGAAGATCACCGTGGCCGAGGTCGAGCATCTCGTTCCCGCCGGCGAGATCAACCCGGACCACATCCATACGCCCGGCATTTTCGTCAAGCGCATCGTCGAGGTCGGCACCGGCAACAAGCGCATCGAGTTCCGCAACACCCGCAAACGTCCCGGAGCGTCTGCGGCCGCAACGGGAGTAGAAGTCTGATGGCCTGGACCCGCGAACAGATGGCAGCGCGCGCCGCGAAGGAATTGCGCGACGGCTATTACGTCAATCTCGGCATCGGGATTCCGACGCTGGTGTCGAACTATATTCCCGACGGCATCGACGTTAACCTGCAGAGCGAGAACGGCATGCTGGGCATGGGGCCGTTTCCTTACGAGGGCGAGGAGGACGCCGACCTCATCAACGCCGGCAAGCAGACGGTGAGCGAATTGCCGACCACCAGCTATTTCTCCTCAGCCGATTCCTTCGGCATGGTGCGCGGCGGGCATATCGATCTGTCGATCCTCGGCGCAATGCAGGTGGCGCAGAACGGCGATCTCGCCAACTGGATGATCCCCGGCAAGATGGTCAAGGGCATGGGCGGCGCGATGGACCTGGTCGCGGGCGTCAAGCGCGTCGTGGTGGTGATGGAGCATTCCGCCAAGGACGGCCCAAAGCTGTTGAAGAAGTGCAACCTGCCGCTGACCGGCGAGAAGGTGGTCGACATGGTAGTGACCGATCTCGCGGTCTTCACCATCGACAAGCACGGCAAGGACGGCATGGCGCTGATCGAGCTCGCCGACGGCGTCACGCTCGACGAGGTGAAGTCGAAGACCGAAGCCGAATTCCGCGTCGCGCTGAAGAACGCATAGCTGGGTCGGAAGCGCCATGGGTCCGACGATCCGTCGCGCGCTTCCCGAAAATGCCGACTTCATTGCCTGGACAATATTAGCGGCGCAGCGCGGCCATCTGTCGCGCGGCTGGTTCGACATCGCGCTGAACCGGGACGAAGCCGGGTGTCTTGCATTCGTGCGACGCATTGCACTCGCGCACACGCAATCGTGGTGGCACGTTTCGCAATTCTGGATCGCGGAGGCCGACGGAATGCCGGCGGCCGCGCTGTGCGCCGTGCCGGCGGCCGGGGCCGGTGCCTCTGCGCGAGCGGTGCTCGAGGAGGTGGCAGGCGACATCGGCCTCGATGGTTCCGAACTATCCGCGATATTCCTTCGGGGCGCGTATACGCGCTCCTGCTGGATCCAGGGCGGTGACGGCGATTGGCTGATTGAACATGTTGCGTCGCGCCCCTCCCATCGCGGGCGCGGGCTGATGCAAGCCCTGATCGATCACGCGCTTGCTGCCGGAACGGCGGCCGGTTACGCGCGGGCGTCGATCTCGTTTTACATCGGCAACGAAGCGGCAGAGCGGTGCTATGCCAAGGCCGGGTTCGTCTTCGCTGAAGAAAAGCGGGATCGTGCATTCGAAGCGCTCACCGGCGCCGCGGGCTTTCGCCGCTTCGAGCGGGCGATCTGAACGACGGCCGAAGCCGAATTCCGCGTCGCGCTGAATAACGCGTGAAAGCATGCCACACAAGCAAAAGCCCGGCGGCCGGCCGGGGCTTTTGCCTTTCAGGGTAGCACGCGATCAGAAGCGGAAGTTGAAGCCGCCGCGCACGACGTGGAAAGTGGTCGGGTCGAAACGCGCCGTGAACGAGTCCAGGCTGCCGGCTACGGGGAAGGTGTTGCGGCCGAGATCGACGTACAGATACTCCGCCCTGATCGTCCAGTTTCGCGATAGCCCATATTCGGCGCCACCGCCCGCGGTCCATCCGGTCGCGGTGCGGGTGGATGTGCCGGAATAGCAGATCGCGAATCCGGCGCAGGTGGCCGCGCCTACTCCGACGGTGGTCCCCCCGATGTTCGAAATGCTGGCGCTCTGCTTGACGTTGCCATAGGCGAATCCGCCGGTGCCGTAGAGCAGCAAGTTGCTGACCGGCACAAAGCCGAGACGCCCCCGAAGCGTGCCGAACCACTCGACTTGTTCTGACGCCGTCGCACTGTAGAGCTGGGGCGCGAGACCGCCGACGCCGAGGAAATTCGCAGATCCGCTGCCCTTGATGTCGGAGAAATCAAAATCGGTTTCGATGCCGGCAACCCAGTTCGGGTGGAATTGCCAGTTGAAGCCGTACTGCGCGCCGCCCAGAGCGGCGGAGGTGCGGAAAGATTGCGAAGGCGGCCCGCCGAGGATGGGCGCCAATAGCGCACCGTTCGGGATAAAGCTCACCGATCGGTTGTCGTGCCAGCCACCGCCGGCATTGCCGCCGATGTAGAAGCCTGTCCAATCGTAAACCGCAGCAAAAGCTGCCGGCGCAGCATAGATCGGCGCCCTGGCCGGATAAGCCGGAAGATCGGATGCTTGCGCGCCGGACGACAAGGCGCATCCCACCACAATCGCTACACAGAAACGCATCGAACCCCCCAAAAACCCCAGGTTCGAATGTTTGCATAAACCTGACCAGCGTCAACGAATTAGCGGCGCTATGGTCAACGAATTACCACCGCCGTGGGAGGCGGTAGCTTTCGCCTGCTGTCTTGACTACCATCGCGGGCAACCGGCACCTCAAAGACCGGTCAGACATTCGTTGCTGAGGGGGGAACTTGAATATGGCTCATGAGGTAAACGCCGGCGCACGTCTCGACCGGCTCCCGATCTCATCGTTTCACTACCGAATTTTCCTGCTGGTCGGCGCCGGCATGTTTTTCGACGGATACGATCTCTATGTCGCCGGGGGGGTGCTGGCGTCTGCGATCCAGACCAAATTCTCGACCGCTCCGCAAAATCTGCAATTCATTTCGCTGACCTTTGTCGGCATGACATTGGGTGCGCTGATTACCGGATTTGTCGGCGACAAGTTCGGGCGGCGGTTCACCTATCAGATCAATCTGCTGATTTTCGGGTTGGCGTCGCTGGCGGCGGCCTTCGCGCAGGATATGAACCAGCTCATCGCCTGCCGCTTCGTGCAGGGCCTTGGCCTCGGCGCCGAAATCGTGGTCGGCTATTCGACGCTGACCGAATTCGTTCCGCCGAAGACGCGCGGGCGCTGGCTGTCGATGATGGCATTCCTGGTGGTGGCGGGCTTCCCGGCGACCGCGCTGCTCGGCTATCTGATCATCCCGGCCTGGGGGTGGCGCCCGATGTTCGTTATTGCCGGCGTCGGCTCGCTGATCGTCTGGTACTTGCGCAAGAATCTTCCCGAGTCGCCGCGCTGGCTTGAATCGCAAGGCCGCACCGCCGAAGCCGAATCCCTGATGCAGTCAATCGAAAAAGAGGCCGCCGGCGGCGGGACGCTGCCGCCAGTGGCGACGCCGGCTCCGGTCCCGCAGGTCAGCGCATCCGACATGCTGAGGCCGCCGCTGCTGCAACGCCTGATCGTAGGCTCCTGGGTGCTGATCACGATCAATACACTGATCTTCGGCTTCGTGATCTTTCTGCCGCAGTTCTTTCTTCGCCAGGGGCTGACCATCGCCAATTCGCTTGCCTACACGCTGGTGTTGTCGGGCGGATCGCTGGTCGGCTGTGCGCTCGGCGCCTATTTGTCCGACGCCATTGGACGGCGCTGGAGCATCATCGGTGCGTCGATCGTCACCATCGTCAGCGGCTACATCTATGCCCGCTTCGACGCGTCAGCCGATCCGGCGATCGTGTTGAGCGTCGGATTCGTGCTGATCGTAGCGATCTACGTGCAGACCGCGATCCTGTTCGGCGTTTATACGCCGGAACTGTTCCCGACCGAGATCAGGCTGCGTGCCAACGGCATCTGCAACACGCTCGGACGGGGCGCAACCGTGGTCTCGCCCTTCATCGTCGGTGCCCTGATGACATCCTACAAGCTGCCGGGCGTGGTCTGGCTGATGATCGCCCTTGTAGTCATTCAGATCGTGATGGTGTGGGCCTGGGGCGTGGAGCCGCGCAATCGCGGGCTGGAGGATGTCGCCACCGCCAAAGCCTGATGGCGTCACGGTTAGACGCACGGCGTTGCCGTGCTCCTCACCATGAGGGATAGAAAGTCCCTCATCCTGAGGAGGCGCATGAGCGCCGTCTCGAAGGATGAGGCCACCGAACCGGAAAATGGTCTAATTCAATCGCCGCTGAGCCGCCGTGTCGCGGTACCAGTCGAACGGATGGTCGCCTGTGGCGACCATCACGCTCTTGGTATTGAAATGATCGTCAAAGCTTTCGGTGCCGAACTCGCGCCCGATGCCTGAGTCATCGACGCCGCCCCAGGGCGATGCCGGGTCGAGGCGGTGATGATCGTTGATCCAGACGATGCCGGCCTTGACAGCAGCGGCGAGGCGATGCGCGCGGCCGACATCACGGGTTCTGATCGCAGCCGCAAGCCCGAACGGCGAATCATTGGCAAGCCGCAACGCGTCGGCTTCATCCTTGAACGGCGTAACCGAAGTGAAGGGCCCGAATACTTCTTCCTGGAAGATGCGCATGTCGGACTTCACGTCCGCAAACACGGTCGGCTCGACGAAGTAGCCGTTCTCATGACCGGGCACCTTGGCGGCGACACCGCCGGTCACCAGCCGCGCGCCCTCTTCACGGCCAAATCTTGAATAGGTCAACACCCGATCGCGCTGCCGCGCCGAGATCACCGGCCCCAGCTGCGTGTTGGGATCGAAGGGGTCGCCGATGCGAATAGCCAGCGTCTTCGCCTTCAGCTTCTCGACGAACTCATCATAGACCGATGCCTGCACGATATGGCGCGACGCGCAGACACAGGTCTGTCCCGCGCCGATAAAGGCGCCGAACGCGGCATAGTTGACAGCCTGGTCGAGATCGTAATCAGCAAACACCATCACCGGCGTCTTGCCGCCAAGCTCCATGGTCTGGTGTGCAAACACTTTTGCCGCCGCGCCGCCGGCGATGCGGCCGGCTTCAGTGCCGCCGGTCAGCACCAGCTTGTTGATATCGGGATGTTCGGCGAGCATCCTGCCTGCGCTCTGGCCAAGGCCGAGCACGACATTGAACACGCCGGGCGGCAAGCCCGCTTCAGTGAAAATCTGCGCCAGTTTCAAAGTCGTCAGGGGGGTATATTCCGACGGCTTGACCACGGTGACGCATCCGCTCGCCAGCACCGCGGCCAGTGATTTGCACATGATCATCAGCGGATGATTGAACGGTGTGCAATTGGCAACGATTCCGATCGGCGTGCGCAAGGTATAATTCAGGTACGAGCCCTCGACGGGGATCACCGCGTCGCGCCGCGCCAGCGCGAGGCCTGCGAAATAGCGAAAGAAATCCGGCAGCCGCGCGAGCTGGGCGCGAGTCTCGTTGACGGGTCGGCCGTTGTTGAGCGTCTCCAGCCGGTACAGCTGCTCCAGATGTGCCTCGAACGCGTCGGCGAGCCGATTGACCAGCCGCGCGCGCGAACGAATGTCCATGTCGCCCCATGCGCGGCCATCGAAGGCGGCCCGCGCGCTTTTCATCGCGCGATCGATATCTTCCGCGGTCGAATTCGGAATGCGCGCGATGACGTCGCCGGTGGCGGGATTGCGAACATCGAGCATCTCACCGCGGCCGGCTTCGATTTCGCGGCCATCGACAAAGTTGCCGTGGATCTCGACCTCGGTTGGTTTGGCGGAAATATTCAAACGTCTCTCCCTTCCGGATCATGCTCCCATGAGAATGGCTTGAAAAGCCCGGGCTTTGATTTATCACTCTGGGGGCGCCGGGCAACGCTTGCAGTCCGACAGGCGCCTGCCAACCGATCAAAAAGGAACCGGCTTGGATCAACTTTTAGCCAAGGGCACGGTGAATGCGGCGCAATCCGGCCAGGGGCCGCCGCTGTTTCTGCTTCATTCGCTATTGTCGGATCGCGCGAGCTTCGACGCCATCGTTCCAAAGCTGTCGCAGTCGTTTCGGGTGATCGTTCCTGAACTGCCGGGGTTTGGAAGCTCCCAGGTGGTCAGCGGAGGTCTCGCCGATGTCGCCGACCGAATGGCCGAGACGGTGAGGGATGGCGCCGGGGGAGATGACGCGATTGTGCTCGGCAACGGCTACGGTGGATTCGTGGCGCTGCAAATGGCCATTCGCCATTCCGGCATCGCCGCCAGATTAATCCTCGCGGATTGCGGAGCTGCGTTTTCCGAACCCGGCCGCGAAGCTTTTCGCAATATGGCCGCGGCTTCCAAAGCCAGGGGAATGGCAGCGATCACCGACGTCGCGATGCGCCGGTTGTTTGCGCCAGAATTTCAAGAAGAACATCCCGACCTGATGCGCGATCGTCGTGAAGCATTTTTGAGAACCGACCCTGAAGTTTTCCGCGCCGCCTGCGCCGCGCTGGCCGACCTCGACCTCCGGCCCGAGCTGGGAAAGGTCACGGTGCCGGTCCTGGTGCTGGTCGGCGAACACGACGAGGCAACGCCGCCGCCGATGTCGCGCGAATTGGCGGCAGGCCTGCCGAATGCGCGTCTGAAGGTCATTCCGGGCTGCGCGCACGTACCCCAGTTGCAATCGCCGGAGATTTTTCTGGATGCGATCGGGGATTTCCTGGCGGCAACCAAGGCACCCGTCACGGCAGACCGATCGGTCTGACCTCGCTGCTGCTGAGAATTTGGGCAGGCCGCCCGCAATATCCATTCGACGCTGGCGATGCCGGTGCCTAATCTCGCCCTGACACGAGGTGTTGATGGATGCGCGAGATTCTGGATTATTGCACTGGCGGAGTTCGGCGCGACGTTTCCGCTGGGTTGTACGTGGTTCACGAGGGTCACACCACCGGCCACCTCTATGTGCTGATCGAGGGACGGCTCGAGGTCATCAAGGGCGATACCGTGGTCGCCACCATCACCGAGCCGGGCGCGGTGCTGGGAGAGATGTCGGTGCTGCTGGACAAGCCGCACACCGCCACGGTGCGCGCCGCCTCAAAATCGGTGATTTACGAAATCAACGACGCCGCCTCGTTTCTGCGCCAGCAGCCGGCGGTGGCTATCCTGATCGCGCGGATGCTGGCGCAGCGGCTCAATGTCGCCAACACCTATCTCGCCGACCTCAGGCGGCAATATGGCGGCCACGGCAATCATCTCGCCATGGTCGGCGACATCCTGCAGAGCATGATCAACCTGTCGCCGACGCAGGTTTCGCCAGGATCGGATCGGCAATCTGACCCAAGGATGTAAGCCACGCCGGCGGATCAGTGACCGGCGCCGCCGGCCGCTGCAATGGCGCGTTGAGGTCGATGCATTGCTCGCTGCCGGCCGATAGCCAGAAAGCCCTGCCATCATCGATATCGAGCACGATATAGACCGGTGGGCGGCCGGGCTGCAGCCCGGTATTGAACACCCAGGTGTCGCCGAGCCGGTCGAACCACGAACCGTCGGGGATGAACGGCGATTGATGCACGTGGCCCGAGATCACCATCGAAGGCTGGTAGCTCTCGATCCATTGCGCGAGTTCGACGTCGCCGAAGAAGCGCTTGCCGCCCCAGCTCGTAGGCGAATTCGCCGGCGGCGCGTGGTGGGCCCAGATCCACCGCTTTAGCCGCACCGCGGCAGCCCCGCGAAGCTGTTTTTCGATGCGCGCTTTCACCAGCGGGCCATCCCACCACGGACAGACCGTGAAAAGAGTGTCGCCGATAGTCAGGCTGTCGCCGTCGCAGGCAATGCCGAGCTCGCGGACCTCGCCGATCCATCGCGAAATCTTTTCGCCCTCGGGGCTGCGTTCGTCGAGGTCATGATTTCCCGAGCACAGAATCACCCGGGTGATGCCGGACAATAGCGTCAGATATTTTCGAACCACGACGATCTGGGCGCGGAAATCGACCAACGATCCGACGTCGAGTGCATCTCCGGCGAAGATGACCAGGTCGAAATGCGGCGCCGCGCTGAGCAGCCAGTCGAATTGCGGCAATGAATAGTGCAAGTCGGCAACGACGAGGCAGCGCATGATCAAATCAACCAAAATGTGCTCAAGAACTAGGCGGCGCGAATCGCGCCTTGAAAGAAATAAGAGTTGAGCAAGAACCGTGCCGAAGGGTTGCGCGACGCGGCACATTGCCGCAACGGCTGCCGCGTTGCAGGCGATCTCAGCCCCGCGCCATCGCGCGCAAAAACACCACTTCGATCAGCGTGCCGGATTGCGGGCCCCGCTTGATATGGAATTGCCCGCGGTTGGCTTCGACCAGCGCCTTGGTCAGCGACAGAATGACGCCGGAGCTCTCGGAGGCCTGATCCGATGGGGCCTGCGTTCGGAACGGCTCCATCGCGGCTGCGACCTCGTTGTCGTTGAGCCCCTGGCCGCTATCCCGGATCCTCAGGATCACTTCGCCGAAATCCGACAGCGCGGTGGAAACGATGACCTGGCCGCCGGCATTGGCCAGATGCATCGAGTTGCCGATCAGGTTCAGCGTGATCTGACGCAAGGCGCGGGCGTCGGCGACCACCGGCGGCAAAGCGTGCGCCAGCGAGGTCCGGATGATGATGCGTTCGCGGTTGGCCTGCGGCTGCATCACCGCGACGCAATTCTCGACGGTGTCGTTGAGGTTCTGGTTGGCGAAGGCGAGGTCCAGCTTGCCGGTCTCGATCCGGCTGAGATCGAGCAGGTCGTCGATGATGGCGGTCACCCGTTCGCCGGAGGCGCGAATGTCCTTCATGTAATCGACGTAACGCTCGTTGCCGAGCGCGCCGAACCGTTCATCGATCATCACTTCGGCGAAGCCGATGATGGCGTTGAGCGGGGTGCGGACTTCGTGGCTGATCCGTGCCAGCATGTCGGCCTTGGCGCTGGCCGCGCGCTCGGCCAGCCGCCGCGCCTCGCGCAGTTCGCTCTCGCTTTTTCCGGCCTGCGACAGGTCGCGAAACACCGCGAAGAAATTCGAAACCCCGGGCCGGGTGCGTCCCATGGTCATCGACAGCGGGATCAGGCTGCCCCGGCTGGCATGGCCCAGCACGTCGCGGCCGTGATCGGGCATGGTGACCTCGGTGCCCCTGATGCTCTCCAGATAGTCCCTGACCACGCGCTGGCTTTCCGGCGCGAACAACTCGGTGAAATTGAGTCCCACGAGCTCGCTGCCGTCGTAGCCGAACAATGCTTCCGCGCGGCGGTTGCAGAAATGGATGTTGCCCGCGGCGTCGAACATCACGACGCCTTCGGCCGTGGCATCGAGGACGGCGCCGAGTTCGACGGCGTGGCCGTGGCCGGCAGCCGGCGGCGGCGAGGCAGGAATCGCTTCTGCGATCGCGGCTGCGGCATTCGCGCCCTGAGTATCCGTGCCGGAAAAAATCAGGGCCAGCGCGGAATCGTCGTCCCATGAAATCGTGTAGAGGCGCGCATCGATTCCCGCCGGCGCTTCTCCCGCCGAAACCTGGCTGGCGGAAATCGTCACCGGCGTGCCGGTGTCGGAAGTGCTGCTGGCACTTGAGACGCCGGGCTCGACATAGAGAGCGTCGAGACCGCCGGCCTCTTCCAAAGCGTACAGGCTCGCATAGCCCATCCGCGCGAGAAACGCCGCATTGGCATAGAGCAGCCGGTCAAGCCGATAGATCAGGACGCCCACGGGGAGCAGGTCGAGCAGCGCCTTGTCGCGCCGGCTCTCGCCGAGCGCCGGCGGCTCGGGTGGCGCCAGCCATTCGGGCGCTGCGCCGGCCTGCTCGGATGCCTCCTTCGCGGTTGGCTGTTCGGCCGAGGTTTCAGGTGCTTCAGGTGTCGCCGTCGTCGCGGCGGTGCCGTTTTCGCTGTCGAGCCGCTCCGACAATTGCCGGGCGAGTTCGTTGAAGGCACTGTTTTCAACCGGTGTCAGGGTCGGCGATTTCGTCTCGCCAGGCGGCCGAAGCGGCAAGACGTTCTTTGGCGTTTCCACGGAGCTTTCCAGATCGGTTTGTTGTGAGGTCTCGGACGCAATCGACGCGAGTAATTCAGCGGTACCGGACGACGCAACATCGGGTTTGGCAACCGGCTCGGCGGCCGGCTCCGTGGCAGGATCGGCCGCAACGATATCGGCCGAAAACGTCTGCGGCGCCGGCGGGTCGCTGAAGAATTCGTGGTGACGCAACGCGGCGAGCCGCGTCAGCGCATCGAGATCGCGGCAAACGCCGAAACCTCGATAGCCGGCAAGATTGCGGGCACGATCGTAGATCGGAAGCCCCGACAATTCCACGGCCAATCGGCCGCCGCCATCGACAGGCCAGCTCAGGGTAATGCCGGTCCAGGTGTCGCGGGTGGCGACCGCCCTGAGCACTTGGCCGTCGGGATCGAGCCCGAACGCTGGGCCGATCTCGCGCCACGGCCGGCCGAAACCGGCGGCAGTGCGGCGGCCGATCAGGCGGGTGAATTCACCGGTGTCGAGCGAGAAGC
>Ga0164303_10000218_pt1 | contig 12049 bp, 16 predicted proteins | sample Whisoiple_207_MG_FD_109715 | JGI IMG/M metagenome (GOLD analysis project Ga0164303, IMG submission 109715) | Soil microbial communities amended with pyrogenic organic matter from upstate New York, USA - Whitman soil sample_207_MG | ecosystem: Environmental > Terrestrial > Soil > Agricultural...
ATCTTGTTCTTTGGTTTTCGCACTTACAAATTCTTGTCATGGTTCAAGTCGAGTGTCAACAAACGACACAATATCATGATATTGGCATTTGCTGTATCATCGATACTCCTTTGCATCAGCGTGACAATTAGTACTGTATTTGATACAAAGGAATTGGTCTATTCAAGACCACCCTCCATAGATTCAAATTTCCACTCGAGTAATTCTATGGCAAGCAGACACTTATCTAATATAGAACTTGTGATTCATCTCTATGGGTTTCTTTATCCTCAAGTTACTGCTATTGCTATTGCAGAAACAGTTGCTGTTGCATATTTTCTTCGTTATTTTAAGGATCAGATAGGAAGAGCAAAATTTTGGACAATTATAATTTTACCACCTGTACTTTTTTTAACTGGGATATTTGGTCCTCAATTATTGACTACTGCAACTCAAATGGTATACATGGAGCCCAGGTTCCTTCTCTTTAGGATAATGGGTACCGCAGGATGGGTTGTAGCCGATTTTGTAATAGCTTTTGCATATATTTTGGTAGCAAAAACTCTTGGACGGCAAATTACCGCTTCTCGCAGTAAGATCATTAATTATTTGATTATAGCAGCATTTTCAACCATTTTAATTTCTCCAACGACCAATAACTGGATAACCAACAATTCTTATCCACCCTTTGGAGCAATCCAACGTGCCTTTCTTGTGCTTGCTTCTTTTCTCTTTAGTATAGGAATATACTCTGTCGCGATGTCAGTGGCCCAAGATGCAGAATTGCGACAATTAGTCAGAAAGTATGCAAAGGAGTATGCTCTGCTAGGTACTTTGGGTGATGCACAAAGGGGCGCGGAGATTGTACGAATTGAAAAGGTTGTAAAACTAATCCATAAACACGCGTATGCTATGGAAAAAGAAACAGCAGTAGAATCTTCAATGTTAGATGATAACGAAGTTAGACAGTATTTAGAATTGGTGATTAGGGAGACAAGAGGAAAAAAGGATGACAGAACAGTCGGCGCCTAACTTGAAAATTAGTGGGCTAATGCTTGACACAAAGAGAAATTTGATCATATTCCGCAAGAAGGGGGGAGGGAGAAGAAGACCAGGAATAATAAGGATGATAAAAACAAAATTATTATAGTAGTTTCATCAGAAACACCAAAAACAGCAATAACAAAAACTACATCATTGTTGACATCACGGTATCAGACTGCCAAATCAGAGCAGAGAGAGCAGGTAGTAGAATGATTAGAACAGCAGCATAACTGCTAAGAGATGATGTGGAATACAAAGGCGAACACCAAGACACGCCTGAGGTTGTCAAATATCTCACCTAAAGGATAAAACGCGAAGCTGCTAGCAAGATTATGGTAAATCGATTTATGAATTTCATACTGATAATAGTCGTGGCGGTAACATGTGCCCCATTCGAAAGATATCATAACACAAATAATGGAATCCATCAAGACAAACCAATCTTAAAACTTGTAGAAGGTGGCACGCTTAAAACCCATTATATACCAACATTGGTTAAATGTTCCCTACATTTATAGGATCAATCATACATATACCAACTGTATGAAAGCTCATCTTTGAAGAGAGTGCCTTAGTTTAGAGGACTTCCAATATGAGTACAGCATTCGGTATATTGCAATGTTCACCTTTCTTATATGAGATCTAAGGTTAGATATATAGACCATTATGACTTTTAATTATGGTTAAGGCTGAAAGTATATTCTTAAACGGACACATCTATACGCTTGATATACATAAGGGATGGAAAAGTCATTTAATTGTGTACAAATAATCAGAAAATAATTTTTGCTTTGTGGGAATGGTAGTAGTATTATCTGTTCGAATTAGCCTATCATATTTCCTCTTAACTTCGTGCCAATCTATTGAAGTAAAGCCAATATCTTTCTGAATATATCGGCAGTCTCTGATCCAAAGCCAGCATAATAGATTTTGGCAAAATACAGAAAGATAGAGTTGCAGAGATGAAAAAATGGGCTGCATTTCTGAAGAGAGATAGAGAAGAAGAACAGGAGATAATTAACCTAGCAATAGTAGCGGCAAATAATCATTATGCTGGACTTGGTCCCGCAACTGCTAATACATTCCGGAAAATGTTGGATTTGTCGGAAGTGATATAGAATGATGTGTAGACTACCAATACCGGAGAAAATGCATCCAGTAACACCAATCAAACTAGTCTATCAGACTTCTGAAATGACTCAGGATCGCGTGGGCTTAGTATAGAGTGGTCATGTTACTATTCTACAGAAGCATAATTAATAATCTCTTTATCTGGTTTCTCAAGCCCTAGCTAATTATTTTAGAGGCTAAACCTGGTTCACAAGGACTAAATGTAAATGAACTAAACTATGTTACTTATGTCTTTGAGCAACAATAGCACACGAGTTTGGGAGAGTTATTGGTATCATTACTACTAATCTAACTCTGCTGATAATTTTTTAATTGAATACTCTTGAGACTGGCTTTTCGATAAAACATCCAAAACTTACTTTAGGGTATACTCCTCTTAGAGCTTCAACATTTATTTCTAATGCAGACATAAGGCATACTCTAGTGTTAACATTTAATTCTGACTCGTACTCACTAGATAAATCTTCAGGTTAAGTCCTGGTATGATGATAATGTTATTGGTAACGAGGATAGTGAGATATGGAGAATGGTGTTATGTTAACAAGGTTATGATTTGACTTATTGTTTTGCAAAAAATGAATAGTATCATAATAGATTAGATATAACGATGTGACAAAATACTATCTGGGTATCGCCGAGGCGGAATCAAGATAAGCACATTCACACAGTTGCACTTATCACTTCAGTTCGAAATAAATTAGAGGAACTACTTGATGGTCCAATAAACTAACTAAAAATCAGAGAGAAACATCGAAGGTTTTGATAAATAACTTAACTAGCTGATGATTTGTTGTAATTGTTGTGTATGACTACTACCGTATTGTCTCTCCACCATCAACTACGATTGTCTGTCCACTTACAAATGATGCGTAGTCACTAGCAAGAACCAATGCTATGGTAGCAATCTCCTCAGGCTTGCCTGCTCTTCCTAGTGGAATTGATCTGACAATATCAACCCTTTGTTGAGTTGTAAGTCTATCCCAATTTCGCTGCGTAGCAATAGTTCCAGGTGCAATAGCATTACATCGTATTCCATATTTGCCAAATTCAGCTGCTATATGCTTCGTGATCCCAAGGTTAGCAGCCTTTGCCACGGTATATGGTGCACCCTTAACATACCCACTTATTGCAGGGGTAGAAGAAATATTAATTATTACTCCACGACGTTTTTCCACCATGATGGGCAGCACTGCACGGCAGCATCTATAAGTTCCAATGGTATCAACATCAACAACATTCTCCAAGTCTTGGTCCTGTATTTGTTCAAAGCTTGCGTCCCATAATTGATCTTTAATTGGGTAGCCGGCATTATTTACTAGTATATCAATCTGGCCATATTTTTTATGCACTTTCGTAACCATCTCATTTACTTTATCTGCTAGCGATACATCAAGCTTCAAACCAAGGGTATTAGTTTGATATTCTCTAGCAATCTGCTCAGCTATACTTTGTGCCTCATTTTCATCTCTTCCTGTTACAATTACATTTGCGCCATGTTCAGAAAAGATATTTGCCATCGCTCTTCCATTACCCCTGGTAGAACCCGTGATAACCGCAATCCTACCATCGAGCAATCTAATCACTGTCAAATAGGTATAACAAAAGATCCTAAAATAGTATATGTAATAATATCTGTAATGTAAGAGAACATGTGATAAAATGGTAATCATATCTTTGACATACACAAAAATTCGTCTTATGTGATTATGCTTCTGATGTGCTTGTCATTATAGTTCTCACCACTATATGATTTATTAAATGACGACACAGGTTCTAAATGCGTGATCTGCAATAAATATACTTTAAAACTGATTCCAATTTACAACATAACTCTGTTACAAGAATCTGTTTAGTCAAGATAGCAAAGTAAGTGTATTACGGAACAGTAGAAATTAACATGAACATTGCTGGTACGGAAGCAGCTTTGCAATAGTTGTGAGGATATGTCCGTATGTTGGTATTATTATTAGAATTTAGTCTTTTGTAATTGTGGTGACTTCCAGCGGTTAGCCCATTCCCCAATTCATTCATAATAGTTTCTAGATCCCTTGCTTGAGGTGTCATACGATATTCTACTTTCGGAGATAGTTCAGAAAAAGTTTTTTTAGAGATAAGACCTTCGCGTTCTAGCTCTAAGAGTCTATCTGATAAAACAGTACTACTTATTCCTGGTAGACCCTTTTCAATTCGTTGAAACGAATGATTTTTTTGCAAAGATTCTTTAGAATTAATAATGACCATCGTTTTCCTAGTACTTCCCAAACGCTGGGAATCTCATATTCCTGAGTTTGTAACCTTTATGTTGCTTCATAATACTTTCACTTTTTCATACCATCTACTATTATTCTGCTATTAGAAGATAATTAATATATAATTATATTGCGTTACCATGCCTTCACTTTGTTTTATCGCGCTTCACGAAGTGCCGGTGCTACACGAGTACCTATTAATTTAGTAGCTCGCATCAGCTTCTCATGAGGTAATGAGGCTTGATTCATAATAAAAGTGATGCGGGATATGTTACCTAGCACTTTACCGTGCCTATTATCTTCTCAGCTACCTCGTCTGGATTGCCTACTGGAAGTGCGCCTTGAGGACCTCTCTGCGCATCAAAACTGGCTCGTGTCACCTTTGGCCATCCCCGCTCCTTCCCAATCTCCGTCATGGTATATGCATAGCCTGGAAAGGTCATCGACAGCCTCTTGCGTACTCTCTGCAACATAGCCTAGCGAGTATACCCCCGCTTTTAATAGCTCAGCTGAATAGCCGGCCCGCTTTCCAGCCTGCCTATAGAGATCTACAAGTGGTCTGAATCTGTGTGTTTTGCCACCTATGATAGCAACCATCAATTGGAGTCCAAGCAAACCAGCACGCACGAATGATTCTGGGGTTCACCAACACCTATCCATATTGGAAAAGGATTCTGTAATGGTCTTGGATAGATTCCCTGACCATTCAGAGAAGGCCGATATTTGCCAGTCCAAAATACATGCTCATTATTACAAATTTTAGCAGCAAATCTAGTTTCTCCTTAAAAAGTGAGTCATAGTCTTCCAATTTTAATCCGAACAGAGGAAACGCTTCGATGAACGAGCCACGGCCAACGACCATCTCAGCCCGACCTTGAGACAAAAGATCAAATATTGCAAATTCTTGAAACACCCTTACTGGGTCGGCAGCACAGTACCGTCACAGCACTGGTAAGATGTATGCGTTTTGTTCTTGCAGCTGCAGCAGCTAAAATTATAGTAGGAGCTGAATCAAGAAACTCCCTACTGTGCTGTTCGCCCATTCCAAAAACATCTAACCCAATTTTATGTGCATATTCAATTTGTTCAATTAATTTAGTCATACGCTCCGACGCGCTGACCGATAGATTGAAGTCGCCAAGTGCTGACGCAAAGCTATCAATTCCTACTTACACCCAATACTATCAGGTAAATAATTATTTAAGTCAGTAGTAATTGCTAACTTAGTTAGTATGAAATACCATATTAGGTGGGCAGAAATTTACCTAGATATTCTAATGTTCAAAACCTGACCGCCTGTTTCAATATAATGCAATTCATTTATCATGTAATTGTTACCTTTTCCAAATGAAACTAAGAGGGAAGCCATGGGATGTGCGAACTATATTTCTGCTAACAAATTGTAATATACAGATCTCTTAATTCAAGAAAATGATGACACATTATCAATGCTAGATTTATCGGTATCATGATTCTCGTATAATCCATTAATTTTTTGATTAAAATATTATCCTACAGGCTATATCATCATAGTACCAGTCGTAGTAACTACTAAAATTGCAAACTCTTTGGTATTAGAGTATTAGTATCCATCTAATTCTCTATACGATTGCCTTGCCGGATAAAAAACAGCATCCGAATTATTCAATAACGCATAGAATGATATGATAAATAAGGAGTATTATCAAATAACTGATAAATTTATTTAAGGTAGTAGCTTTTATTAATGTTATAATATGGCTTCAAATGAAAATATGTATAACGAGTACTTTAGATATTTTAATAAGTTGAACGAATTGTATAACGGATATATTAAAGGCATAGAGAGAACTAATCAATTATACACCGAATCAATTAAAAATGGTGATAAAATGAATGAATTGTACAAAGAACTTATCAGAACGAACGAAAAAATGAATGAATTGTATAGAGAGATACTGGGGATAAATCTGGAATGGCTAAATGCTTTTTGGAAACCTTGGTTGGCAACGGACTGGACGAAATACGAAAACAAGACATAGATAATAATTAAATTCTTCTTTTTATTAATTGATCAGATTAAGAGAACAAAGTAGATAGAGTAATAACTCGGTTAACACACTCATAAAACGCATCAATTCCATTTTTCGCTTTGACATCTATTTACATTTCGAAAGCTGCTAAATATAAGAAATAGATGGTATCAAGTCAGATTTAATCCATGCTCTAAATTTTGCAGTAATTGCCTTAGTGTCTTGAAACATGTTCTCTACACAAAAATCTAGTTCAGAGATCACGTCAGGACTTGCAAATATTTATTCTTGTAGTTAAGTGAATCTGTTGTAATTTATTGTATAATGTTCTTGTTTTAACCTAAACCTCACGATCTTGGAGCTGCAATCTGTTTACACTCCAATACCACATGTTCGGCCTACAACGTACAAATCTGATTGAAATAAAGAAGATATTCATAGACTTCTATTTTGTTTATCGTATAGTTATAACAGTAGTCTAAGCTCATCCGTTAATGCATAAGGTTTCGCTGGTCTTCCAATAAGTGGCACTCGTGAATTTTGAATGTGGCGAAACGCCATTTGCAGTTGGAGAACAAGAATCATTTGGACTTGCCAAAGGTGCACCAGCATTAGGTGTACCAAACATTATTAAATTTGTAGCGTCGCTAATGCTTTTATTATCTAAAAATACTCTTTTATCCAATCCTCCTTTAGATAGATTTTGTTCAGATATCCTGAAGAGGTAAACAATATTATATCTAAGTCGACAACAAAATGACTTACAATCCTAGTCACATCTTCTAGTCTACTATATATTTTAATCATTACGATCATGCAATGCAACATAAGGTATTACATTCTATATTATAATGGTCTAATTCTAAGTTAAGTTAATTCATCTATTGGAAATCTAAGAGTAGATTTTATCAGTCTTGCAATGGGAATGTAAATCGATTGGGGATTAATCCCAACGTTATCTACAAAACTAAAATCACCAGTCATTTTATTCAATTCTACGAATTTCTTGTTTGGGATTTGATTGAGAATATGATAATGAGCAACAACTCCACCTACAATTCCAGTATGTATGAAGAGTATCGCTTTATCGTGATAAGTAATATAGTAGAGTAATGGTGTAATAGACATAAAGGATTGTGATGTATAAAGAATAACCTTTAGCATATCCTTTAGATTCTCATATTCTAAATAAGTAGTGAACCATTCAGCTTGTGACACTATATCAACTCATTTAACTAGATTATTATATTTTTGCTACCTATGACTAATCCTGGAGGATAGATCGAACGATCAAAAAGATTCTTTCAGTCACTGACAAATGGCGATAATGTAGAAGGCAGAAGAGTTACTAGTTTGATAATAAAAGCAGTAAAGATCTGAAGAAGAGAAGAATTCGAGGTATGAAATTTACATTTAGCAGTAGTAAATCAAAGATAAAGCACACAATTCTTTTTGTATGAATACAAAATTCAGGTCGTAGTCAGATGGCTGAGGGGTTCTTTAGAAAGTATGCTCCTGAAGGCTATGAACCGATAAGCGCTGGAACCAGACCAACATCAGAAATAAATCTAATCGCAATACAAGCAATTAAAGAGGTTGGAATAGACATCACTAAGGAAAGACCTAAAGACATCACTGAAGACATGATGAGAAACTCTACCAAGATTGTGAACATGGGGTGTATGGAAAAGGATTGGTGTCCTACCGCGTTCGTTCCTAATCTGGTAGATTGGGGGAATAGAAGACCCCAGAGATAAGTCAATAGAAAAAGTCAGAGAGATCAGGGATGAGATTGAACATAGAGTAAAGAATTGACTGCAACTATAGGTAGAGACGCTAATCGATAGATCCTTATCTTCATTATCAATGGGATAGACCAGACTGACTTATGAGATGATTAAATGTGTGATTCAGATTGGAGCAGAAAGTCTTACTTACAAAGATAACTAGCAGACTAACTCCCAATCAAAAAAGTTTTTTTCGCAGAAATTATTGGAACATTCATTGTAGTAGTTCTTGCAACCGGTTCTGTAGTAACCGATGCCAAGTTAAATGGAAGATTAGGTATACCTTTCATTGCATTTGCTCCATTTATTGGAGTTGCTGTAGGAGTCTACTCGTTTGAAAAAATATCTATGGCTCATTTTAATCCTGCTGTCACCGTAGGCTCTAATTACTAAACATATAACAACAGTCCGGTTATTTTATTACTTTGCAGCAGAAATATCAGGTGCCTTACTCGGCAGTCTTTTCGTAAAATTTGTAATCGGAAATCAGGCAAACTTGAGAGCAAATGCTCCAAATAATGCATTCCCCCTACCAATAATAATTGGAGTCGAAGTTGCTGCTTCTGCAATGCTAATGACTGTTATTTTTGTAGTTGTTTACACTAAAGGACTAAGAGGCTTTAGTAGTATCGCTATAGGTGGAATAGTTGGGTTAGATGTATTCTTTTTAGTATTCATATCCGGTGCTTCACTGAATCCCGCTCGCTCCTTGGCTCCCGTACTTGTCTCTGGAGTTTTGAACACTCTATGGCTCTATTGGTCGGCTACATTTATAGGCACATCAATAGTTGCCTTTATGTTTAGAAAGTGTTTATATCAGAGAAATCATAGTTCTTATTATATTCTACCAAATAAGAAGGTGATGGATACATAATAAACTGCAAGATTAGTCACAGTTACTATGGATCCAATTTTAAGAAATGCAGAATATGAAAATGCTTTGATATTTCTAGATTCAGCGGCTTCTATTATGATGATGTTGCTTGCGGCTCCAAATATTGTAAGATTACCTGCAATAGTGCTTGCTGCTGCAAGCATTACCCATTGAGAAACATCGTCGCCATTAAAGCCATTACTTATCATTACATTATTGTAAAGAGCAACAAAGGGAACATTACTTAGTATCTGACTGAACGTTATGCTAACAACCGAGATAATGGCATTATTTCTAATATTATTATTGTGATCAGGAATAGGGTTTGGAATATTTGACATAATCTCAGGAATCAGACCCGATGTCCATAGAGCAGCCGTGAATACAAACATAGCAGCAAAAAATACTAAAACGGAATAATCTACATTGTATAGCAGTTCCCTACGTTCATTACTTAAAGCATAAAGTGCTATGGCTCCAAGAGCAGCAATTACACTTATGTTAAAATATGTAACATGAAAAATATACTGAAGAATTTCTGAAACTATAAATCCTGCTACAGTAAATAAGAGAATAATAACTGAAATTTTAGCAAGATATGGATTAGTGATAGCATTTGTTGATAATGATAGTTCATTGTTATCTTTCATAGCAATAATCTTACCACTGAAATTGACATGGTTAGGAACTTTTAATAGTTCTTTTTTGAAGTATACCTTCAAAATAAAGTATGTCAGAAATAGATTTAGTATACTTGGTATAATTAACCACTTCATGAATGTTAAGAATGGCAGAGAGATACCACTTTGAATTGCTATCAGCAGATTTTGAGGATTTCCAATAGGAGTTATGGCACTTCCAATACTGACTCCAAATGCAAGTGCAATAAAGAGAACTGTTGGTCTAATTCCAATTTGTCTTGATACATATATTACAAGTGGTATCCCTAGTAAAGCAATTGTATCATTAACTAAAAATGCAGATAGGATACCTAATCCTATAATGAATACTAATAGTATTGAATTAACATCATTATTTGCTTTAGATAACATCTTTGTTGCTACATACCTGAGCACTCCTGACCTATCAAGAGCAGAAACTATGCTAAACATTCCAAAAAGAAATATGATTACCTCGAGATTGATTGCCTTAAACGCCTGTTCAATGCTAATGACTTGAAGCCCAACTAAAAGTCCTGCTCCAATCAGCATCGAAGTCCAAATTGGAATATTATTTAGTCTGCTTCTTCCAATAATCAGAAAGAATACAAGTGCAAGGACGCCTAATGCGATATATCCATTAATAAACATCTCGCTAATGCACCTTGGTCGGTATGGTGGATTATGTTATTCTTTCTTTTTCACTCTACCTTTGCATAGTTTTGAATTGTGCACTAGTATTTTATGGACTTGCATTAGCGTAATATCCGTAAATATAACATCAAGCCTTCATAATCTTTATCCGAAACTACGCAGTGTTGCTGCATATCAAAACTTGCAATACCATATAGGTTGCTCTGGTTGGAGTTATTCGGCTTGGCAGGGACCATTTTATCCTGACAATCTAGAGAATTCCAGATGGTTAAGTTACTATTCTCGTGTGTTTGATTATGTGGAAATCGATTCTTCTTTTTATAGGATTCCTAATGCATTTATGGTAAAGAACTGGTCTAAAAAGACACCTACCCATTTTAGGTTTACTGTCAAATTTCCAAAAATTATAACTCATGATAAAAGACTGAAGGGTGTAGAAAAAGAACTAGAACTATTCTTTTCTTCCATGGTCTACCTTGAAGACAAGACCTTGGCATTATTGTAAACTATTTCTATTGTGGCAGATATGTCGGATGTAATTAGCCTGCTGACACTGATGCAGATGCTCCATGGTAATGACTACTTGAATGGCCGCCACTACTACTATGATGACTTGTTCTCCTGCCGTGATCATTATTACTGTGATTGGATGAAATCCATAGTGCGCGCACTACCAGAATGGCTTTCTCCTCCATCGTGGCCATTGTCGTTGCTACTATGATGCCCACCTTGAAGGTTGAAAACAACACTGCTGTAAATAAAGCAGCAGAAGAACTTAAGGCAAAGTCAGAGCTATTGTTATTACACCAAAGACAGTAATCAGAGAATATATGAATAAAGGCAATAATATACAAGATAAGGAAGAAGGAAGAAAAGTCAAACAGTTGAACTAAGAAATTATGTTTGTATTTGAGAAACATGCTGCGTCCTTCGGATATGCCTAAACATCGTCACTTAGTGTATTATATTTTATTTCAGAAAGATATGGAAATCTCATCCAGAGAACAGAAAGATAATGTTAGATTATTTTAGAACAGAGTCTGACAAATTTTTGAAGAAACTTGCTGAACAACAATAATAATACTCCATCGAGCACTACAAAAGTTAAGAGTTTTTCGTAATTCTTTATTATACTCTTCCCAAATTAGATTGCTCCTAACCTTGAGGTTCAGTTTGTGCAATATATTGCATAAATTATGCATCCCCTGACAACTTAATAATTACTTGCAGTCCATATTACTATCAAGGGTAAACAAGATACTAAAAATCAAAGAAAACATGGAAAGATTGCATTATCAGGTAATGTTGATTGCTGCAGTCGACATGGAGTATTTGATTCTGACTTTTTCTGAAGATATAGTAGCGCAAGAATTGACCACAACATGTCTACCAAGTGGCACGGTATTGGGCTAGTTCTGTGGGACAAGAACAATTGGGAAATAATAGCACTCAAATTACATAGGAATAGAACTCAAGCATCAGCTTATCGAAAAAATAGATCAAAGACCAAATAATGTGGTAACTTAGGTGACAATCGGAATGAAACGTTGTATATACTGCTCACTACTACAAGCACCGTTATTGAAACAACTTGACGATGGTAAAAATTATTACTGGATTGACTTATGTGTTCCTGGGCATGACCGTGAATTGGTTGAAG
>Ga0164303_10000220_pt1 | contig 11994 bp, 10 predicted proteins | sample Whisoiple_207_MG_FD_109715 | JGI IMG/M metagenome (GOLD analysis project Ga0164303, IMG submission 109715) | Soil microbial communities amended with pyrogenic organic matter from upstate New York, USA - Whitman soil sample_207_MG | ecosystem: Environmental > Terrestrial > Soil > Agricultural...
ATAAAACCTTGTACCCCGTCAGGCATTATGGAACTATTAGATTTTTACAGAGTTGATGTCAATAGAACGGACGCTGTAATAGTGAATCGTAGTAATTTAGTTGGAAAGCCTCTTGCTTTACTTTTGCTAGAGAGAAATGCTACTGTGACTATCTGTCACTCGCTAACAAAAGATCTCAACGCCAAGTTGAAGAGTGCCGACTTGATCATAACTGCAGTCGGTAATCGTGAAAATTTTAAACTCACCTCCGAAACAGTGAGAGACGGCGCGGTGGTCATTGATGTCGGGATTACAAGGATTGAAGGAAAATTAATAGGTGATGTAGATTTTGAATCTGTAAAAGAAAAGGTATCTTGGATCACGCCAGTGCCTGGTGGTGTAGGACCTATGACGGTGTGTATGCTATTAAAGAACACCCTTTCCGCAGCAGTGTCCTTGAAAAAAGAGATGAATCAATAACTGCTGTCTGATGTAACATTCTTTAAAAATATACTCCGTAGACGAATACTTCAAAAACGTAAATCATTGTCTAAGGTCGATATCCTTAGAAGGAGCAAATTGATTCAAACACGCATTATTAATTCGTCTGAATTTAGAACTGCGAAAGTTATAGCCGCCTACTTTGCAATTGGCTCTGAAGTTCGAACGGATTATCTAGTGAAAACTGCTTTCAAAAATCATAAAGTTTTAGTATTACCCAAAACAGAGGGGGACCAGATTGTGTTTTATAAAATTTTTGAATCGGATTTTGAGAGAAAAAAATTAACTAAAGGTAAATTCGGAATTTATGAACCTCCAGACTCATCTGATAGTGTGGACAATATAGATCTACTAATCGTGCCCGGAATTGCTTTTGATAGCAATGGATATCGCCTTGGTTACGGAAAAGGATATTATGACAAATTCATTGAAAAAAACAAAAGTCGTTTCTCGATAGGTTTAGCATTTCGATTTCAACTGTTGAATTTTGAACTCCCGCATTCTAATTTTGATCAGAAGCTCGACGCTGTGGCTACAGAAAAAAAGACGCTGGTTTTCCAAGATTTGAATGCTTCATAGCAATATCACTTCTATAATAATAGTCGTTTTCTCCCCATGATACAGCATGTACAGAAGAGTATGCAATATTTCTGGCCCTGGCAATGCTGTCTCCTAGTGCTGTAATTCCTAAGACTCTCCCTCCATTGGTTCTAATCTTATTTTCTGAATTCCTTTTCGTACCCGAATGAAAAACCATTACGTCGGAACCAAAGTCACGTTCAAGCCCTTTAATTAAGTGACCTACTGAATATTTTCCAGGATAACCACGCGACGCCATAACTACGCAGACGGCAAATTGATTTTTCCATTTCACAGGCGGAAGTGAATCTAATTCCTCGCTGGTAGCTGACTGTAGGTATTCAAAAAGGTCGGACTGCATTCTCATTATTATAGGTTGACATTCCGGGTCTCCCATTCTTACATTAAATTCCAATACAAATGGTTGCTGAGTTTGTTCCTCAATCATTATACCTGCATACAGGAAACCTTTGAATGGACTACCGAGTTCTTTCATTCCTTCGACGGCAGGCTCCATTATTTGGTTTATTATTTTTTCATATAGATTGTTGTCTATAACAGTCGCTGGTGAATAACTGCCCATGCCTCCTGTATTTGGGCCCTTGTCATCATCGAATACGCGTTTATGGTCTTGACTTGAAGCGAGAGGAACAATTGTTCTGCCATCACAAAATACAATAAATGAACATTCTTCACCCACTAGTTGCTCTTCGATAACGATCTTGGTACCAGCGTTACCAAATTCTCTTTTTACCATTAACTGGTCTATTGCATCTAGGGCTTCATCGGAATTATTGCATAGGATTACTCCCTTGCCAGAAGCTAAACCGTCCGCCTTGATTACGAGTTTAGTTTTTTGTCTGACGGCATAATCTTTGGCTTCTTCTGGCTCGGAGAAAGCGCGGAAAAAGGCGGTTGGAATGCCATTTTTCTTCATGAATTGTTTTGTAAATTCTTTGCTCGATTCCAATAATGCAGCTTTTTTTGTCGGTCCGAATATTTTGAGTCCTTCATCAATGAACGAGTCAACTATGCCACTAGCCAATGGGGTTTCAGGTCCGACAATTGTAAAACATTGATTCTGTCTTGCAAATTCAGTCAGTTTGTGAATTTCTGTTGGGTGAATATCAATATTCTCATAGGTTCCACCATTACCAGGGGCAAAGTAAACTTTCTTTACATGTTCGCTTTGTAGAATTTTCCATCCCAGGGCATGTTCTCTACCTCCTGAACCTATGATCAGAACATTATTTTTTGCCATCTTACAAAAACAATGCTTATCACAATATTAAATTAGTTGGAATAGAAAGGTTCTCTAGCTTTCTTCTAATCCCCTTTTATGCGATATAAGTGATTGACTTGTATGGAAACTGAGCACACGCAGCATGTAAAAAGAGGATTAGCCTCAGCAAGTGAAGAAACAAGATTGAGAGTGGCAAGAAAGGGAGGCGTTTCACCACATCACATAAGAGGTCTCGCAGCAGCAAACCATGAAACTAGATCTAGAGTGGCGAAAGCTGGAGGTGAAGCAAGAGCACAAGATAAGGAGGGACTCAGAGATGCAGGAAGAAAAGGCGGGGAAACAGTAAAGGCGGAATATGGTATTGAATTTTATCAATCAATAGGAGAAAAAGGCGGTGAATCAGTAAAGGAGAAATATGGTATCGATTTTTATCGAGAAATAGGAGAGAAAGGCGGAGGTATAGTAAAGGAAAAATATGGGACTAAATTCTATAGTGAAATCGGAAAGCGTGGTGGCGAAACAGTAAAGCAGGAGCGTGGACCAGAATTCTATAGTGTAATAGGTCGGAAAGGAGGCGAGGCAAAAACAGAAGAAACGACTACGACAGAGAATTTTTCAGCCGCTCAGTAACCTGATTGCATTATCAGTTAATAACGCACTAACAAACCCCACATATTCAGAATCATCAAACATTATGGAGACGAATTCATTCTTCTCTTCTGCTTGCTGAACACTTTTCAGATGATAGCATATTTCCGAGTCTGAAAGAGTTTTATAATAATAATTTTTGCAAGAGCAAAATTCTAAGTCCGGATCTGTCCAATGTTCATTATCTTTTCCCACAACTGTCCAAATCTTCCTGCCGCTTGGCTGAAAAATATGAAGCTTTACTGCCCCAGGACTTACAGTTCTTTCCTTACGTTTCATAGCTAGAGGTTCATTCTTGCGTATTTAAATCTTATATATAGATAGATAAATATATATAAAATAGTCAAAAATAAATTGGAGAACGGGAAATTCTTACCGCCATTAATTAGTAGGATCATATTGCAACGGCATTCAAAGAACGTGTATTTTATACCGCCTTAAATTGAACAGCATAGAGCAATATGAAGACATTTATCTAACTGTAATGTATGTATTCTCTACTGTGGTCAATGTTCGTGCCCTGCACCCTCATCCAGCGCTCCTTCTAGACGGGGTATGGAACGGAAAAGAACATAAATATATTGCAATATCCGACTTGCATATTGGTTTTGAGTCTGCACTCTACACGAAAGGCATCAGTATGGACTCAAGCCTATTACTCAGAGAAATGCTCAGGGAGATTTCTGATCTCATTAAATTTCATCAAGTCGATGGCGTAGTGTTACTCGGAGACTTAAAAAACACAATTGGATCCATAAGCAAGCAGGAGTGGAATTGGATCCCACAATTTTTTAAATCACTTTCTGATAATGTGGATGTATACTTGGTTCCAGGCAATCATGATGGCAGTATTGGGTTTTTAACTCCCCATAAGGTCAATATGGTTAGTACTAAAGGGATGGTTCTAGACGAGGATACTTTGCTGATTCATGGCCACACTATGCCATCCCATATCAGGTCATCAATAAAAAGGATCGTAATGGGCCATATCCACCCAATTTTCCAAAAATCCACTAGTGTTATTAGTGGCCAAAGGTTATGGATTTATCTTAAAGTAAAAAGGGAAAACATGTTTCTAGGCGTTGAGGGGATTCTTGATATTATAGTTCTTCCCACTTTTAATAAATATCTATTTGCAGCACCTGAACGACGTTCTAGAAGACCTATCTCTCCGTTAATTAAAAAAGCTTTAAAGGGTAATGCTGTTCAACAGGCAATGATTGTTACGCTTGATGGATCAATAGTTGGAAATACAACTACTACGCTAGAGAACGTTATCTGAAAAAATTATCTTTAAGTAAATAGAGGAGTCCTTAAAACTTAACATAACTTCTGAGCGGGCTTAGCGTGGGAATATTTGTCTTCAACCACTCAAGGGTTTTGACAAAAGAAGAAGCCGCTTCCATTGTAGTAAGCACAGGAATGCCCATTTCTACAGCCTTTCTCCTAATCAAATATTCATCGTACAACATGCCAACGTATTTTTCAATTGTAGAGGTAGACGGAATATTTATAATAAAATCAATTTTGTGTTCAAAAAGCAAATCCGATATATTGGGTTTACGATTAGGTTCACTAATCTTATAAACTTGCTTGATATTATCGAAATTATTTTTCAGCATGAATTCTGCTGTATGTTCGGTTGCCATAATGTTATATCCCATAGAACAAATCAATGAAATTAGTGGCAACAATCTCTCTTTGTTTTTTTGCCCTCCGATTGTAATTAATGCCGAGCCTGATAACGGAAGTGAGTATCCTGCCGCAGTGTATGCTTTAGATAATGCATCATAAAAACTATTCCCAAAACATGCAACCTCGCCGGTTGACTGCATTTCCACGCTAAGAACTATATCTGCTCCTTCAAGTTGCATAAAGGAAAATTGAGGGACTTTAATTCCAAATCCGGTACTCTTTAGCCACAAGTCCTTTGCAATTTCTGGTAGCGGATTATCTGTCATACTTCTTGCAGCGAGCTTTATCAGATTTACTCCGACAAACTTTGAAACAAAGGGCATCGATCTAGAGGCTCTGACATTGGCTTCAATCACCGATACTTCATCTTCTTTTACAAGGTATTGTATATTAAAAGGTCCCTTAATATCAAGGGCTTTTCCAATTTTGATTGAGTAGTCTAGAATAGTCTCAATAGTTTTTCTATCAAGCCTCCAGGGAGGGATGCACATAATAGCATCGCCAGAATGGATACCAGCATTATCAACATGTTCAATAAGTGAACCTATTATCACTTCTTTTTCTGATGCTACTGCATCAACTTCCACTTCTGAAGCTTCCTGCAAGAACTTACTTATTACTACAGGATGATCCGGACTAACATTTGTTGCATCTGTCAAGAAGTGTTCTAACTGCTGTTCACCCCAAACTACCTTCATTGCTGCGCCACTTAGAACATACGATGGTCTGACGAGTACAGGAAATCCTACTGTATCTACAAATTCTTTAGCTTCTGATATGTGGGTGAATTTTTTCCAGGCAGGTTGCTTGATACGTAATGAATCTAATAACTGTCCGAATTTTACTCTGTCTTCTGCTCGATCGACATCCTCGCTACTGGTCCCGATAATGTGAACTCCTGCTAGGGCAAGTTTTGGAGCTAAATTATTTGCGGTCTGTCCCCCTACACAAGTTACGATCCCCTTTGGTTTTTCTTTTTCATAAATGTCCATCACCCTTTCAAACGTTAATTCTTCAAAATATAACCTTTCAGGGACATCATAGTCAGTGGAAACTGTTTCAGGATTACAATTAATTATAGAAACTTCCCTAATTCCGTTTTCTTTCAATCCCCATACCATGTTGACAGTTCCCCAATCGAATTCTACACTACTGCCAATCCTGTATGGGCCAGCTCCAAGGACTATCGCACTTTTTTCATCCTTATGTTCTACCACAATATCATCAGTTTGGCCGCCATAAGTTAGGTACAGGTAGTTTGTTTTTGCTGGCCATTCAGCCGCCAACGTATCAATTTGTTTAACAACTGGCTTTATGCCAAACTTTTTCCTCAAACTTCTTAATTTGAGCTCGTCAAGGTCCAGACATCTTCCGATCTGCTTATCAGAAAATCCAATTCTCTTAGCTTCTTTAATTACATCTTCATCAAGATTTGATCTTCGCATTTTGTCTTCCATATGAACTATGTTCTTTATTCTTGCCAAGAACCATGGATCAATTGACGACAGCTGGCTTATCACCTTGATAGACATTCCGGCCTGAATTGCCTTTACAATCGTGAAGACTATTTCATCATTTGGATGCAATAATGCCTGCTCAATAGTTTCGATATCTCCGTTCTCTGCTTTCACATACTTATCATTATTAGCTACTAGTCCATCCTTGCCAATTTCGCACATCCTAATCGCCTTCTGGATAACTTCTTCAAAGGTTCTGCCTATGGCCATTACTTCCCCTACAGATTTCATAGTACTACCTAATTTCCGTTTCACAAGTTCAAATTTTCTAAAGTCCCACCGAGGCATTTTTAGAACGATGTAATCTAAAGATGGTTCAAAATTTGCAGTTGTGATCTTGGTAATTCGGTTGATTAATTCTGGGAGCGAGTATCCAAGGCCTATCTTTGCGGCCATGTACGCCAGCGGATAGCCTGTAGCCTTACTGGCAAGTGCAGATGATCTTGAAAGTCTAGCATTAATCTCAATGGCACAATATTCTTCTGACATTGGATCTAAACCGAACTGAATGTTACATTCTCCGATGATGTTGCAATATTCAGTAGCACGCAGAGCCGCTGAACGCAGCATATGATACTCGAAATTATTCAATGTTTGGGACGGAGCGACCACTATATTATCACCAGTATGGACACGCATGGCAAGAACATTTTCCATATTACAAACAGTGACACCATTTCCTCTGTAATCGCGCATTACTTCATATTCAATTTGTTTCCAATGGCCAACATACTTCTCGATCAATACTTGATGAACTAAGCTAAGAGTAATACCTCTTTGAACAATTTCTTGCAGTTCATATTCGTTGTAAGCAACACCACCTCCTCTTCCTCCAAGAGTATATGCTACTCTTACGATAACAGGATAAGCAATCTCTTTTGCTATTTCTAAAGCTTCCGCCAATGAGTACGCAGGAGCACTATGCAAAACGGGTATGTTGCTATTTTTCATGGCTTCTTTGAATTGAAGTCTATCTTCTGTGATCTCTATTCCTCTGATTTGAGTGCCTAAAACTCTAATTCCATATTTTTCTAATATCCCACATTTGTGCAATGCTACGCCGCAATTGAGTGCAGTTTGTCCGCCAAAAGCTAACATGATAGAATCTGGTCTTTCAGCTTCAATCACTTTTTCGACGTAATTAGGGTTAATAGGCACCAAATATACTCTACCTGCAAACGTAGTGTCTGTTTGTATAGTTGCTATATTTGGATTTATTAAAACACTCTTGACCCCATCTTCATTAAGTGCTTTTAGGCATTGTGAACCGGAGTAGTCAAATTAGCGGCCATGTTAGTGACTTTCGCCTGCTTCTCCGATCTTGATTGCCCCGCTTCCGAGAACAAGAACGTTTTTTAGTGTTTCGTTCTTTGGCAACTTTCCTCCCTTGTCTCGACACCTGCGATGGTATTATGAGATCCTATTAATTTTACCGTTTTCTTCTCTTCTTCTATTAATTCCCTCAATCTATCGAAAACAAACATACAATCATACGGGCCTGGAGAAGCTTCAGGGTGAAATTGTACCGCGATAATTGGTTTTGATTTATGTTCAATCCCTTCTATTGTCTCATCATCCGCATTTGAGAACCATACTTTAAAGTCGGTCTTATCCAGGCTGCTCGGATCAATTCCATAGCCATGATTCTGGCTCGTAATATATGCTTGACTATCTTGCAGATTGATACATGGTTTATTTTGACCACGATGGCCGAACTTTAATTTATAAGTGTTCGCTCCACCTGCCAATGCGAGGATTTGATTTCCCAAGCAAATACCCAATGTTGGCATAGAGGTTCGGATTAATTCGGAAGCAGTTTTGATGGCAACCTTACAAACTTGGGGGTCTCCTGGGCCATTACTAATTACAACGCCTTTTGGTCTATACGACATTATTTTTTCAAACGGAGTATCCCATCTAACACGGACGACTCTATATCCCATTCTGAGTATATTACGAATTATGCTATATTTTGTACCAGTATCTAGCAAAACAATGCAATCTCTGTTAATATCTCCATATTCACGAGGCTCGGTTACGGACACCTCAGTAAGGAAGTTCTGGCTATCATATCTTTCCATTTTTAACAGTTTTGACATTCTCATCTCCTCAACTGACGTTTGTGAAACCGACATCGCACCCATCATTACTCCCTTAGTCCTCAGCTTTTTTGTTAGCTCACGTGTATCAATCCCATAAATTCCCGGTATTTTCTCTTCATTTAGCCACTCATCAAGTGTTTTAATACAACTCCAGTGGCTTGCAACACTTGACAATTCATAAATTAATAAACCTTTAATCTGAACTTTGTCAGATTCAAAATACTTTGGTAATCCATCTTCGTCTTTAATCTCCATACTAGGAACCCCGTAATTTCCTATCAACGGATATGTCATGCATAATATCTGACCATAATAAGAAGGGTCAGTAAGTGCTTCTGTGTAACCGACCATGCCTGTATTAAAAACTACCTCTCCTGCGATTTCGCCAGGATAGCCAAACCCAATACCGGTGAAAGTACTTCCATCCTCTAGCATTAATTTAGCATTATACCCTGTATAGCGTCTTTCGAGTATCGGAATTTTTGACCCTCTGCATATCTTTTGTGTTACAAATTTAAGTTTTGTCATATTTCTATAGTTACATCACAGATTCCATTTACATACACATCCTTCAATTTGGTTAAGACACACAGGAATTGCATTACACAGAATAGGAGTGTATGCATCACGTGCGTGGTCGTATCCCTGACACACACACTTTTGCGTATAATGTGTTAAGCCTCCTTCCAAGATCCATAGATTGCTCCACAATAATTAGATAGCCAGCTCTAACAGTATATCAAACCTAACAACATTGTCAACAATAATTTGACACGTAATAAATAAAGGTAGGAAGATAGCACGTCAAGTAAGGAATGACAGCTGAATTAAAGGTACATCCCTCGTTTTTTCGAGAGTTTGCAACCAAAACATGGGTTTCTCCAAACGAAATTGTGAAAGAGTTGATTGAGAACGCCTTTGATGAAGACGCTACACAGGTAATTATTACCACCCTAAAGGATGGATCTATAATCATAGAAGACAACGCGGGAATGGATCAAAGCAGCATGGAAAAATTCTTGTTACTGGGATCGCCTCATAAGAGCCAAGATCCGATTTCGCCAAAGTTGAAAAGGATTAGGACAGGAAGATACGGGACTGGACGGTTGTCGTTTCTTACCTCGTTCGAAAAAATGAAGTTAAGAACAACACGAGATAACTTTAATCTGTCAATTCTAATCGATGGTAACACCCTAGATAATCTTTCTTTTGGAAACGCCAAATTAGAAGCACTAAACGAACCGCCTCTTAGTCGAAACGGAACTGAGTTGACTTTGATAGGTTCTAAAGTAGTCATGGACAACTTTAGGTTATCAAAAGACATTCGTAAACTAGCAATTTTAAGGCATCCTATGTTCGAAGTATTTCTTAAAAGTCCTGATCGTTTCATAGAATGGGACTTTAATGGTGTCCAGCCAATCAAAGCTCCTGATATTCAGGGTCATAGAATAGCTGTGAACCTTGAGAATGGGCAGATAACCGGTGAAATAGTAATAGCAAGACGACCGCTGTCAGAAGATGAGAAGGGAATCGCGGTCATGGTTGGGAATCATGTTGTGACCCGCAGCAATTTTGGGTTTGATACCAAATTAAATAGGGTAACTGGATATATCAGATGTGACGCACTGACGTCGCGGTTTGCTGACAAATCTGCCTTAATTGAAGACAAAGAATACACAAAATTTAATCAACAAATGAAGGCATTTATAATAGATACAGTCCTTCCGGGCTTGACACAATACGAAGATGTATTGATCACAAGAGAAGAATCCAAAATATACAAGGAAATAGACAAGGTTCTTGGACAAGCAATTTTTGACAATCTTGAGACCAGAGAGGAGGTACAAGGATATGAGATGATTGATACAAAAGAAGTTGTTGTCAATTCAGAGGAGTCTGGTGTATCTGATATTAGAAAGGACGAAGAGATACCTTCGACACTATCCGAGTATGAAAACGATGACCGTAGGAATTTAGCAAGTCAGCAGAAGAGTTTTGAAGGGATGGACGTTTCTGCTCAAAATAAAAATTCTGACTTGGCGAGCGCAAATTATTATGCTGAACAACATCAACAGATGATGCCAAAAGCTGAATCCGCATTACAACTGACAGAACCGATTACAAACAATTTTCCTGAGCAGGCAAAAGAATTAGATCTGATTGATAAAAAACAGGCCGATTCAACGTTAGTAAAAGTCAGAAAACCTATAATTAAAAAGACATTCGCACTAAAAAAAATTGGCTATAAGGTGGTTCCGTACGAAGACGAATCGGATTTCCGGTACAGTTTTACAAATGAAAATGTCGTATTCGTAAACAAAGCGAATTCCACTTATCGTGCAGAAGCCGCAAGAGGAGACGAGTTCTTGCTAAGGCATATTATTGGGATAGTTGCAGAGGCCATAGCCGAGACAAAACACCCAGAAGGAAAAGTTGCTCTAGAGTTCCAAAATAGACTAGTCTCTGAAGCAATAAGAATACACGACTATTCTGTAATAAAGAAATGACGATTTCTTGATATGTCTTTGAATTCGTTAAAATACCAATTCATTTGGTCAATGGAAGAAAAGATTACTTCATTTAAAAATAGAAACGACTAAATCTCACTGTTATCGGATATATGCTGGAAATAAATGGCGTTTCAATTTATGCCGGGTGCAACGGCTGTGGGGATCTCTTATGTGAATGGAGTCATTCTAGCATCAGAAAAACGCGTTTCATATGGTAATTTTGTGGTAAACAAGAATACAAAGAAAACTTTTTCTGTAACGAATCAAGTGGGCGCAGCATGTGCCGGAATGGTGGCTGATATGCAAGTTCTAGTAAGACAAGTGGGTGCCCTTGCCAAGATCAGAAAACTCGAGACGAGACGAAATGTCGCACCAAATTCTATTGCAAAGTTGATGTCAGTCATCATGTTTGAAAGAAGGTTCTTTCCATTGCTAACACAGGTCATAGTAGGGGGGATTGAGATCAAACCAGAAATCTATACACTAGACCCGTTGGGCTCAGTTCTTCCTGATGAATATGCCTCGGTGGGAACAGGCGCAGAAATGGCACTTGGTATCTTGGATGCTGAATACAAGCCCAACATGTCGGAAGAAAAAGCTAGAGAGCTGGCAGTTAAAGCAATCAAGTCATCGATACAAAGAGATTCATCAAGTGGTGATGGCATAGATTTATTGGCGATAACAACAAAAGGCGCACGTGAAGAATCCTTAAAATTGTAGCCTTCCCATATTTCTCATCATAGCAACCGGTTTTCGATGGTTTGACGCGCCCTTAAATTGTAATGTATTTATGGGCTTACTGCTGTAATTTCAGATATGAAACATCACAAAAAAGAATATACTTCATTAAAACAGCAAAATGTTAATGTGTTTGGAGATACTACGTCCATGATAGGCAAAGATATCCTTACTTTAACGTTTAATGTAGACGTGGCGAATTCTTTGAATTTTAAACATAATGAATCGCTGAGTTACGAAATAGCTAAGGATCGATTGATAATAAAGAAGAAGGAAAAGGATGTTGCCTAGCGCTGCGCATTGAAGTTATAACAAGAATTGGCAGTTCATACAACACCTACAACAATGATACTGTGTGAGACTTAAAGGTATGAATCGTGTTGTCATAAATGAGTATTCGAAGATGACTGCAAGGAGGGATGCATCTATTTATTCCTGAGCGAAAGACTCCGTTTAAAACTTCGCACCGCCTTTTTCCTCAC
>Ga0164303_10000221_pt1 | contig 11991 bp, 11 predicted proteins | sample Whisoiple_207_MG_FD_109715 | JGI IMG/M metagenome (GOLD analysis project Ga0164303, IMG submission 109715) | Soil microbial communities amended with pyrogenic organic matter from upstate New York, USA - Whitman soil sample_207_MG | ecosystem: Environmental > Terrestrial > Soil > Agricultural...
GCCCATCGTCTCGCCAATGAAGGCGTGGTGGAATATTGCTCGCGCAAGTCCGACCGGTTTGTCGGGCTCGGCGTCGTTACGCTGCAGCAGCCGGATGTCGCGGTGCGCGAGCTCGATTACATCATGACCGGACTGAACCTGAAGGGCGTCGAGATCCTGACCAATGTCGATGGCCAGGAATTGTCCGATCCGAAATTCCGACCGTTCTTTGCCAAGGCTGAGCAGCTCGGAGCCTTCATCATGATGCATCCGAGCGGTTTCACCCATGGCGACCGACTGACACATTTCTATTTCAACAATGTCCTGGGAAATCCGCTCGATACCACGCTCGCACTTCACCACCTGATCTTTTCCGGCACGCTGGCGCGCTTCCCCGATTTGAAGCTGATGGCCGTGCACGGCGGTGGCTATCTTCTCGGCTATTCCGGCCGGATCGATCACGCCTGGGGCGCGCGACAAGATGCTCATGGCGAACTGCCGTTACCACCGACGACCTACCTGCGGCAGATATATCTGGATACAGTGGTCTTCACCTATCACCAGCTGGCATATCTGATCGACGTCTTCGGTCCAGACCGCATCGTGATGGGTACTGACTACCCATTCGATATGGGCGAATATAATCCGATCGGGCATATCGCGGGGGTACGAGGAATGGATGAAGCAACGCTCGCCCAGATCGCCGGCGGAAATGCCGCCAGAGTGCTCGGCCTTGATGTCTAGTTTCCTGATGCCCGGCGTGCTTCGCCGGCTTGCGAAAACGGACCCGACCCGCTTTTACGGGCTGACGGCCGGCTGAACGGCACACGGATAAAAACAAAAAAAGCCCGGCGGCCGTCAGGCCACCGGGCAAATTTCGCTTGCTTGAAAGAAATACCACTGGCTCATGCCCTAACGCACGGTTCAAATGTTCAAGTCCCATTGCCGAGCGTCGGCGTTGTCGCAACCCGACTGCGACTATATTGCGCTGTCCCGCGCGCCGTCACCTGTCTTGCTTCGGATCGTTCCAAAGACTCCCGCCCCGGCCAGGAATGCGATGCGGGCATCGTCGTAGCCGAGAGTCTTTCGCAAAACATCCTTTGAATGCTCGCCCAGCAAGGGTGCGGCGACCGGGTCGGCGACCGGCGTCAGATCAAGGCGGAGCGGCGATTCGATATTTGGGACCGAGCCTGCGGCCGGGTGCGGAATCTGGCTGACGCGATAGCGCTCGCGTACTTCCGGCGAGTTGAAAGCCTCCTCGACAGTACGCAGATAACCGACAGGGATATTGGCTGACTTCATCTTCGCCACCCAGTATTCGCGAAGCTCTTGCGCGAAATTCCCGGTGAGGATCGAGCGCAGTTTCTCCTTGTTGGCGGTTCGTGAACGCCGATTTGCGAATTCGCCGCTGGCCAGATCCGGCCGGCCGAGCACTTCGATGACAAGCCGGCGATACAGCCTATCATTGGCGCAGGCGATATAAAACGGCGCGTCGGAGCCATGATAGACACCGACTGAGGGCGATCCGTTCGGCGAATTGCCCTGGCGGCTCGGGTTCACACCGGTCATCAAATAGGCCATGCCGTAAAATCCGGTCATGCCGAGCGCCACGTCGAACAGCGCCACTTCAACATGCTGGCCGCGGCCGAGCCGGTCGCGGGCAAACAGCGCCAGCAGGATGGCGTTGCAGGCTGACATGCCCGTGACCATGTCGATTGCGGGTGGGCCAGTCCGCACCGGCGGCCCATCCGGAAAACCGTTGAGCGACATGAATCCGCTCTCGGCCTGCGTGATCGGATCAAAGCCGGGACGGGATGCAAACGGTCCCTGGCGGCCGTAAGCCGAGATCGAGCAATAGACCAGGCGGGGATTGGTCGGCGCTACTGACGCGTAGTCGAGGCCATGCTTTTTCATGACGCCGGCGGAAAAGTTTTCCACCACGACATCTGCCCGCGCAATCAATTCCCGCGCGATGTCGCGGGCCTCAGGCTTGGTCAGATCCAGAGCAACACCGCGCTTGTTGCGATTCAGACTGATAAACGCGGCGCTTTCGCCGGCGAGATCGGCATGCTCATAGCTGCGCGTATCGTCGCCGCCGTCCGGATTCTCAATCTTGATGACTTCGGCGCCAAAATCGGCAAGCGTTTGCGTGCACGCTGGTCCGGCGACCACCCGGGTGAAATCCACGACAAGCAAACCGTCAAGCGCTGTCGGCGCACCCTTCGCCCGCGGCGCGCGATCCGGTAATTGAGGTCTGCCAGCCATGACCCTCTTCCCCTCTGACATCAATCAGCGCGATCATCCGCGTTGCGCGCGTGACTGTAAGGTCTATTTTCAGAAGTTCAACGTTGGTAATCGCTTGAGACGCATGCGCGCCTTGCGTGATCGGGCTGCATCACCGGATAAATTTGCGCCAATATAACGTATTGGGCCAGGCCCATGGATATTGCGGCTGGTACAGCTGATAACCGCCCCGGATGAAGTTGTTGGCAGATGCGAGGTTGTTGGTGGTATCAGAGATGATCCAGTTCCAACCATTGTGTCGCGCCCGAGACTCCAGCGCGCGCATCAGGCGCAATTGAAGCCCATTCCAGCTGGACCATAATTCCGAGCCCTTGGCGCGTGGACAATGACACGCTCGATTCGATGGATGAGTTCAAGAGCCCCGTCCTCGCCGTTGTGAATAGCCTGCGGCGGCTTGCCCCAGCCGCGATCCAGGATGGCATTGGCGGCAGCGATCCGCGCCGCCGGCGGCGATTTGGCATCACGCATCACGGCGATCAGCACATTGAGCGCGCTGCTCGTGCGGCTTCGCGCCAGCGAACGGATTTCGGTCAACGATTTAGCCATTTGCGTCAGCCATTTTGGGAGTGTAACTCATAAATCAAGCCGGCAGCGGCGAAGATGTCCGGCTCGAAGGTTCGGACTAGAAACGGGAGAAGAAAATGACAGGGGTAACTGGGCCGCGGCTGCGCGCCCTACTGGCGATCTGCATTGCCGCGACTGGCATTCTGCCTGCGACACATGCGATGGCCGGCGTCGTCGAGGTGTTTCATGCCGATTCGCTGGCCGGCCCGATGCGTGAGCTCAAGAAGGCATTCGAAGAAAAGAACAAGGATGTCACCATCAATCTGACATCGGGCGTCTCGAAGCAGCTGGCCGAAGGCATACTGAAAGGCGATGCCTGCGACGTCTTTGCCCCATCCTCTCCCGTCGTGGTCGATGAAGACCTGATGAACAGGAAAGTTGCGGGTTCTGATCGCGACGCGGCGTCGTGGTATGTGATCTTCTCGGGCAATGAGATGGTCGTCATCACCGCCAAGGGAAATCCGCTCGGCATCCGGCAAGTTTCCGACCTCGCCAAGCCCGAAGTAAAATTTGTCCGTGTAACGGCCGCGAAGGATCTCGCCACCGGCCGCAGCATCGAATTTCTGAAGCGCGCTGCCGCGCTTGAAGGCAAGCCGGAGCTGGCACAGACAATCATAGACGCAAGCGTTGTCGACCCATCCAGGCCGACGTCAGTTCCCGAAACCGTGCGCGCCGTCCGCGAAGGAAACGCAAGCGCCGGTGTAGTTTATTATTCGGCAGCCGTCGCCGCGCGCAACGACGTTGAAATCATCCGCTTCCCGGCGAGCGTCAATATGAGCGATGCGATCCAGAATGCGGCACTGGTTCCGGGAACGGCGAAAAACCCCAGGGAAGCGAATGCTTTTGTGCGGTTCCTGCTGACGCCCGAAGCGCAAACTATTCTCAAGGAGACCGGTCAGCCCCCGATCGTTCCTGCGATCCGGAAAGGCGATGTGCCCGCGGATTTGCAAAACTGAAGGTGACGATCTCTTCCCACACTGCGATCGACATCGGCCCCTACCAGGCCGCACCGGATGTGGGTCATGCTAGCGCTGGCTCGCTAAGACGGATCGTCACGGCAGGGCCGCGTGCGGACGTGGACTGGCTACGCCGCGTGCCGGCACGTTCGCGTGCGCCGGCAAATAGAAACATGATTCGATTCAAAAATATCCCGGAATCGAAAAGCCCGCGGCTGGTTCGGCGCGGGCTTAATTCTTGCGATGTTGAACATATGCAGGTGATTTGCCCGACGTGTCAAATCTTTTCGAAAGCGTTGGTCGCAACGCCCGCGCCTTGAAACAGGTTGAGGGAACTCATAGCAAGCTATCGCATTGATCTTGGGAGGAATTTTTCGATGCTTATCGCAATTATGGGCGCGAGGCGAAAAGGGCTGGATCAGGTACCCGCGCAAAGCGTGGATTCCCTTGATCGCCGGCCGAAAACCGTGAATGTCCTGCAGCAGAACTCATCGATCCGGTTGATCTCGCAGCTCGAAGACATTCATGGCCGGAACTAAGCGATCGGAATTCAGACAGCCCTGGCGGATGGTGCTTCGGTTGCTCGGCCCGGGATTGGTGACCGGCGCCGCCGATGACGACCCGTCGGGCATCGCCACCTATTCGCAGGCCGGCGCGCAGTTTGGCTACGGCTTGCTCTGGACCGTGTTTCTGACAACGCCGTTCATGATCGCAATCCAGCTGGTGAGTGCGCGGATCGGCAGGGTGACCGGCAAGGGGCTCGCCGCCAATGTGATGGAGCTGGCGCCGCGTTGGCTGGTCCTGGCGCTTGTCTTTCTCCTGGTCGCTGCGAACACAGCCAACATCGCTGCCGATATCGCGGCGATGGGAGAAGCCCTCTCGCTGGTCATTGGCGGCCTCAATCACGAGCATGCGCTGATTTTCGCGTCGACATCGACCTTGCTGCAGGTCTTCTTGCCATATCGCCGCTATGCGCCGGTGCTCAAATTCCTGACGCTCACCCTGTTCGCCTATGTCGTAACTGCACTGACCGTGAATATTCCGTGGAGCGCAGCCCTGCTGGCCGCGATCTGGCCCAAGCCCACGATCAATGCAGATTATTTCCTGATGGTGGTGGCGGTTCTGGGCACCACGATAAGCCCCTATCTTTTTTTCTGGCAGGCCTCGCAGGAAGTCGAGGAAATGAATCAGGGCAAGGTAAGACGGCCGCTCCGGGAGCTTACCAGAGGCGGCGACCCGGAGCTTGACCGAATCAAGATCGACACCATCGTCGGCATGATCTTCTCGAACGCGATTGCCTTTTTCATCATTCTGACCACCGCCGCTGTCTTGAATGCCAACGGCGTCACCAACATCACTTCAGCAGCGCAGGCGGCTGAAGCGTTAAGGCCGCTGGCAGGCGATTTTACTTTCCTGCTGTTTGCTCTCGGCATCATCGGCACCGGCATGCTGGCGATCCCGGTGCTGGCCGGCTCGGCTGCCTATGGGGTGTCCGAAGCATTTGGATGGCACGCGACCCTTGAAGCAAAGGCGCCGGAGGCAGTCGGGTTCTACACCATCGTCGCAGCCGCTACCGCTATCGGATTCGGGCTTGGCTTTACGGGGATCGACGCCATTCACATGCTGGTGTGGAGCGCCGTGCTCAACGGTATTGTCGCTGTGCCGATCATGGTGATGATGATGGTGATCGTCTCACACTCCAAATTGATGGGGCGGTTCAGAGCCAGGACGTGGCTGATCGTGTTGGGCTGGCTCGGCACCGCCTTGATGGCCCTTGCGGTGATCGCGTTGTTTTGGTCCCTCCTCGCCGGGTAGCTCCACGTTGCCTCCATCTCTGGCCTATCGACCGGGCCCCTTTTCGGCGCAGCCAAGACAACGATGTGCCGCGATGAACTCGCGGTCTCATTCGACCACGGCGTCGGCCCGCGCCAGAATTGCGCCGGGAAACTTGATGCCCAGCGTTGCCGCCGTTTTCTGATTCATGGTCAGCTCAAAACACGTGGGCCGTTCCATCGGCAAGTCCGCCGGCCAAGCGCCCCTGATAACCCTATCGACATGGTAGGCGATCCGCCGCATCGCGTCCGCAGGGTTCGGACCATAGGTGAGGAGCACACATCAGGGAGAAATGTGAGGCAGTTCATATTGCTGCGTCGCATTTGGAGCTAATCAAACGGCACAAGCTATTTGCAGCATCGAACCCCGCGGAGGTTTCCGATGAAGCGCCTGATGATTTCTGCATTCGCGGCGATCGCCCTGTTCGCCGCCGCCACCACCATGCTGCGATCTCACACGCCTGCAACCGGCCGCGCTGCCGGATTTTCGGACGCGATGTCGTTACGACAGTTGCACAGCGCCCCCGGCGTCAACAAGCTTCCGACCGAGGATTTCGAGGATCACTCGCTCGTCTTTCCAAGGACGAAGCAATAGAAGCCTGTCCAAAAAGGCGAGCGCACGCTGAGCGATTGGACAATCTCGCTATTCGATCACTTCGTCCGCACCGGCGACAAGCGTCGGCGGCAGGTCGAGGCCGAGGGCCTTGGCGGCCTTCAGATTGATAATCAGCTGGAATTTATTGGGTTGATAAAACGGAATGTCGCCCGGTTTGGCGCCGTTGAGAATCTGGTGCACGTCATTCGCGAGACGTTGGGCGAGTTCGCCGAGGTCCGGCGCATAGGCCATCAATCCACCCAAATCCACATAGTCGCGGTAGGGATAAATCATCGGAAGACGGTGTTTTCCTGCCAGCTCGACGACCAGAGCACGAAGCGCCAGAAAGCTGCCGCCCTCGTCAACGATGGCAGCATCTACTTGCTGTTGCGTCAGATCGACGAAGGAGCGGCGGATTTGTACTTCGCCCACGTAGGGGAGGAAATTCACAATCAGCGTGATACCAAGTTGCTGCGCTGCTTCGCGAAACGCCAGTCCCGCGCTGTTGTCCCCCGGCCCCGACTGCAAGGAGGCGACCTTGCTCGCCAACGGTATCGCCTCTTTCAGGATTTGCAGGCGCTTGCCAAGGATTTCGTTTCCCGCCTTGTTGCTGACGCCGGTAAGGTTGCCGCCGGGCCGCGCGAGGTTCGTGACCAATTTTTCCGCGATCGGATCCCCCGTAATCGCGACGATCGGTACGGTGGCGGTGGCGGCCGCAAACGCTTTGACGAGATCGTTGTGGTTTGAAACGATTACGTCCGGCTTGCTGCTCACCACCGCGGCCGCGAGTGCCGCAAAGCGCTCGGAGCGGCCCTCGGCGGAATAGCGCTCGACGACGAGATTAACCCCTTCGGTGTGACCGAGCCCGCGCAACGTTTCGTAGAACCGCCGCACCCAGAACGGGCCAGCGGTCTCGGTCAACTGGGCGGCAAGAATGCAGGAATGAACGAACGCGACGCGCTGTTTCTGGGGTTGTTTCAGTACCCGGCCAAAGATAGGATGTGGCCACTCCGCCGATGCCTGCGATGAACTCGCGCCATTTCATGACCCTGCCGCTTGGCCATCCAACCTAGCATAGCTCGGGCCGGAACACTCCGTGTAGCGAGATTTTTGCGCGGTTTGCAATTGGACCATGCGCCGGCATGACGGCGCTCGGCGGAGCAAGTCTTCGATCTCCCTTACGCCGCGACGGCGTGCCTGCGCGGGCTCACGACGTGCTCCTTGAGCACGGTGTCGGTGGCGTCGACTTCAACCAGCGATACGTCGTAGCTCCAGAGATCGGCCAGGTGCTGAAGCACGCGCTTCGCGTCGACCTCGTTGAGCTGGGCTCCCTTCACCACCGCATGCCGCAGCATCAGGCGGCGATCGCCTGCAAGGTCCACATCGACGACCTCGATGTTGGGATCGATGTAGCCGACGTCGTACTGCCGCGCCAATTCCCGACGAACCCGACGGTAGCCGCGCTCATCATGGATGGCATCGACCCTGATGCCGGCGCTTTCCTCCGGATTGTCATGCAGGTGGAACATCCGCAGCTTCCGGATCAGCCGTGGGCTCAGGAACTGACTGATGAAGCTTTCGTCGCGATAGTTGGCCCAGGTATTGCGCAGCACCGCCATGACGTCACCGGTCCCGGCAATGTCCGGGAACCACTCGCGATCCTCGTCCTCGGGATTGGTGACGATGCGCTCGATGTCCTGCATCATCGCGAAGCCGAGCGCATAGGGATTAAAGCCCGAAAAACGCGGATCGTCGAAATCAGGCTGAAACACCACGTTGGTGTGCGATTGCAGGAATTCGAGAAAATTGCCGTCGGAAATCCGCCCCTGCTCATGCAACCGGTTCATGATCCGGTAATGCACGTAGGTCGCGGTGCCCTCGTTCATGACCTTGGTCTGGCTCTGCGGATAAAAATACTGTGCGATGTGGCGCACGATCCGGAGCGCCTCGCGCTGCCACGGCTGCAGGCGCGGCGCCGCCTTCTCGAGAAAATACAACAGATTTTCCTGTGGCAGCCCAAGCAACTTGCGCCGCCGTTCCGAGCTCAGCATTTCCGGGCTCTTGGCCGGCCCCGCCGGAACGGTCCGCCACAGGTCGTTGAATACGCTCTCCTCGTGCAAGCGGCGCTCTCCGGCGCGCTTTTCTTCGGCGCGAAGATCGAGATTCTTCTTGCCGGGATAGCGGTCGATCCCGTGCGACATCAGGGCATGCGCAGCATCAAGCGTCTGCTCGACGGCTTGGCGGCCATGGCGCTCCTCGCATTGCGCCATGTAGTTCTTGGCGAAATCGAGATAATCGAGAATTCCGTCGGCATCCGTCCATTGCTTGAACAGATAATTGTTCTTAAAGAAATGGTTGTGACCGAACGCCGCGTGCGCGATCACCAGGGTCTGCATGGTCGCGGTATTTTCTTCCATCAAATAGGAAATGCACGGCGAGCTGTTGATCACGATCTCATATGCGAGGCCCATAAGCCCCTTGCGGTAGAACGCCTCGTGATGCGCGAAGTGCTTGCCGAACGACCAGTGCTTGTAAAACAGCGGCATGCCGGCCGAGGAATAGGCATCGAGCATCTGCTCCGCGGTGATCACCTCGATCTGGTTCGGGTAGGTGTCGAGCCCGAGTTCGGATCGCGCAATCTCCTCGCACGCATCGTGGATGCGCTGCAGCTTCTGGAAATCCCACTCTGCTCCCTCAAACAGGCGTGCGGCTGTCGCGGTCATGGCGCGGCCTTCTCCTGTTTTCCGCGACGCTGAAAAAGATCGTGAAACACGGGGAAGATTTCGCTGCGGTCGTTCACCTTGCGCGCTGACAGCGGCGCGCCGTCGGCGCGCAATCGCTGATACAGCGTCCAAAGCGAAGAATCGGGCATATCGAACGTGGTACCACCGGCCTCGCCGACCTCGAGGTAGGCAAAGAACTGGCTGACCGGCAGTATCTTCTCCGTAAGCAACCGACTCACGGCCTCGCCGTCCGAAATGGAGTTATCGCCATCGGAGGCCTGGGCGGCGTAGATGTTCCAGTCCGCCGGACGAAACCGCGACTTGACGATCTCGTCCATCGCCTGCAGCGCGCTCGATACCAGGGTGCCGCCCGACGCCGGCCCGCGAAAGAAAGTTTCTTCATCGACCTCTTCCGCCCGGTCGGTATGACGAATGAAGACGATCTCGACGTGGCGATAGCGCCGCGTCAGAAACACGTAGAGCAACATGTAAAACCGCTTGGCGAGGTCCTTCATGTGCTCGGACATTGAGCCTGACACGTCCATCAGGCAAAACATCACGGCCTGGGCCACCGGTTTCGGTACGGTTTCGAAGCGACGGAACCTGATGTCGATCGGATCGATAAACGGAATCCGGCGAACTTTTGCCTTCAATGCCTCGATTTCGGCCAGCAACTCGCCGCGGCGCTCCTCATCGCAGTGTTCGAGCTCGGCCTCGAGTTGCGCAATCGTCTCCGGCCGCGGCCGCCGCAACGCAACCCGGCGCGCCAGCGCAAGCCGAACGGTGCGGCTTACCGAGATGTTCGCAGGCGAGCCGGAGGTCGCGTAGCCGGCCCGTTGGAGTCCCTCGCTGTTGGCTTCCGCCAGCTTGCGTTTGGCGAGGTCCGGCAATTCAAGATCGTCGAGGAACAGGTCAACAAATTCATCGCGGCTCAAAACGAACCGGAACGCGTCTTCGCTGTCGCCCTCCCCCGGCGCGGACGCTCTTCCGCGGCCTTCACCCGAACGCGGAAGCATGTCACCCTCGACGAATTTCTTGTTTCCGGGAAGCACCATGTCGCGCGTGCCGCCTTCGCGGCGAAAGCGCGGCTCATTCATCCCGTCGAGTGGAATGCTGACCTCGCCGCCTTCCAGGACATCCCGGATATCGCGGTCCTCGGACGATTTCTTGACGGCGCCCTGAACCAGCGCCTTGGCACGACGCAAGAACCGTTGACGGTTCTCCAGGCTTTTACCACCCGGGTTCAGGCGCCTATCAACGATGAACATTGCCACTGTTGCATCCGCCTCAGCCAGCCTGCTTCACCCTCATGTACCACTCGACGAGCCGCCGCACCTGACGCTCGGTATAGCCGCGCCCCACCATCCGCTTGACGAACTCGCCATGTTTCTTTTCGGTATCGCCGTCCTTCTTCGAACCAAACGAAATAACCGGAAGCAGGTCTTCCACCTGCGAAAAGATGCGTTTCTCGATGACCTCGCGGATCTTTTCATAGCTGGTCCAGGACGGGTTCTTTCCACCGTTCTGGGCCCGCGACCGCAGCGAGAACTTGACCACCTCGTTGCGGAAGTCCTTCGGATTGGCGATGCCCGCCGGCTTCTCGATCTTGGTGAGTTCCTGGTTGAGAAGCTCGCGATTGAGCAGCTGGCCGGTGTCGGGATCCTTGAAGTCCTGATCCTCGATCCAGGCATCAGCATAATCGACGTAGCGATCGAACAGGTTCTGGCCGTAGTCGGAATAGGATTCGAGATAGGCTTTCTGGATTTCGTGGCCGATGAACTCCGCATAGCGCGGCACAAGCTCGGCCTTGATGAATTCCAGGTAGCGCTTTTCGACTTCGTCGGGAAGCTGCTCGCGGCGGATCGATTGCTCAAGCGAATACATGAGATGGACGGGGTCCGCGCCAAGCTCGGAGGTATCGTGATTGTAGGTTGCGGCGAGAACCTTGAACGCGAAGCGGGTCGAGACACCGTCCATGCCTTCGTCGACGCCGGCGGCATCCTTGTATTCAAGAACGCTGCGGGCCTTGGGATCGGATTCCTTCAGGCTTTCCCCGTCATAGACCCGCATTTTCGCAAACACCGTCGAGTTTTCATGCTTGCGCAGCCGTGACATCACCGAGAAGCGCGCGAGCGTCTCGAGCGTTGCCGGCGCGCACGGCGCGGCGGCAAGCTCCGATCCCTGAATGAGCTTCTCGTAAATCTTCTGCTCTTCGGTTACCCGGAGGCAGTAGGGCACCTTGATGACACAGATGCGATCGATAAAGGCTTCGTTATTCTTGTTGGCCTTGAAGCTTTGCCATTCGGCTTCGTTCGAATGCGCCAGAACGATACCGGTGAAGGGGATCGCACCGATATTTTCAGTGCCGATATAGTTGCCTTCCTGCGTCGCCGTTAACAGCGGATGCAGCATCTTGATCGGCGCCTTGAACATCTCGACGAATTCGAGAATGCCCTGGTTGGCGCGGTTCAAGCCGCCGGAATAGGTGTAGGCATCAGGATCGTTCTGGGCAAAGGTCTCCAGCTTGCGAATGTCGACCTTGCCGACAAGGGAGGAGATGTCCTGATTGTTCTCGTCGCCCGGCTCTGTTTTCGCAATCGCGATCTGGCGCAACCGCGAGGGCTGGATCTTGGCGACACGGAATCGTGAAATGTCGCCGCCGAAAGCTTCGAGCCGCTTGTAGCACCACGGACTCATCAATCCACTGAGGCGACGGCGCGGTATGCCGTACTTCTCCTCGATCATCGGGCCCAGCGATTCCGGATCGAACAGACTAAGCGGAGACTCGAAGACCGGGCTAAGCTCATCGCCGGCCTTGAGCACGTAGATCGGATTGACTTCCATCAATGATTTCAGTCGCTCCGCAAGCGATGATTTTCCACCGCCCACCGGCCCAAGCAGGTAGAGAATCTGCTTGCGCTCTTCCAGACCCTGGGCCGCGTGGCGGAAGAACCCGACGATGCGCTCTATGGTTTCTTCCATGCCATAGAAACCAGCAAACGCCGGATAGACCCGCATTGTCCTATTCAAAAAAATAC
>Ga0164303_10000224_pt1 | contig 11923 bp, 12 predicted proteins | sample Whisoiple_207_MG_FD_109715 | JGI IMG/M metagenome (GOLD analysis project Ga0164303, IMG submission 109715) | Soil microbial communities amended with pyrogenic organic matter from upstate New York, USA - Whitman soil sample_207_MG | ecosystem: Environmental > Terrestrial > Soil > Agricultural...
GCCCTTCTCGAGCCAGCCGCGCACCTTCTCCTCGTCGAGGTCGATGAGCGACGGATCCGACTGCGGGTTGTAGCGGCCGACGATCTCGATGAACTTGCCGTCGCGCGGCGAGCGCGAATCGGCTGCGACGACGCGGTAGATCGGGTTCTTCTTGGAGCCGACCCGCGTCAGCCTGAGCTTCACTGCCATCTGGCTACCTTCTCGCTTTCCTCTTGCGTTTGGATTTCGACTTGCGCGTCGCGCTTGGCCGCGGAGGGCCTTGCGTCGGGAGGGCGGCGCCGGGGACGCCGGCGCCCGGGATCTGGGGCATCTTGCCGGATCCGACCGCTTTCATCATCTTCGCCATCTGCTTGCGCGCTTCGATGAGCTGGTTGACGTGCTCGACGGTCGTGCCGGAGCCGGCGGCGATTCGCTTGCGGCGCGACGCGTCGATGACGTGCGGGACGCGCCGCTCGTGCGGGGTCATGGAGAGGATGACCGCCTCCACCCGCTTGAGCTGGTTCTCGTCCACCTGGTCGAGGCCCTCGAGCTGGTTGCCGAGGCCGGGGATCATCTTGAGCACGCCCTGCAGCGGCCCCATCCGGCGGATCATCTTGTAGCTCGAGAGGAAGTCGTCGAAGGAGAACTCGCCCTTCATCATGCGGCGCTCGAGCTCTTCCTTCTCGTCCTCCTCGATCGCGGCCTCGGCACGCTCGATCAGAGTCAGGACGTCGCCCATGCCGAGGATCCGCGACGCCATCCGGTCGGGGTGGAACCAGTCGATGGCGTCGAGCTTCTCGCCGTTGGAGGCGAGCTTGATGGGCCGGCCGGTGACCGCGCGGACGGACAGCGCCGCGCCGCCGCGCGCGTCGCCGTCGAGCTTCGTGAGGACGACGCCGTCGAAGTCGATCCGCTCCTGAAACGCCTGGGCGACGTTGACCGCCTCCTGGCCCGTCATCGCGTCGAGGACGAGCAGGACGTTGGTGGGCTTCGCCTCGCGGCGCACGGCGGCGAGCTCGTCCATGAGCTCCTCGTCGACGTGGAGGCGGCCGGCGGTGTCGAGGATCACGACGTCGCGCCCTTCGGCCTTCGCCTGCTCGATCCCGTCGTGCACGGCCTTGACCGGGTCCGAGCGCTCCTCCGCGTAGACCGGCACTCCGACCTGCTCGCCGAGCTGGACGAGCTGGTCGATCGCCGCAGGCCGCTGCAGGTCGGCGGCGACGAGGGCCGGCTTCCGGCCCTCCTTCTCGAGCAGGAGCGCGAGCTTGCCGGCCGCGGTGGTCTTGCCCGAACCTTGCAGGCCCGCGAGCAGGATCGTCGTCGGCGGCCGCTGGGAGAAGGCAAGACGGGAATCCGAGGAGCCGAGCAGCTCGGTCAGCTCCTCGTGGACGATCTTCACGACCTGCTGGCCGGGAGTGAGGCTCTTGCGCACGTCCTCGCCCAGCGCGCGCTCGCGCACGTGCGCCACGAAATCCTTGACGACGCCGAAGTTGACGTCCGCCTCGAGCAGGGCGAGGCGGATCTCGCGCATGGCGCGAGAGATCGCCTCGTCGTCGAGGACGCCGCGCCCGCGCAGGTCGCCGAGCGCGCTCTGGAGCTTCTCCGTCAGGGCATCGAACATCGAGTCCGCAGGTTAGCCGGGCTGGAAACCGGGCAGTCCAGCAAGCTCCGGTGTCTCAGCCGGCCACGAGCGCGCGCGCATAGTCCCGCGGGTCGAACGGCTGCAGGTCCTCGAGGGCCTCGCCGACGCCGACCAGCTTCACGGGTAGACCGAGCTCGTACGCAATCGGGATCGCGACGCCTCCCTTCGCCGAGCCGTCCAGCTTTGTGAGGACGACGCCGGTCACACCGACCGCCTCGCCGAACAGCCGCGCCTGCTGGAGCCCGTTCTGCCCCGTCGTCGCGTCGACGACGAGGAGGGTCTCGTGGGGCGCTCCCTCGAGGCGACCTGCGAGGACGCGCCGCACCTTGGTGAGCTCCTCCATGAGGTTCGTCTGCGTGTGGAGGCGGCCCGCGGTGTCCACGACGACGACGTCGCGGCCGCGCGCCGCCGCGGCCTCCACCGCGTCGTACGCGACCGCGGCCGGGTCGCCGCCGCGCTCCGAGCCGACGAAGTCCGCGCCCGCGCGCTGCGCCCAGATCTCGAGCTGCTCCTCCGCCGCGGCGCGGTACGTGTCGGCGGCTGCGACGACAACCGAGCGGCCATGCTCCGCGAGCCTCGCCGCCAGCTTCCCGATCGTCGTCGTCTTGCCCGTGCCGTTTACGCCGACGACGAGGATCACGGCCGGCTCGTGCGCGACGTCCAGCACCGGCGGCTCCCCGAAGAGCTGCGTCACCTCGTCCGCAAGCGCCGCATTCAGATCCGGAAGCTCACCGCGCGCCTCGAGCCGCCGGACGAGCTCGGCGGTGGCCTGGACGCCGACGTCGCCGGCGATGAGCGCCTCCTCGAGCCGCTCCCAGTCGGCCTCGTTGCCAGGGTCGAACGCTGCGGCGGCGGCGAGCTCACCCGTGAGCGCGCGACGCGACTTCGAGAGCGAGTCACGCAGCCGCGAGAAGAAGCGGCCCCCCTCCTCCTCGGCTTCCGAGGGCGCGTCCGCCTCCCCAAGTAGCTCCGCCCAGCTTCTCGGCACTTAGGCGACGAGCTGCCAGGTCTCGTTGCGGATCAGCGGGACTTCGCTGCCGTCGGCCAACACAGCATCCACCTCGAGGTCCGGCCCGCCGACCATGAAGTCGACGTGGATCTTGCAGACGTTCGATCCCTCGTCCGGCTCGCCCTCGAACGCGTACGGCAGCCCCATCCCGTACGCGATGTGACACGTCGCGTTCTCGTCGAAGAGTGTGTCGAAGAAGAGTGTCTCGGACTGGCCCACCCGCGACTCGTTCGTGACGAGCGCGAGCTCCCCGAGCCGGTCGGCGTTCTCGATCGTGGCCAGCTGGCTGCGGACGAGGTCCGCCCCGGTCTCGGCTTCGACGCCGACGATTCGCCCGTCCTCGAAGCTGAGGTCGAGCCCGCGGATGATCTGCCCGTTGAGGACGAGCGGCAGCGACGAGCGGATCGTGCCGTCCGCGCGTCGCGAGTCGGGCGTCGTGAAGATCTCCTCGGTCGGCATGTTGGCCACGTAGTCGATCCCACCGGACGTACGGAAGCGGGCGCTACCCCAGCGGGCGCTCGGCAAGAGACCGACCGTGAGGTCGATGCCCGGGCCGCGGTAGTGGAGCGCGTCCGGGGCGAGCTCCGTCAGGGCCGCCGCCCGAGTGTCGAGGCGAGCCATGTGCTCGCGCCACGCCTCCACCGGGTCCGGCTCGTCAAGCCGCATGCAGAACGCGACCTTCTCCCAAAGCCGCTCGACGTCCGGCTCCCCGAAGACCTGTGTGGCCCAGCCTTCGTTAGGAGCCCCGACGCCGCACCAGTTGACGCTGTTGTCCCGATGCTGCTGCTGCGAGATCTCCGCAAGCTCGAGCTGGATCGCCCGGCCGACGCGCTCGCCGTCGAGATCCGCGAGCAGCTCGGGCTCGGGCCTGCCGGTCGTCCCGATGGACGCGTTGCCGGCCTCCGACAGCATCAGCTCCTTCGCCCACTCGGGCGAGTACGTGAGCGCGGAGTCGGGCCCCAGCCCGATCATCGCGTGCCGGTTGTGGTCGTCGCGGTAGAGGACGTGGACGTACTCCGCGCCGGCCTCGTAGGCCTGCCGGACGAGCGCGCGGCCCAGATCGGCGTGCTCCACCATCGGATGGACGAAGACTTGCTGCCCCGGCTGCACGTTGGCGCCCACCCGAACCGCCAGCTCCGCGTACCGCTCGAGCCGGTCGTCTCCGTTCAATCCAGCTGCCATTCCTCGTTCCGGATCAGCGGCACCTCGGTTCCGTCCGCGAGCACCGCGTCCACCTCGAGCTCCGGTCCGCCGACCATGAAGTCCACGTGCATGTTCGCGATGTTGAACGCGTCGTCCGGCTCGGCGTCGAGAAGGAAGGGAAGGCCTGTGCCGTACGCGATGTGACAGGTGGAGTTCTCGTCGTAGAGCACGTCGTAGAAGAGCAACCCGGTCTGGCCGACACGTGATTCCCCGGTCACGAGGGCCACTTCGCCGAGCCGATCGGCGTTCTCGATCGTGGCGAAGTGGCTGCGCACGAGCTCGGCCCCGGTCTCGGCCTCGACCCGGACGGCCCGGCCAGCCTCGAACGTCAGCTCCAGCCCCCGCACGATCTGTCCGAAGAGAGGGAACGGCTGCGTCGCTCGGACAGTTCCTTCGGTGCGTCGCGCGTCGGGCGAGGTGAAGACCTCCTCGGTCGGCATGTTCGCGACGTAGCGGATGCCCGTCGCGGTGTCCCCGGCGCCCGAGGCCCAGTGGACGCTCGGGTTCAGCCCCACGATCAGGTCCGTGCCGGGAGCGCGATATCGCAGCGCGTCCGCGTCGAGCGTGTTCATCCGTTCCGTCCGCTCCCCGAGCCGCGCGAGATGCTCCTGCCAGGCCGCCACGGGATCCGGCTCGTCGAGCCGCATGCAGAACGCGATCTTCTCCCACAGCTGCTCGACGTCCGGCTCGCCGAAGACCTGCCGCGCCCAGCCCTCGCTCGGCGCGCCGATGCCGCACCAGTTGACGGCGCCCTCGCCCATGAGCTGCATCTGGATCTGCACGAGCTCTTGCTGCACGGCTCGACCGACGCGCTCGCCGTCGAGGTCGGCGAGCAGCTCCGGCTCCGGGTCGCCCGTCGTCGCGATGAGCGCGTTCCCGCCCGTAGAGGTCGCGAGGACCTTCTGCCACTCGGGCGCGTATGTCAGCGCTGCGTCTGGGCCGAGCTCGATCATCGCCTTGCGCGTGTGGCCGTCTCGGTAGATGACGTTCACGTACGACGCCCCGGCGCGGTACGCCTGCCGCGTGAGGGCGCGCGCCAGGTCGCGGTGCTCGACCGCCGGAAAGAGGAAGACCTCCTGGCCGGGCTGCACGTTCGCACCGACGCGGACGACGAGCTCCGCATAGCGCTCGAGGCGTTCGTCCATCGCCGGCGATCCTACGTAAACCGCTGCTCTAGGATCGTCGGGATGCGCAAGCTAAGGCCCGGGATCTGGCACTGGAAGGCCCCGCATCCGGACTGGTCGGCGGAGGAGTCCTGGTCGCAGGAGGTGTCGTCCTACGGGATCGAGCTCGGTGACGACTTCGTCTTGTTCGACCCGCAGTCCCCTCCCGGCGAGCTGCGCGAGCGCGCGACCGCCGTGGTCCTCACCGCGCCGTACCACGAGCGCGACGCCCGCGGGCTCGGCCTCCCCGTCCACACTCCCCCCGCGGACACCTGGCAGGACTGGGTGGACAAGTTCGGCGTCGACGCCGACCAGGTGCGCGGCATGGAGAGCGAAGATCTCGCGTGGCTGCGCGCGGGTGAGGGCGAGGGGCACTTCCACGGTCCAGGCCCGTGGCCGTTCGGGATCACCGCCTACGCGGGCCGCGAGGACAACGATCTGGTCCTCTGGCTGCCCTCGATCAACGCCATCGTTTCGGGCGACTCGCTCTCCGACTTCGGCGACGGGCTCGGCATCCAGCTGGGCGGTCGCAAGCACGTGACCCGCGACGACGTCGCAGAACGACTCCGCCCGGTGCTCGAGCTGCCCGTCGAGCTCGTCCTACCCGCGCACGGCGAGCCGACCGATCGCGGGGCGCTCGAGAGCGCGCTGGCCTAGGCGGCGCCGGCGGCCGCCGCGTCTTCGCGCGGCAGGCGCCGGGAGACGACCTGCGAGACGCCGTCGCCGCCCATCGTCACGCCGTAGAGGACGTCTGCGGCCTCCATCGTGCGCTTCTGGTGCGTGATCACGACGAACTGGGCGCGGTCGGAGTAGCGGCGCAGCAGCTCGACGAAGCGGCCGATGTTCGTGTCGTCGAGCGCGGCCTCGACCTCGTCGAGGAGGTAGAACGGACACGGCCGGGCGAGGAAGAGCGCAAAGAGGAACGCGATCGCGCCGAGCGCCTTCTCGCCGCCGGAGAGAAGCGAGAGCCGCTGCACACGCTTGCCCGCGGGCCGGAGCTCGACCTCGACGCCTGACTCCTCGTCGTCCTCCTCGGGTTCGGTGAGCCGCAGCCGTCCCTCACCGCCCGGGAAGACGGTCGCCGTGACGTCGGCGAAGTGGCGCTGGACGGCGTCGAACGTCTCGGTGAAGCGGCGCTCGACGGTCTCCGTCAGCTCAGCGCGGAGCTTCTCGAGCTCGTCGAGGCTGGCCTCGAGGTCGGCGCGCTGCGCAACGAGCTCCTCGAGCCGCGCCTTCTCGGCCTCGTACTCCTCGTGCGCGAGTGGGTTCACCTGGCCGAGCGTCTCGCGGCGGCGCTCGAGCCGTTCGAGCGTCGCGACGAGTTGTTCGCGGTCGTCGCCCTCGGCAGATTCGTCCGCATTTGCGGCGGTGAGCCGCCTACGGGCCTCGTCCGCCTCCGCCTCGATCCGTGCCGCTTCGATCTCGACGGCGGACACGGCCTCGGCGACAGCAGCGAGCTCCTGGCGCAGCTCGACCTCCGCCGCGCCGAGGCGCCGCAGCTCGGCGCCGAGCTCACCGCTGCGCGCCGCGCCGGAATCGGCTTCCCGCCGCAGCGAAGCATCGAAGCGGTCTCCGGGTAGGTCGAGCGCGCGCACCAGACGCTCGGCGAGCGCGACCAGACGCCGCGCGCCCGGATCCTGCTCGAGCGAGTACGCGGTGTCGGGAATCGGAGCTTCGCTGCGCGCCCGCAGTTCGTTGAGCTCGTCCGCGAGCCCGCGCCGGCGCGCCTGCAGCTCGAGGAGCAGCGCCTCGGCTGTCTCCCCGGTGAACCACAGCTCGCCCCGCTGCGGGTCGTAGCCGTAGCCCTCGGGCGTCACGGCGGGCACGGTCGACCAGAGGAGCTCTTCCTTCGAGACAACCGGCATCTGCGCGACGACGTGCGCCGGATCGCGGCCGATGAGGACGAGGAGGCTTCCCAGGCCCGCGGCCCTCGCGCGCTCGAGCAGCGCGAAGCCGCTCGCAGAGTCGTCGGCAACGAGAGCCGACGCGCGCGGCCCGAGCGCGGCCGCCACGGCCCGCTCGCGTCCCGCCTCGACCTCGAGCAGCGAGAGCGCGATCCGCTCGCCCTCCTCCGCCAGCGCGCGCGCTGCGGGCGGCAGCCCCTCGCGCTCGGTGAGAGCGCGGTCGAGTGCGCGCAGCCGTTCCTCGAGCAGCCCCACCTGCTCCGCGAGCGCCGTCCGCTCGGCGCGGACGCGCTCGTCGAGGACGCGGCGTGGCCGCTCCAGCTCGTCGCGCAGGTCGCGCAGCCGCGCCTCGGCCGACTCGCGGCGCATCGCCACGCGTTCGGCGGCGCTGCGCAGCCGGTAGAGCGCCTGCAGCGCCTGTTCGCGCCCGCCCGCCGCGTCCGCGAGCTCCTCCTCGGCGCGCCCGCGGTCGGCGAGCAACCCCTCCAGCCGCTCCTCGACGCCTCGGCGGTCGGTCGCCGCGGCGGCACGGCGCGTCTCGAGGTCTCCGAGCCGACCCTCGAGGGCCGCGAGGTCGATCTCCGCGACCCGCGCCCGCAGGCGCGCGATCTCGACGCCGAGCTTCTGCGCCCGCTCGGCAGCAGTCGCCTGCAGCGCGAGCGGCCGGAGCCGCTTCTTCACTTCCGCCTCGACGTCGCGCGCCCGCTCGACCTCCACGGCGACGCGAGAGAGCTTCAGCTCGGCCCGGTGCCGGCGCGCCTTGAAGCGGCCCAGTCCCGCAGCCTCCTCGACGAGCGCCCTCCGCTCGGACGGCCGCGAGGCGAGGATGGCTTCGACCTTGCCCTGGCTGATGATCGAGTGCATCCCCTGGCCCAGGCCGAGGTCGGCGAGCAGCTCCACGAGGTCGAGCCGCCGCACGGTCGCCCGGTTGACAAGGTACTGCCCTTCTCCGCCGCGATGCAGCCGCCGAGCGACGGAGAGCTCCGTGTACTCGACGGGGAGCGTGCCGTCACTGTTGTCGAAGAGAAGCTCGACCTCGCAGAAGCCGGCCGGGCCGCGCGAGCCGCCGCCGGCGAAGAGGACGTCGTCGGGCTTCTCGGCCCGCAGCTCGGTCGGGCTCAGCGAGCCGGCAGCCCAGCGGATCCCGTCCGAGACGTTGGACTTGCCGGAGCCGTTCGGACCGACGATCACGCCGACGCCCGGCTCGAGACGGATCTCGACCGGGTCGGGGAACGACTTGAAGCCACGCAGCTTGACGGCGCGCAGATGCACCGCCCGCCACCCTAAAGAGCCGGCAGGACGCTACTGCTCGGCGTCGTCGTCAGGTTCGCGCGTGAGCGCCGCGTCCTCGTCCGCAGGCTCTTCCTCGGGGAACAGCTCGAGGATGCCGCGAGGCTCGGTCTGCGGCTCCTCCGCGGCGAGCCGCCGCAGGCGCCGTTCCGAGTTCGTGGTTCGCCGCTCAGCCATCAGGCGGCTCAGGATGCCAGAAACTCGCTATGCCTCGGTGTTTTCAAGGCTCGCGAGCGCCTGGCGGGCCGCCTCCTGCTCGGCGGCCTTCTTCGTCGGCCCCTCCCCACGTCCGGCTTCTTCGCCGTCGATGAGCGCGGCGCACGTGAAGTGGCGCTCGTGCGGCGGCCCCTCCACCGCGATCTCGACGTAGTTCACGTGCCGCCCGGTGCGCGCGAGCACCTCCTGCAGATCCGTCTTCTGGTCGACGCGGGTCGTGAGCGCGTGCTCGATCTGCTTCGAGAACGCAGCTACGACGGCGTCCTCGATCGCCGCGAAGCCGTGCTGGAGGAAGATGGCGCCCAGCGCAGCTTCGATCACGGCTGCTAGGACGTTCCGGTTTTCCGCGAGCCGCTCGAGCTCGTCCTTCGGCTGGTCCGAGGCGCGCTCGACCAGGCGCTTACCGAGATCGAGCTGCCGTGCCACCTCCGCACAGCTGGCCCGCGAGACGACGTGGGAGCGCACCTTGGCGAGCTTCCCCTCCGAGAAGTCCGGATGCCGGTCGTACAGCGCGTGCGCAACCGCCAGCTCGAGCACGCTGTCGCCGAGGAACTCGAGCCGCTCGTACGACGCGCCGCGCTCGCTCGCCCACGACGTGTGCGTGAACACGGGCTCCGCCAGCTCCGGCGGGAGCGCGTCGATCAGCTCGGTGAGGCTACTGGTGCGAAGTGACGTAGTCGACGGCCTGGCCGACGGTCTGGATCTTTTGCGCGTCCTCGTCCGAGATCTTGATCCCGAACTGATCCTCGAGCTCCATGATCAGCTCGACGAGGTCGAGCGAGTCGGCGTCGAGGTCCTCCTGGAAGGCTGCCTCCTCGGTGATGTCCGCCTCGTCGATGCCGAGCTGCTCGGTGAGGACCTCCTTGACCCGCTCGTAGACTTCCTCGCGCGACGCTGCCATGTCACCTCGTTGGGGTTGTGGGGCTGGAAAGCGCGCCGATCATACAAGCTGAGCACGCTGTGGCAGGCGGGCAGCGAGGCGGCCGACGACGTCGTGGTCGACGCCGCGGGCGGCCAGGCGGATCGCGTTAGCGATCGCAGTCGCAGACGAGTTGCCGTGCGCGATCACCACGAGGCCGCGCAGCCCGAGCAGGTACGCGCCTCCGTAGGTGTCGGGATCGAGGCGCTTGCGCAGCCTTCGCGCGGCCGGACGGATGAGGAGGCCGCCGACCGTCCCGGCCGAGCTCGCGGTGATCTCCTCCCGCAGCGAGTCGAGCAGGGTGCGGATCGTTCCCTCGACCGCCTTCAGCGCAACGTTCCCGGTGAAGCCGTCGGTGACCAGGACGTCGGCGGCGCCCTCGAGGATGTCGCGCCCCTCGGCGTTGCCGCGGAAGTCGAGATCCGAGGCGGCGAGGAGCGCGTGCGCCTCGAGGGTGAGCTGATTGCCCTTCTCCGGCTCCTCGCCAATCGACAGAAGTCGGACTTGCGGGCGGGCGATCTCGAGCATCTCCTCGGCGAAGACCGCGCCCATCGTGGCGAACTGCAGCAGATGCTCGGCGCGACAGTCGGCGTTCGCGCCGGCGTCGACCAGGACAGAAGGACCTTGGCGAGCGGGGATCGGCACGGCGATCGCGGGACGTCGGACTCCGCGCACGCGCCTCAGCAGGACGAGTCCGGCGGCGAGCATCGCGCCAGTGTTCCCCGGCGACACAACGGCATCGGCCTCTCCGTCGGCGACGGCCTTGACCGCGCGGACGAGCGAGCTGTCGGCCTTTTCGCGGAAGGCGTCCGCCGGCTTCTCGCGCATGGCGACGACCTGCGTCGTCGGCCGGAGCTCGAGTCCCTTGGTGTCGAGCGAGGCGGAGCCGAAGAGGATCGGCTCGATCCCGTCGCCGCGCGCGACGAGGGCTCCGTCCACGACCGCTTCAGGACCCCGGTCGCCGCCCATCGCGTCGACGGCAATGCGTGTCATGGGGCGGGACTCTACGGAGCTTGCGTGCGGAGCGGCTCGACCTCGCGGCCCCTGTAGTGACCACAAGTCGGGCAGACGCGGTGCGGGCGGTGCGGCTGGCCGCACGTCTGGCAGACGTTGACCTTCGGCGCGCTGATCGCGTGAGTCGCACGCCGCTTGTCGCGGCGGGACTTCGAGGTTTTCCGCTTCGGGACTGCCATGACCGGCGGCCCACTATAGCCTGACCCCATGGAGACGACGGAGATCCTCGCGCGCTTCGACGAGCAGGTGCGACGCACCAACGATCCGGACGGCTTGTTCGTCGGCGACGGCTGGGCCGGGGTGCTCCGCCGCCCGCCCGACGGCGACGTCGAGCGTATCGTCGCGCGGATGCGCGGGATTCCCGGGCACGTCGAGTGGAAGTACTACTCCCACGACGGCCCGGAGCTGCGCGAGCAGCTGCTCGTGGCCGGGCTCGAGCCGGAGGACGAGGAGACGGTCGTGGTCGCCGAAGCAGCCTCCATCCCGCCTCCGCCCGAGGATGTCGAGATCCGCATCGTGAGCGAGGAGTTCGTCGACCTAGCGGCGGACGTCTTCGGCTCGCGCTTCGATCTCCCGGAGAAGGCCGTCGCGGTCGTTGCCGTGGTGGACGGGCAGGCGGTTTCGGGCGGCCGCGTGGACCTGGAGGAGGACACCGAGTTCGCGGGCCTCTTCGGCGGCGTCACCTTGCCCGAGTTCCGCAGGAGAGGGCTGTACCGCGCGACGGTCGCGAAGCGCGCAGAGCTCGCGCGCGAGGGGGGCTACCGCTGGCTCTATTCCGACGCGCTGCCTACGAGCCGCCCGATCCTCGAGCGGCTCGGCTTCGTCGCCATCACGACGACGACGCCGTTCGTCATTCCTGCCGCAACTCGCTGAGCTTTTCCCAGCGCGGGTCGATGCGTTCCTCGACGTGCTCGTGCGGCTCGGCGTTAAGATCCTTGCCGCAGACCGGGCAGAGGCCCGCGCAGTCGGGGCGGCAGAGGATCTGCTCGGGCAGCGCGAGGGCGATCGCGTCGCGCGCCCAGCCCGAGAGATCCAGGCGATCGTCCTGCAGATATTCCGTCTGCTCCTCGTCGCCCTCGGGCTTCGTCGCCTGGTATTCGCGGAGGCCGAGCGAGAGCGGCAGCTCTGCGTCCGCCAGGCAGCGGAAGCACGGGCCCTCGAGCGTGACGTCGAACACGAGCTCGAGCACCGTGCCGCTCGACGCACGGGTCACCGTGAGCTCAGCGGGTGCGGGATTCGGCCGCGGCTCGTAGGTCTGGCCCCCGAGAACGAGTGGCTCCAGCTCGATCTCGACGCGCTCGCGCGCCTGATCGCCGGAGCGGAGCCGGAGCGTGCGGAGGTCGAAGGTGGTCACACCGGCACCGTAGCGCGAGGGTGATGCTTGCTCAGGGCGCCATGCGGGGAAGGTCCCCGAGGCGCGGCACCTGCCGGATCGGACGCTCCTGCGCCTCCTTGTGCCGAAGGTACGGCCCGACCGTCTCCGGCAGCAGCGGCGCCTCCTCGTGCGCACGCAACGGCCGAGCGAGGACGAGCATGCCGACCGAGGCGAGGATGACGGCTCCCGCCGCGAGCTCGCGTCCGGCA
>Ga0164303_10000230_pt1 | contig 11874 bp, 6 predicted proteins | sample Whisoiple_207_MG_FD_109715 | JGI IMG/M metagenome (GOLD analysis project Ga0164303, IMG submission 109715) | Soil microbial communities amended with pyrogenic organic matter from upstate New York, USA - Whitman soil sample_207_MG | ecosystem: Environmental > Terrestrial > Soil > Agricultural...
CAAGGTGATAAATTGCGACACCACCAGCCCGCCGACGATCACAAGTCCGAGAGGCCTTCGTGATGCGGCATCCGTGCCGAACCCGAGCGCGATCGGAATCGCACCGAAGACCGCGGCAAGAGTCGTCATCAGAATCGGCCGAAAACGATCCATGCTGGCATCATGAATCGCTTTTTCTGCCGCTTCGCCGGCGTCGACCCGTTGCAGGGCGAAATCGACGATCATGATGCCGTTCTTTTTGACAATGCCCATCAACATGAACATGCCGACGAACGCATAAAGTGATGCTTGTTCACCGAATAAATAAATCGTGAGCAAGCCGCCAACGAGTGCCGTTGGCAACGTCGAAAGCACGGTCAAAGGATGGAGATAGCTCTCATAAAGAATCGCCAGAATCACGTACATGACAAAGACGGCCAGTGCCATTAAGATCGTCAAATTCTTCACCGTGTCGCGGAATGTCAGCGCTTCACCCTGAAAATCGGCGCGTAAAGTCGAGGGGACAACGCCATTGGCTGCTCCAGTGATGAAGTCCGTCGCGTCGCCAATCGCCACGCCAGGCTTAAGATTGAACGAAATCGTCACGCTAGTGAATTGATTTAGATGGTTGACCGCCTGCGGCCCGATCGAAGACTTCCAAGTTACCAGAGAGTCCAGTGGGACGAGGCGCTTGCCGTCATCCGATTTGATATAGAGCAACGACAGGTCGTTGGCATTTTCCCGCGCGCGATCCCGCGCCTCAAGGATAACCTGATACTGATCGGATGGTTTTTTGATGAGATAAAGATAATTTTGCGAGTAAGCAGTGCGCAACAAACCTAAAATCCGCGCCTCGGAAACACCGTGAATCTTGGCCTGCTCGCGGCGAATTTCGATGTCGAGACCTGGCGTGTTGTTGTAATAGTCGGACTGTACGCTGAGAAATCCAGGAAACTCACGCAGCTTCGCCGTGAGCTTCGTGCCGGCATCATACACTTCTTGTGGATTCACGCCGGAAATCGAGAATGCATATTGTCCTTGATTTTGATTGGTCGCTCCGGTGCTGATTTCAAGCACAGGAAACGGTCGGAGAAATGCCATCACGCCCGGAATCGAAGCGATGCTTCCCATCAGCTTCGCGACTTCCGCTTGGATCGGCGGACGCGCGTCAGGCGGTTTTAGAAAGGTAAACATAATACCCTGATTAGAGGCGATAAACTGACTTAAGCCGGTGACTTCGATGGTGGCCAATACGTTGGGATCGTTCAAAAGAACCCCATCGACGCGATCTTGAATTTCGCGCATCTGTTCCGGCGATGATCCTTCTCGGCCAATAAAGACCCCGGTGACCACGCTGCTGTCTCCCGGCGGCAAAAATGCTTTGGGCACGATGATAAACAACAATACGGTCCCTGTGAGACAAACAACCCAGATCAGCGCCGAAATCCAACGGTGCTCGAGAAACCAAAAGAGCGATTTTCCATAGCCGCTCAGGACACGCTGCTCGACAGCACCGATTCGCCGCTCCATCCAGGTGCGTTTCGATCCTGCGCCCCGGTCGGCCAACAACCGCGCGCACATCAAGGGAGTGAGGGTTAAAGAGACCAGGCCGGAGGCTATGATCGAGACCACGATAGTGATCGCAAACTCACGAAAGATTCTCCCCACCAGGCCGGGCATGAAAACCAGCGGGATGAACACCGCGGCAAGTGAAATGGTCATGGAGAGAATGGTAAAACTTATCTCCCTGGCGCTATGAAACGTCGCTTGCAACGCGTCCTCGCCGTGTTCCATGCGGCGCACGGTGTTCTCCAGAAACACAATTGCATCGTCGACCAAAAAACCAATGGCCAAAGTGAGGGCCATCAGCGAAAGATTATCGAGGCTATATCCCAGAATGCGCATGACGATGAACGTCAGCAGCAAAGAAATCGGCAATGCCACGATCGGAATCAATGTATCGGTGGCGCGTCCGAGAAATACAAAAATGACCAGCACGACCAGCACAAATGCGATGGCCAAAGTGACCTGAACATCGTGCACCGAGTTGACGATGCCACGAGAACGGTCATACAGCGGCGTAATGCGCACCGACCCCGGCAGTTCCGCACTGATCTGGGGCAGCAAAGCGCGGATGCTATCGGCCACCTCGACCGCATTAGCGCCCGCTTGACGGTAAACGGCCATGACAACGGTCGCGCCGGGCACGGGATATCCGCGTGCCCAAAAACGCATGTTTAGCCGCTCGTCTTGCACCGACTGCTGCACCTGAGCGACATCGCGGAGATAGACGGGCGCCCCATTGCTCGAGCCGACGATTAGATTGCTGTAGCCACTGGCGCTATCAAGCTGCCCCTGCGGCCGCAGCAGCGTGGTACCGTTCTCAGAATCGAACTGTCCGGCGCCAAGGTAGCTGGTACCATTCTTGATAGCTCCCGCCAAATCGTCGATCGAAATCCCGCGCGCCCATAGAGCGGATGGATCCGCTTTGATGCGGATGGCCGATTTCGTGCCGAAAACACTCACCCGGGAAACGCCCGGGAGAATACTAATCCGCTGGCCAATTTGCGTGCTACCGTAATCGTAAAGTTGCCCGCGCGTCACCGAATCGCTGGTCAGCGCAATATACATGATCGGCTGGTCGTTAGGGTTGGTTTTGGAAAACGTCGGGGGCGATGGCAGATCCACCGGCAAGCTGCCGGTGGCCTGCGAAATCGCGGTTTGTACGTCCGTGGCAGCGGCGTCGATGCTTTTGCTAAGGACGAACTGCAGCGTCAGACTCGTGTGTCCCTGCGTGCTCTTCGAGGTGACGAGCTCGAGCCCGTTGATCTGCATGAACTGCCGCTCTAAGGGCGTGGCGATATTGTTGGCGACGGTCTCGGGACTGGCGCCAGGATAATCCGCCTGTACCTGGATCACCGGATAATCGACGGCCGGCAAATCATTCACCGCGAGCCGAAAATAACTGAGAATACCGAAAAGAATCGCCGAGACGGTCAGGACGGTGGTCATGACCGGCCGGCGTATGAAAGGTTCCGAAAAGTTCACGATTTTGCCGGCAAGTTTTCCGTCCCCTGCGGCTTCACACCATTTTCGGGCGACGTCAAGCGCACCTTGCCGCCCGGCGTAACGCCGAGCTGTCCGGTGACAACGACGCGCTCATCGGCCTTAAGGCCTTGGTCGACTACAACAAGGTCGCCCTGCCGCTGACCAAGCCTGATTGGTCGCAACTCGGCACTGGAATCGCCTTTGATGACGTAGACGAAAGACCCCTTGGCCGAAAGCTGCGGCGCATCCGCTGGAATTAACACGGCGCCGCGCCGGGTATTCAAGATGAGTCGAACTTTCGCAAATCGACCAGGCCAAAACCGGCGATCGGGGTTGTTGAGCGTCGCCCTAAGCTTCACCGTGCCGGTGCCGTCTTGCACGGCGTTGTCCAGAAACGTCAGTTTGCCTTCCCGCGCCGGTCCGTCGTCGTTGGGCAGACTGACCTCAACTGCTAACGTTCGATTGGTCATATTGCGCTGGACAGCGCCAAGATCACTCTCGGTTACAGTAAAATCAGCATAAACTGGGTCGAGTCTCTGGATCACTAAAAGCGATCCGTTGTTCGCTGAAACCACATTTCCGACATCGACGGTTCGCTGCCCGGCGCGACCATTGATCGGCGATCGAATTGTGCAGTATTCCAGATTCAACCGCGCCGTTTCCACTGCGGCACGATTTTGTTGGATCGTCGCTTCCGCCGTGGCCACGGCATTTTTCTTAGTGTCGTAATCTTGACGGGATACGGCCCGCGGATCATTGACATTTTCGACCCGGGTGAAGTTCACCTTAGCTAGATCAGCCGCCGCCAGAGCTTGCGCCAGATTGGCCTCTGCCTGATTTAGCTGCGCTTGGTACGGACGCGGATCGATTGTGAAAAGCAGATCCCCTACTTTGAGATTCGCGCCGTCGACAAAGTGAATCTTAGTTATGCGCCCAGAAACCTGCGGCTGGATCGATACGACTTCGCGGGCAACAATCTTCCCCACCGCGTCGATATAGACCGGGACGTCCCGCGCCACCGCAGTTGCCATTGTGACCGGGGCGGGCGGACGTTCAAAGGTAGTCTGTTGGCTGCGCCCGCAAGCTATTGCTAACTCAAGCGCCGCCAGAAACCCGAGCAGGTGTTTAACACCTGCACGAGTCCGTACCGCGCGTCTCACGAGGTTCCACCTCAAGCGACCAGGCGCTGATCGTTTACAATCGCTCCCTGAGGCTTTTTCTGGGATGTCTTTCGAGTCCGCGCTTCCCATTGCCGCAAACCGCGGCGAATGTAATGGGGCTCGAGATTCAATAGGGTACAAATTGAAACGAACGAGCAGAACCACCCGGTTTCATCGCTAAAGAGCCAATCGCGTGCTTCCTCGAACAGCGTGCGGCGCTTGCCGCCGGAGGCGTAGATATTTTCCTGATAACAACGAATGCCGTCTTCGAGAATCGCCAGCAAGAGCGTTCGCTCTGGTTCGAGCGGCAGCTTCCGGCGGAAATTCGCAGCATAATCTTCGCCCAGCAAGGTGTCCGGCTGGAACAGCGAGCCGATTCTTTCATCGTTCGCGGCAGTTTTTGGTGCGCCGTTTTCATTTGAGCCTTTGAGTATCATTCGCCCCTCCGTCATGATCTAACTGTTGATTAGTAAATTATCACTTACTCTAATGGTTAGCCCAGCAACTGCAACGCCTTCGGGCTGTAGTAGCGCCGTACCGCCTCTTCCTTGAGCCCGATACCCAACAGTCCGAACCAGGTTGCCTGAGAAACCAGCTCTTCTTTAGAGACCTTGTAGTTGACCGCCGGCGTCTTCGGCTGCAGATGCAACATCAACGAAAACGCTACGTGCTGAACAAACCAGACGCAAAGATCGCGGCGGAGCGGCACATCATGCGTTTCCCCGGCCTTCGCCGCCGCAACTAAACAGCCTTCAAATTTCTTGAGCCAAGCCGACGCGAGCTTCTTATGCATCAATCTAACGAACTCGCCGTCACCCAACAAGCTACGTACTAATAAAGAATTCAACGCAGCCCGGTGCGTATCTCCAGGACGCCCCAGCACGTAATGTGAGATCATAAAATGGACCATCACAACGAGCGTCGAAGTGGACGCTTCCAGGCCCAAAATCCGGCTCGCCTCCGCGAAAGTCGGCCCCTTTGCGCAACCATCGAGCATGGCGGCGTAGAGCGATTCCTTGCTTGGAAAATGCTTATAAAGAAGCGCTTCTGAAACGCCGGCGGCCTTGGCCAAGTCCCGGGTCGTCGTTCCTTCGAATCCCTTTTCAGCAAATACATCCCGGACCGCTTCGACAATCGCCTCTTTTCGGGCTTCGGCCGAGAGTCGCGGGATGTTCGCCATTTAGGTTAGTTAGCATTTACTAACCAAATCTGTCAAGGATAATTTTCGCTATTTTGCTGGAAATTGTGAGCCGGCAAAAGTCGCAAGACGCGCTTCGAGCCGCAACCCTAGGGACGGCGAGTCGCGCTGCAAGCCTTCGCTAGCCGCGCATGAAATCCGCCCAGCGCTTCTGGCATTCAACGAACACCCGCAGCCTTTCGAGGTGCTGCTCCAGTTGTTTACTGCCCTGTTTCACCGGATGAGCCGCAAAGAAATCGCGAACGTCTTTTTCCAGTTCCGGTCTCACCAACCCAACAATGCCTTCGCACATGCGCGGGATCGAATTATCAGGATATTGGCGCAGCATATCCTCCCAGTGCGCCTTCATGAACGACCAAGCTCTGGACCGCGCCGTGCGATTGAGAAGAATGCCCCGCATTAAATAAGGCGCATTTTGCGTACGCACTTGGCCGTTGATGGTAAGATCAAGAGTCTGATCGATCAGCTCGGGCTCACGAAAGTTTGCCAGAGCAAATAGAAAGCGGGTTTCTTCTTGCGGCGTCGCGGCCTCTTTGAATCTTCGGTAGAAAATCTCGAAATCGGAAACCGTGCCGGTATGCGCCATGATGGCCACTAGCGCCGGAACGATATTGCGATCGATCTCCTCCGGCGCTTTTTCATAACGGGCGAAGAGCTCGCGCGCCCGTTGCTGGCAATTTTTGTCTTCGCCGATCGTTCCGAGGGCGGCAATCAAATCACCGCGCAGCTGGCTCTCGAGCTCGTTCTCCTCTTCTTTTCTCGACCAGCCGAGATCCTCCACTGCCGGCGCCACCAACGCCCGTACCCGTTCCGCCAGCCGATCACACTGACCGTCATCGAGGATACGCTCCAAGTTATGACACGACCCGATGATGGTCGCCCAGATATTGAGATCGCGCTCGTCGCGCATTAAATCGATAAGACTCAGATACTCGATGGGAGTGACCAATCCGGCGAGAGTCACCGCCCACGTGTCGTTCACCAGACCGAATTTCTCCACGGATGAAAGCTGCTCCTTCAGTGTGCCCTTCAGCCGATCGAGAAGCTCCTCGCCGTAGCGCACTCGGTAAAATCCATGACCGCCGGCGTTCACCACCACCCAATCGGGCGATTCGTCGAACTCCACCGTCTGCTCGTTTTCGGTCAACAGAAGCGTCTGTCGAAGGATGCCGGCTTTGCTGCCGGCCCGCAGGAAAATCGGCACGTACCAGCGTTGGGGCGGCATCGAGCCGTCCTGAAGATAGCGAAAAATCTGTTGCCTCAGGCGCACGCCTCGTCCGTGCTTTTCCACCGAGACCAGCGGATAACCCGGCTGAAAAATCCAGCTGTCCATTAGCGTGCGCACCGGCGACTCGGTGGAATGCTCGAGCGCCTCCCAGAGGTCAGTGGTTTCAGCATTTGCGTACTGATGACGCCGCAAATAGAGACGGATGCCGTCGCGAAAGGCCTCTGCGCCGAGATATTGCTCGAGCATGCGCAGCACCGACGCGCCTTTCTCATAGGTCAAGACATCGAACATTCCGGCGGCTTCCTCGGGCCGCTCCACTGGAAACTCGATGGGCCGTGTACTTTTCAGACCATCGACCTGCATGGCCGCCGCGCGCGATATTGTAAAACTATCCTAGCGGCGCCACTCGGGCTTCCAGGCGTCGACCGCAAGCATTTCCATGAACGTTGCGAAGGCTTCATTTAGCCACAGACCGTTCCACCACTTCATCGTTACCAGGTCGCCAAACCACATATGGGCATTTTCATGCGATACTACGTCGGCAACCCGTTCAAGCTCCGCGCGGGTTGCCTTTTCGGCATCGACGAGCAATGCAGTTTCGCGAAAGGTAATCGCGCCGAGATTCTCCATGGCGCCGGAAGCAAAATCCGGGATGGCAATCAAATCAAGTTTGTCTCCAGGGTAGGGAATATCGTAATAGCGGCTGAAATGATCCAGCGAGGCTTTGCCGATATCGAGGGCAAAGCGAGTCAGCGATTTTTTGCCCGGAACCGCACACACTCGGAGCGGAGCGCCGGCTGCCGCTACGGCCTCAGTCGCTTCGAATTCGCCGACGATAAATGCCACCAGGTAAGTGGACATTTTTATCGAATCGGCAAAGACCACTTCTTTCTTTCCTGTGCCCTCGAGACGCGTTTCACGGATCACGCGCGCATTGGATATGGCCGTGAGCTTTTCATCAACGACGAGTGCCACCTGAAACACCGCTTTGAGCGCTGGCTCGTCCCAGCACGGAAATGCGCGGCGCGCATCGGTGGATTCGAACTGCGTCGATGCTAGAGGCTTGTCCTGGCCATCTGCTCCCTTGTACGTGCTGCGATAGAAGCCGTGCAGTTTGTCATTCAGGATGCCGGAAAACTCGACCATCAATTCAGCCTTGCCCACCGCCAGAGTCTCAGGGAAGCTCAATGTGGCCCGTTCGTTTGCCGGATCCAAAATGGCCCGCCCTTCCAGCACTTTCCCATCACTGCGCTTCAAGGACACCCGATGGAGCTCCAGTTCCGCGGCGTTCAAAATAATATCGCGCACTGCCTCGGTAATTTGGATGGACACTTTTTCCCGCCCTGTGAACGTCCAACTGGTGAGGTCGGGAGTCAATCTCAGCTCATAGCGTTCCGGGATTACCGTTGTGGGCAAGCGATACGATTTAGCTTCAGCCATGCTCACTCCTTATTAAATTAATGAACGGACAATTGGGTGTATCTATATGCGGCTATGCAGCTCGCATCACGCTTCTGCCCGCAGTGCCTCCAGCGGTGAACGTTGAAAAATCCCCCAGCTGCCGACTGCACCGATTATGACGGTTGCGGCAGTCACGACGAGAAAAATGATGATCATAGGGCTCGGTGCGATCAAAGCTGGCACGGCAAAGAAATAAAGGCTCAATGCCCAGGTTGCGGCGACTCCGAGCAGCGTGCCGGCTGCTCCGGCTATGCCGCCCAGGAACAGGTATTCCGCGGCGATCACACCGAGAATTTGCGCCCGCGGCGCGCCCAACGTTCTCAGCAGAATACTTTCTCGGACCCGCTCCGCTCGGCTGCCGATCACCGCGCTCGCCAGCACGGCAAACCCGGTTACGATCGTGAACAGCGCGACGAATCGAACAGCGGCCGAAACTTTGCCGAGAATGGCGTTCAAGGTGTTCAGGATCAGACTGAGATCGATCATCGAAACATTGCCAAACCGTTCGACCACCGCGCGTTGCAGTCGGGCCGCCGCTTCAGCGGACTCGGCGCGGCCCACGACAGCATAGAATTGCGGCGCGTTCTCGAGCGGTCCTTCAGGGAAAACAACAAAAAAATTAGGTTGCACGCGCTGCCAATCGACTTCTCGAATGCTCGTCACCTTTGTCTTGACGGGCACTCCCTGGATTTCGAACTCAAGCTCATCTCCTAATCCGACCTTGAGATTTTCCGCAATGCCCTTCTCGATCGAAATGGGAATCGGATCTGTATCGGCGGCGACCTTGCCCTGCCAGACGCCCGTGACAATTTTTTCTGTGCTGCTCAACTCAGCACGATAGCTGGAGCGATATTCGCGGCGCAGCGCCCATGAGGGGATCCTGGATCGCGCATCGGCACGAAGCTCCTCGATTGAGCGGCCCTTAACTGCGGCAAGCCGCATGGTCACGACCGGCACTTCGCCTAAAAATGAGAGTCCCTGCGCTTTGATCAATTCGGCGATCGGTTCCCGCTGATCCCGTTGAACATCGAACAACACGAGGTTGGCTTCGCCGGTGCCGGCACGGCTTTCAACCTGGTTGATCAACATGCCCTGGGCGCCGTACAGCGTCGCCAGTAAAAACGTCCCCAGCCCTATCGCCAGCGTCACCGCGACTGTTTGATTGTTTGGCCGATGCAGATTGGCCAAGCCTTGACGCCAGGCAAACGAAAAATAGTCCGGTATGAGTTTGCGCATCAGTGCCGAGGCTCCGCGCGCCAAAAGTAGCAACAATCCAAAGACCGCCAGGACACCACCCGCAAACCAGGACCCGTGAATCTTGTTGCCCGTCGTCAGTACAGCGAATGCCCAGACGCCGATACCGATCAGAACGAACAACGCCTGTACAACTCGATCACGCTTGGGCCCGTCAGCTTCCACCGAAGCACGCAACGCGAGCAGCGGCGAGATCCTCCGGAGAGGCAACAAAGGAATCAGTGCGAACAAAAGCGCGGCTCCTAAACCGATGGCGCATCCCGCGATAATTCCCCCGGGCGCTATTTTCAACACCGTGTTCACCGGCAAAAAATCTCTGAGCGCGTAAGGCAAAATGAATTGCGCCGCAACGCCAAGAGCGGTTCCAAGCAAAGCGCTAAAACAGGCCATCCCCAGAACTTGGATCAGATAGACCCAAAGCGCTTCCTCCGGTCCGGCGCCGATGCACCGAAGAAGCGCCACCGAGTGCGCCTTGATGGAGGCGAACACGTGCACAGCGCTCGCGATTCCGACACCCGAAAGCAGCACCGCGATAAATACAGCAAGCGTCAAGTAACGCGAAAGATTGTCCGTCGCTGAAGCGATCGCCTGAGCCCGCCGGCTCACGGTATCGGCGCTCAAATGCAGGCGCTCTAGCTCCGGTGCCAGTTTTTCGACCAGACGATCGACATCGGTATTTGGAGCGAATCGGAAATAGACCCGATGGCGCACCAGGCTCCCCTTTTGTATTAACCCGGTGCTTTCCAACGCAGCCATCGGAATATAAATTTTCGGGCTGATCAAGGAAAATGCCAGACTTTCGCCGGGCACTTTGCGGAGCTTGCCGGTGATGCGGAACTCCTGCTCGCCGATCTTCAACGAGTCGCCTACCTGCGCATTGAACTGCAACATGATGTTTTCGTCGACGAGCGCATTGGCTCCGCGGACAAAGCGCTCGCGCGAAAATGGCGGATCGCTCTCCAGAGCGCCGTAATACGGAAAAGCCCCGCTGATGGCTCGAATCTGGACCAAACGGGAATCGCCCGTTCGCGGAAAAAAGGCCATTGAGGTAAAACCGACTTGCCGTGATTGATCGCCACCGAGAGAGCGAAACAGTGCTTCGTCTTCTGGCAAAAACGGCTCCCGGCTGTCGAGAGCCAAATCGGCGCCCAGCAGGCTCTTGGACTGTATTTGGATATTGGACTGTAAATTTTCCCGGAAGGAGAAAGCGGCCACTACTGCAGCAACGGCCAAAATCACACTCGACATCGACAGCAGCAATGGCTTCACGCCCCGCCGTAGATCTCGACGCGCGAGTTGCCAGATCCACGCTTGCAAAGGAAGTTTCATCGTCCGAAAGCTATCCCTGAGCGGGCTTGGTTTTCGGCTCGTCGCTGTCCAACACCAGCCTGCCACCGCGCAAACGGATTAAGCGGCGCGCCTGCCGGGTGAGCTCGCGATCGTGGGTGACCAAAAGCAGCGTTGTTCCTCGACGCGCATTGAGCTCGAACAACAGTTTGATAATCTCTTTGGCGGTTTCCGCATCGAGATTTCCCGTCGGCTCATCAGCAAAGAGAATTTTTGGTTCATTCATGAACGCGCGGGCGATCGCAACGCGCTGCTGCTCGCCGCCCGAAAGCTGAACGGGATAGTGATCGAACCGACCATTGAGGCCGACTTGCTTGAGCAGATCCGAGGCGCGGCTCCGGGCGTGGTTTTCGCCGCGAATCTCTGCCGGAACCATGACATTTTCCAGGGCAGTGAGTGACGGCAGTAATTGAAAGTTCTGAAAAACAAACCCGATCGACTGATTACGCAACCGGGCAAGCTCTTCTTCGTTGCAGCGATGCAGCGCGACGCCATCTAAAAACACCGCTCCTTCGCTCGGTCGTTCCAAGCCGGCGCAAATCGCGATCAGTGTGGTTTTGCCGCTGCCCGAGGGGCCGATGATCGCGCACGTACTTTCCTTTTCAACCGAGAAAGAAACATCGCTGAGAACATCGACGATCTGCTGGCCGCTCTTAAAACGCTTGCCCAAATGCTCTACGTTTAAAATAGTGTCGCTCATGAATCAAATAATAGTGGAGTAAAAGTGACGACGAGAAACCGGTGCGGTGCATCGTAAAGTAAATCAACTGTAGAATTTTTATGCTAGGGACACAACTCAAGTCGCGGAGCAGAGTTCTCGGCGGGATGTTAGCTGCGCTGCTCGCATCGATCATTTTGATCGGGGCCGCTCCGACGCCTCGAGTCGTTCTGTTTCTCGGCGACAGTATCACAGCCGGTTACGGTCTCGACATCAGCCAGGCCTATCCGGCCCTGATCCAACAGAAAATCGATGTCAAAAGTTGGCCATTCAAGGTCGTCAATGCCGGCCAGAGCGGCTACTTCCGCACCGCGTACTCGGCCGACCAGCAGCCGGCGCTCCGCGACCACGAAAAGCGCGTTCACGATGAAGCCGAGCACCCCCAGCAGGGCGATCGTCGCCCACACCGCGGGTGTGTCGAAGCTGCGCTGTGCCTGCAGCAGTTGGTAGCCGATGCCGTCCGTGCTGCCGAACAGTTCAG
>Ga0164303_10000233_pt1 | contig 11779 bp, 8 predicted proteins | sample Whisoiple_207_MG_FD_109715 | JGI IMG/M metagenome (GOLD analysis project Ga0164303, IMG submission 109715) | Soil microbial communities amended with pyrogenic organic matter from upstate New York, USA - Whitman soil sample_207_MG | ecosystem: Environmental > Terrestrial > Soil > Agricultural...
CCTGCACCTGTTTTTCCGATTCCGAATCGAGCGCTGCGGTCGCCTCATCGAGCAGAATGATCGGGGCGTTCTTGATCAGCGCGCGGGCCACCGCGATGCGTTGGCGCTGGCCGCCGGACAATTGCGTACCGTGCTCGCCGACGGGCGTGTCATAGCCGAGCGGAAAACCCATGATGAACTCGTGCGCGCAGGCCGCCTTTGCGGCGGCAACGATCTCGTCCTGCGTTGCACCCACCTTGCCGAACGCGATGTTCTCGCGGATGGTGTCGCGGAACAAATAGACGTCCTGTCCGACATAGGCGGTCTGCTGGCGAAGCGATCTTCGCGACACTCCGGAAATCGCCTGTCCGTCGATCAGGATGTCGCCATCGGTCACGTCATAGAATCGCAGCAGCAGCGCCAGGACGGTCGATTTGCCGCCGCCGGAGGGGCCAACCAACGCGGTGACCTTTCCGGGCTCCGCAACAAAACTCATGCGATTGAGTACCGGCTCGTTCGGACGATAGGCGAAGCTGACGTCGCGCAGCTCGATCCGGGCATCGGATAGTTTCAGCGGCGGTTTGTCGTCGTCGGACAATTCGCTGGCGGGACGGTCGACAACTTCCAGGAGCATCCGCGCGCCGACCAGATTGCTGTTCAACTCGATGTTGAGCCGCACTAGGCGTTTGGCCGGCTCGGTGGCCAGCAGAAAGGCCGTGAGGAAGGAAAAAAACTGCCCCGGGGTTGCGCCCAGCGCAACCACGCTATAGCCGCCATATAATAGGCCGCCGGCGACCGCGAAGCCGCCAAGCATCTCCATCAGTGGGCTCGAACGGTTGAATACCCGCGCCATCTTGTTAGCGTTGCGCTCGACCGCCGCAATACTGGCATCGATCCGCTGGCGCATGGCCGCTTCTAGCGTGAACGCTTTCACGGTGCGGATGCCTTGTAGCGATTCCTGCATGATCTCCAGAATGTCGGCGGTGCCGGTGAACTGGTTATGAGCAAGCCCCTTGATGCGCTTGACCAGCTTGCGCAGCACCAGCATCGCCGGCGGCGTCACCACCAGTCCCAGCAAGGACATGATAGGGTCTTGCATCACCATGACGACGGTGAGGCTGATCAGAAGCAGGAGGTCCCGTCCGATCGCGTTGATCAGCGAATTGAGAACGTCGGTGATGGATTTCGCGCCCGCCGTCAGCCGTGCCAGAAATTCGGAGGAATGCCGTTCGGAAAAAAATCCGACGCTTTCGCTCATCAGCTTGACAAACAGCGCCCGCTGGTTGTTGGCGAGGATCGCGTTGCTGATCTTCGACAGCATCACGGTGTAGCCGTAGGTCGAGGCACCCTTGAGCATGAAGAGCAGCACGGTCACGCCCGACAGGATGGCGATGCCGTGGACGTTCTTCTCGACATAGGCCTTGTTGATGACCTCGCCGAGGATATAGGCCGAGCCGGCGGTCGTCCCCGCCGAGACCCCCATCAGCACGAACGCCAGCAGGTAGCGCCGCCAGTAGGCGGCTCCCTGCTCCATGATCAGGCGGCGAATCAGGATCGCGGCGCCATAGGGGTCGTCAGTGATCTTCTTTGGAAATTCGGTCATCCCCGTTCCATTGACAGCGCTGGGCCTATATCGCCCGCGCGTCAGGCTAAAGCGAAACGACTCCTTGCCCGCTATATCGGAGTTTTTCAAGCCAAATCAGGACTTGCACAAAACGAGATTTTAGGCCCGAGGCGGCTGCAGCTCGCTTTGGCGCTCGAGGAAGACCGCTGCGGCCGATGAAAAGATGAAGCAGCTGACGCCGCACTTCTCCGCCGTTCAACAGGCTGCGCGTCGCCATGGATGGTTGCTGTAATAGGCGAGCGGATCGCGCATCGACGGCGTGCGCTGCTATCACGCCTTCGTCGAGGTTCTCATCCGCGGCATCGCTGACGAAAAGCGCAACGCCTTGGGGCAGGTAGGCGGAACACAGGTCGATTGCGACTAAGTTTCGTCCGCTTTCACCAGCGAATCGTGCGACTTCCGATATAGCCGGCGCCGGCGGTGACAACCACAGCTGACGCATCTCCCGATCATTCAGGCGATGTTATCCGGGACGCTGTGAAGAGTGGCTTTAGCACGAGCGAACTGGCCACTATGCTTAATGTTGCGTATAGGGAATGCGCGAAACGGGGCCCGAACGTTGCGAATGGAAAACATTTCCGCTGACAGGCTGCAGCTGATCGTGCCGAATCTGCACAGGCGCTATTCGGGCGTCACCGCGACCAACCGTATGGTGGCGCCGAAACTTGCTCGATTATTTCGAGCGGGATGGCTTGGTCCCGATGCGCCCGATGGCATCGCGCGGATCGGAGTAGCGGAGCTCTTGAAATTACGGCGCCACCGCATGCCCTTGATCTGGCACGCGCGGCGCAACAACGAGATGATCGTGGGCGTACTGCTGCGATCGCTCGGCTGGCCCCTGAAACTGGTGTTCACCTCGGCGGCACAGCGGCACCACACCTGGATCACGCGGTGGCTGATCGACCGGATGGACGCGATTATCGCGACCAACAATATCTCGGCATCGTTCCTCAAGCGAGAGGCCACGGTCATTCCGCATGGCGTCGATGCCGATCGATACGCGCCGCCGGCCGACCGCGCGGCGGCATACGCGCAAACCGGATTGCCGGGCCGCTACGCTATCGGATGCTTCGGGCGGGTGCGTGCGCAGAAAGGCAGCGATGTGTTTGTGCAGGCGATGTGCCGGCTGCTCCCGCGCTATCCCGATTTCGCCGCGGTGCTGGTCGGCGCCGTCACGGCCGAGCATACGTCGTTCGCGAACGATCTGAAAAAGCGGATCGAGGCCGCGGGCCTTCAATCACGCATTATCATCACAGGTGAACTTCCGATCGAGGACGTGCAGCGCTGGTACCAGCGGCTGACAATCTACGCGTTCACCTCGCGCAACGAAGGTTTTGGGCTCACGCTGATTGAGGCGATGTCGGCGGGCGCGGCGCTGGTGGCGTCGCGCGCGGGCGCGGCGGAGCTCGTGGTCGAGGATGGCGTGACTGGCGTACTGATGCCGCCGGGCGATGTCGATGCGTTGGTGGCAGCGCTGGAGCCTCTGATGCGCGATCCGGCGGCTGCTGCTCAGATGGGCGAGCGGGGGCGCGCGCGGGTATTGGAAAAATTCAGTCTTGATGCGGAAGCAGCTGGGATCGCCGAGGTCTATCGTAGCCTGGTCTGAGCCATCACATCCGCCACAAATGCATCGAGGTCGCCGCCGGCGAACAGGAAGCCCGGCAAGCCGGCGGCTTCCGCTGCCTCGATATCGGTCGGACGGTCGCCAATGACAAAACTGCCGTGGCTACGTACCGGCCAGTGTTCCATCAGATCGTGAATCATCCCGGGCGCGGGTTTGCGCCAGTGATGGTCTTCCAGATAGCCCGCGACCGTTCCGGCCGGATGATGCGGGCAGTACCTGACATCGTCGACCCGCGCGCCCTGCGCGGCAAGTTCGGCAATCATCCAGTCGTGCAGCGTGTTGAGTTCGTCCTCGGTGAAGAAGCCGCGCGCCACGCCGGATTGATTGGTGAAGAAGAACACGAAATAGCCGGCATCGTTCAGCCGCCGGATCGCCTTCGCCGCATGGGGCATCCATCGAATCCGCTCCTGTGTGCCCATATAGCCGTCGTCGTGATTGATGACGCCGTCGCGATCGAGAAATGCGGCGGGCCGGAGCGCAGAGCGGGCGGACTCGACGCCGCTCATTTTCGCGAAGCCTCGCGCAGCAGGGTCTGCTCGATCTGGTCGCAGATTCCATGCGCGACAGTGAGGTGAATTTGCTGGACCACCGGCGTGTCGTCACTGGGCGCCACCAACAGATGGTCGCACAGAGACCTAAGTGCTTCCCCCTTGCTGCCGGTAAAGCCGACCGTACCAAGCCCGCGCTGCCTGGCGGTATGCAACGCCGCCAGAATGTTCGGCGAACGTCCCGAGGTGGATAAGGCCAGCAGCACGTCACCGCGCTGACCGAGCCCCTCGACCTGCCGCGCGAACACCTGTTCGAAACCATAATCGTTGGCGACGGCTGTTAACACCGACGTGTCGGTGGTCAACGCGATCGCAGCGTAAGCGGGCCGGTCCTGTTTGTAGCGGCCGACGATCTCTGCGGCGATATGCTGGGCATCGGCGGCGCTGCCGCCATTGCCGATGATCAGGAGCTTGTTGGCCGAGCGCAGCGCCGCGATGACAGCCGCCGCAATCTCGCGCGCGGTGGCGAGCAGCGCCGCGTCCTGCGCCGTTCGCTGCAGTGCTGCGAGCGATCGTTCAATATGCGTGGCGATCGGGTCTTTCAGATCTTGCTTCAAGACGCACCGTCAGGGTTGCAGTCGGTTTCTTTGGTAATGATCGCGTCGCAGCAGCGCAAGCTGCGAGATTAATCCGCAATACCTGCGCGGGCTTCCGCCAGCACGCGCTCTGCAATCGCGACCACGTCAGATGCAGGAATGTCCCGCATGCAGCGATGGTCGTTCATGGTACAGACCGGACGGTGGCAGGGCTGGCATGGCACGACTGTTTTGGTCTGTATCGTCGCTGCGAGGCCGTTCAAGGGCGCCCAGTGATAGGGGCTGGTGGGGCCGAAAATGCCCATGGTCGGCGTCCCCAATGCGGCGGCGATATGCATCAAACCGGAATCGTTCGATATCGCGACATCAGCGGCCGCCATCGCCAAAATGCCCTTGCGCAGATCGGCACCGGTCAGGTCGTGGACGCGGGCGCCGCCCGAGGCCACGATTTCCGCGGCAAGCGCCCTTTCGCTGAGGCCGCCGATCACCCACACATCCAGTCCGCGTTCGGCCAACAGCCGCGCGGCCTCCGGATAATAGGTCCAGCGTTTAGATATGCCGACCGATCCCGGAGCCAGCGCCACGGCGGGACCGCTGCCCAGCCGGTTCGCTTGCCGCCAGCGGTCGGCTTCCCCGGCGGGAACATCGAGCTGCGGCATCGGCCATTCCGGCGGCAGCGGAGTTCCCTCCGGCACCGCCAGCGCAGCGTTCTTGTCGATGAAGCGGGGCAGGGCCTTTTCGCCCCAGCGCCATCGGTTGATCAGGCCGAATCTGGCTTCCCCGACAAAACCCACCCGTTCCGGAATTCCGGCGAGCGCGGGGGCAATCGCCGATTTCCAGGTGCGGGGCAGGACGATCGCCGTGCCGTAGTTCCGGGCCCGCAGCTGCGCCGCCAGTTCCCATTGCCTAGCCACTGCAAGCCGGCTGCGCGGCAAGTCCCAGACGAGGCCTGAGCGAACGCCGGGCATGTAATCGACCAGCGGGGCGCACAGGGACGTGGCCAGCATATCGATGGGCCGATTGGGCCAGCGCTGTTTCAGGACGCGTACCACCGTGTGGCCGCGCATGAAGTCGCCAATCCACATGTAAGGAACGATGAGAAGGGGCCGGGTATCGTCCTTATCCTGCACTGGGGTCCCATGTATTGAATTAATGTTCATATCTTTAAGGGGTTCGGTGTTCCGCACAATCCTGTCGGTAACTGCTCCTCTCCGGCAGGTAAAGTCGTTGGTCCGAAGATCACGCCCGACGAGCCAAGTTGCCTGACGGGCGCGTCTCGGGCAAAGGTGGCGTCGCACCATCAGGGCAGGGTCAAGGAATGTTGCTGGTGACCGGGGGCGCCGGTTTTATCGGATCGAACCTCGTGGCCGCGTTGAACGACGCGGGTCGTACCGACGTGATCGTCTGCGACATGCTCGGCCACGACGGCAAATGGCGCAATCTCGCCAAGCGGCAGCTCGCGGACATTGTGCCGCCGGCCGAATTGCCGGATTGGCTGAAAGGCCGCCGATTGGATGCCGTGATCCATCTCGGCGCCATTTCGGAAACCACGGCTGCCGACGGCGATCTGGTGATCGAAACCAATTTTCGACTGTCGATGCGGCTGCTCGCCTGGTGCACGGCCAATGTAACGCCGTTCATTTATGCCTCATCGGCATCGACCTATGGCGACGGTGCGCAGGGATTTCGCGATGACCAATCAGTTGCAGCGCTGAAGAACTTGCGGCCGATGAATCTGTATGGCTGGAGCAAGCATCTGTTCGACCTGGCCGTCGCCGAGCGTGCCGCCAAAGGCGACAAGCTGCCGCCGCAATGGGCCGGTCTAAAGTTTTTCAACGTGTTCGGCCCCAACGAATATCACAAGGGCGCGATGAAGAGCGTGCTGGCGCGGCGCTTCGACGACATCAAGGCCGGCCGCGCCGTGCAGCTGTTCAAATCCCATCGCGAAGGCATCGCCGACGGCGATCAGCGGCGCGATTTCATCTATGTCGACGACGTGGTGCGGGTGATGATGTGGCTATTGGCGACGCCATCGATCAGCGGCATCTTCAACGTCGGAACCGGCAAGGCCCGCAGCTTCAAGGACTTGATGCTCTCGGCCTATGCCGCGCTCGGCACCGTACCGAATCTCCAGTATATCGACATGCCCGAAGAAATCCGCGGCAGCTACCAGTACTTCACCCAAAGCGATGTCGATCGGCTGCAGCGTGCCGGCTATAACGGCGGTTTCACTGCCCTGGAAGATGCGGTCGAGACTTACGTCAAGGGTTTTCTCGACCGCGCCGATCGTTTCCGCTGACGGCGCAGCAAATGACGAGTTCCGATGTTCGATTTTGACGCCCTTTCGCATGCGATTGTCCGCCAGACGGTGCTCTGCGTCGGTGACGTCATGCTTGACGAATTCGTCTACGGCGAGGTGTCGCGGATTTCGCCGGAAGCGCCTGCGCCGGTGATTGCGGTCCAGCGCAGCGAGACCAATATCGGCGGCGCCGGCAACGTCGCGCGCAACATCGCCTCGCTCGGCGCGCGCTGCATATTCGTCGGATTGATAGGTGAGGACGAGGCCGGTGCGAAACTTAAAACTCAGTTTTCGCAGCAGAGCCTGATCGAAAGCGTGCTGGTCTGCGATCCCTCGCGGCCGACGACACGAAAGGTGCGCTTCGTCTCCGAACATTTCTCCACCCATATGCTGCGCGCGGACTGGGAACTGGCACAATCGCCCTCCGTTCAAATCGAACAGAGAATAATCGACGCCATCGTGCCGCTGTTGCCGCGCGTGGATATCGTGTTGCTGTCCGACTATGCCAAGGGCGTGCTGACCGCCCGCGTGATCCGCAACGTCATCGAGGCCGCGCGCAAGCTCGGCAAGCGCGTGATCGTCGATCCCAAGAACGTCAATTTCGCAATCTATCGCGGCGCGACGCTGCTTACGCCCAATCGCAAGGAATTCGCGGAAGCAAGCCGTAGCCGCGCAGACACCGAAACCAGTATCGCCGAGGCCGCGCAAAACGCGATGCAGCTTGCGGACTGCGAAGCCATGCTGGTCACGCAAAGCGAGCACGGCATGACCCTGGTGCCGCGCAACGGCGCGGCCATTCATGTCCCAGCCCATCTGGTCAAGGTGCGCGACGTCTCGGGCGCGGGCGATACCGTAGCGGCGGCGCTCGCGGTTTCGCTTGCCGCAGGGGCTGATTGGGAGACCGCCCTGCGGATGGCGAACGCGGCGGCCGCGGTTGCGGTCAGCAAGAAGGGCACCGCCATTGTGACATCGGAGGAGCTGCGACGAAAAATTCTACCGCATGCTTTCCTCGCAGCTGAAGAAAAGATCATCGCGGCAGGTGGCGACCTCGAATCGCATCTTCTGGATTGGCGCAAACAAGGACTGCGGGCCGGATTCACTAACGGCTGCTTCGATATTCTGCATCCCGGCCATGTCAAGGTTTTGACCGCGGCGCGCGGCGCCTGCGATCGTCTCATTGTCGGCTTGAATAGCGACGCCTCGACAAAGCGGCTGAAGGGCAAGGGGCGTCCGGTTCAGGACGAGCGCGCGCGCGCTGAAGTGCTGGCGGCACTGGAGGCAGTCGATCTCGTTGTTCTATTTGAGGAGGATACCCCGATAAAATTGATCACGCAGGTCAAGCCGAGCGTGCTGGTGAAAGGCGGGGACTATACCCGCGAGCAAGTCGTTGGCCACGACATCGTGGAGGCCTATGGCGGTGAGGTGCTGCTGGTCGAGGCCTTGCCCGGCTTCAGTACGACATCGCTTGTCGATCGCGCGCGCAGAGGCAAGACGTGAGCGCCGTGGCAAGAGAGTCCGTGATTGCGTTGCTGGTGAGACGGTGGCGGAAGCCGGCCGCCTGGGCGACCGCGGCGGACATTTTCGTCATCCTGATCGCCGTTTCGCTGCCATGGTCAACGACGCTGGTCGGAATTTTCGCGGCCGCATCGATCGTCTCGATGGCGCCGTTCCTTGACGTCAGGGCATTCCTGCAATCGCTGAAGCGTCCGATTTGTGCGCTGCCGCTTGCGCTTGTTGCCCTCGCGGTGGTCGGAACGCTCTGGTCGGATGCGCCATGGGCTACGCGGCTCTACGCGATCGGCCCGCCCGCGAAACTACTGATGCTGCCGCTGCTGTTCAATCATTTTCAACGCTCTGCGCGCGGCGTACAGGTGTTCATCGCCTTCTTGGTATCTTGTGTCTTGCTGCTGGCGATGTCCTGGATCGTCGTGTTCGATCCAAGGCTTGCACTCAAGCCTGCGGCCGACTATGGCGTCCCGGTCAAAAATTATATCGACCAGAGCCAGGAATTTGCCCTGTGCGCCGTAGCGCTCGCTTATCCGATCGTCATTTTGCTGCGTACAGGAAGACTTATGGAGGCGGTATCGCTGGGCGCAATCGCGCTGAGCTTTGTCGTTAATATGGCGTTCGTCATCGTTTCGCGCACGGCGCTGGTCACCATGCCCATCATGTTGGCGGTTTTCGCGCTGCTTCATCTGAAATGGCGAAGTATCGTCATCGTATTTTGCACCACAACTGTGCTCGCGGGGTTGGCGTGGGCGGCATCCCCTCATTTGCGATCAACGAGCACGAAGTTTCTGAGGGAGTACAAGATTTATAAGGAACTAAATCAACCGACATCAGTCGGCTTGCGGCTGGAATTCTGGAAAAAATCGTTGTGGTTTTTTGCCGAGGCGCCGATCATCGGACACGGTACCGGATCGACGCGAGGACTTTTCGAGCAGGCCGCCACCGGTCCCAACGTTCTCGCTAGTGGTCAAGTGATCAGCAATCCGCACAACCAGACTCTGAACGTCGCGATACAGTGGGGCGTGGCCGGAATTGTTATTCTATATGCGATGTGGCTGGCACATCTGTTACTGTTCCGCGGCGACGGGCTGGTAGCCTGGATCGGATTGCTGGTCGTGGTGCAAAACATTTTCAGCTCGCTGTTCAATTCTCACTTATTCGATTTCAACGAGGGATGGATGTACGTGCTCGGCGTGGGCATTGCCGGTGGAATGGTGCTCAAGACAGGCTCGCGCGAAGCAACATTGGGACCGCGCAATTCCGTTAAGTCATGACCGCTGGCATGCACGCGCGCGATAGGCTATCAGCAGCCTCGCGACGGCGTAGCCGCGATATTGGTTGTTACCGGTCAGCGAAATGATGCGATTCTCAAATCTGACCTTTCGCAACGCCTTGATTGCAGCGCACGACGCATTGGCGACCGCGCTCGCGGTGTTGGCCAGTTTCTCTTTGCGTTTCGAGGGCGACGCGTTTTTCGATCGTCTACCGCTGCTCCTGCGCATCTTGCCCTATTTCGTCGCATTCAGTGTGGTGATCTGTTACGCCTTCAATCTAACTACCACCAAATGGCGCTTCATTTCGTTGCCGGATGCGCTGAATATATTGCGCGTGGCGACGGTACTGACCCTCGGACTTGTGGTGCTCGACTATGTTTTTGTCGCGCCCAATGTTCAAGGCACGCCGGTGGCGCCGAATGTCCAAGGCGCGTTCTTTCTCGGCAAAGTCACTATCGTTCTTTACTGGTTCCTGGAGGTGTTTTTCCTCAGCGCCTTGCGCTTCGCCTATCGTTATTTTCGTTATACGCGGGTACGTCATCACGCCAAAGCGGAGGATGCGTCCCCGGCGCTTTTGGTCGGCCGCGCATCGGACGCTGAAATTCTCTTGCGGGGAATCGAAAGTGGCGCCGTCAAACGGATCTGGCCGGTCGGCCTGTTGTCGCCGTCGAGCGCCGACCGAGGTCAGACGATCCGAAATATACCGGTGCTGGGCGGCATCGACGATATCGAGGACGTGATTGGCGATTTCGCAAGGCGCAACAAGCCGATTGCACGCGTGGTCATGACGCCGTCGGCGTTCGCTCCTGAGGCGCGCCCGGAAGCCGTTCTGATGCGGGCACGCCGGCTCGGGTTGATCGTCAGCCGCCTGCCGTCGCTGGAGAGCGGAGATACGCCCCGATTGACAACGGTTGCGGTCGAGGACCTGCTGCTACGTCCCAGCGAAAACATCGACCACGCGCGGTTGGAAGCGTTTGTGAGAAATAAGTCGGTCATCGTTACCGGTGGTGGCGGTACGATCGGTGCGGAGATTTGCGAACGCGTCGTGACGTTCGGTGCGGGACGTTTGCTGGTGATCGAAAATTCGGAACCAGCCCTCTACGCTGCGACGGAAGCGCTGGCGGCGCACCAGACCAGTGCCGTGATTGAAGGGCGGATTGCGGATATTCGCGATCGCGAGCGCATGCTGCGGCTGATGAGCGAATTCAGGCCGGATATCGTGTTTCATGCCGCCGCCCTCAAGCACGTCCCGATTCTCGAACGCGACTGGAGTGAAGGGGTCAAGACTAATATTTTCGGAACGGTAAATGTCGCCGACGCGGCGTTGGCGGCCGGCGCCGAGGCGATGGTGATGATATCGACCGACAAGGCGATCGAGCCGGTCTCGATTCTGGGTTTGACGAAGCGGTTTGCCGAGATGTACTGCCAGGCGCTCGATCACGATCTGGCATCTCAACCGGGCGGCAGGCCCGGAATGCGCCTGATCTCCGTGAGATTCGGCAATGTGCTGGCGTCGAACGGGTCCGTGGTGCCGAAATTCAAGGCCCAAATCGAGGCGGGCGGCCCAGTGACGGTCACGCACCCCGATATGGTCAGATATTTCATGACGATCCGTGAAGCCTGCGATCTGGTGATTACGGCCGCCACGCACGCGCTGGCGCCGGTGCGTCGGGACGTGTCGGTTTACGTGCTCAACATGGGGCAGCCGGTCAAGATCGTTGACCTTGCAGAGCGTATGATCCGGCTATCTGGTCTGCAGCCGGGCCATGATATCGATATCGTTTTCACCGGAATGCGACCGGGAGAACGCTTAAACGAAATCCTGTTCGCCACTGAGGAGCCCGCCGTTGAGATTGGTATCGCCGGCATCATGGCGGCCAAGCCCAACGAACCGCCGATGCAGGCCCTGCGCAAGTGGACCGCGGCGCTTGAACAGGCGATCGCCAGGGATGACCGAGCGACCATCAAGGCCATCCTGAAGGATGCCGTGCCGGAATTCGGGTCGACCGCGGCTTGAAATGAAAAGACGTCGATGCGAAAGCATCGCAAAAATCGTTGTCATCGGCCAGCATCATCTGCCGGATCGGAGCACGACAGCGCAATCACGTTCGCGATCGCGGGCATCTCGCAACCGAGGCACCGGTTATGGTACTTTCGGGAGCCGGGTCCAAGTCAAGGACTGCGCCTGGCAATACACGATTCCAACGTGAAATGATTTTGCGTCGAAGCGCCTGCAACTAGGAACGCCGCCGTGAGAACCGGTGCATGACCAGGAGCGTAGCCAAGCCTCCGGCGATTAGTGGCAAAATCCGGACGGTGGCCGACTGCGTCATGGTAGATCCGATCGCCAGCACTGCAAGAGCGATGTTGAGCGCAAATATCTCGC
>Ga0164303_10000234_pt1 | contig 11768 bp, 11 predicted proteins | sample Whisoiple_207_MG_FD_109715 | JGI IMG/M metagenome (GOLD analysis project Ga0164303, IMG submission 109715) | Soil microbial communities amended with pyrogenic organic matter from upstate New York, USA - Whitman soil sample_207_MG | ecosystem: Environmental > Terrestrial > Soil > Agricultural...
AAGCGCGTCATCTATGTCATGACCCATGACTCCATCGGCCTTGGCGAGGACGGCCCGACCCATCAGCCAGTCGAGCAATTGGCGGCCTTGCGCGCCATGCCTAACCTCAACGTATTCCGCCCCGCAGACTCGGTCGAATGCGCCGAATGCTGGCAGATCGCGCTCGGCACGGAGGCGACACCCTCGATCCTCGCGCTCACCCGCCAGGGCTTGCCACTGCTCAGGACCGCTCACACCGACGAGAATCTTTCGGCGAAGGGCGCCTATGTGCTGATCGAGCCCAAGGGTCGCCGGGACGTCACTTTGATTGCCACTGGCTCTGAAGTGTCCCTTGCCGTCACCGCGGCCAAGGTCTTGCAAGGAGAGGGGATCGAAGCCGCCGTGGTGTCGATGCCCTGCTGGGAGTTGTTCGCGAGCCAGGATCAGGGCTATCAAGACGCCGTTCTAGGACGCGCCCCCCGCGTGGGCGTGGAGGCAGCGGTAGACTTCGGATGGCAGAAATGGCTTGGACCCCAAGGCATTTTCATAGGAATGCGTGGATTTGGGGCTTCTGCTCCGGCAGAGGAGCTTTATAAGCATTTCGGAATCACGGCGGCTGCGGTCGAGACCGCGGCCCGCGAAGTCAATATCAAATCCAAAAAGTGAGGAGAAATGTCGAATAAGCGTGTCGCCATAAACGGATTCGGGCGGATCGGCAGGCTCACGCTTCGGGCCTTCCTCGAAGCGCGCCGCAACGACCTCGATTTCGTGGCGATCAACGATCTCGGCTCGGCGGAGATGAATGCTCATCTGCTCGAGTTCGACACCGTGCACGGGCGCTTCCCCGGCAAGGTCAGCGCCGCCAACGGCCACCTCAAGGCCGACGGCCACGACTTCGCCGTGCTTGCGGAAGCCAATCCCGAGAAGCTTCCCTGGCGCGATCTCGGCGTCGATATCGTCATGGAATGCACCGGCAGGTTTACGGACCGCGACGGTGCCGCCAGGCATCTCACCGCAGGCGCGAAGCGCGTGCTGGTTTCGGCCCCGTGCAAAAATGCCGACCTGACCGTGGTCTACGGCGTGAACGACGAGAAGCTCACTCAGGAGCATCACGTCGTCTCGAACGCCTCCTGCACCACGAACTGCCTCGCGCCGGTGGCAAGCGTGCTCAACAAGGCAATCGGCATCCAGCGCGGCTACATGACCACAGTGCACGCTTATACGGGCGATCAGCGAACCGTCGACACGCTGCATAAGGATCCCTATCGGGCGCGGGCCGCCGCCGCCAATCTGATCCCGACCTCGACCGGCGCCGCCAAGGCTGTCGGCCTCGTGCTGCCCGAGCTAAAGGGCAAGCTCGACGGTGCCTCGATCAGGGCGCCGGTGCCGAATGTGAGTATGATCGACTTGACCTTTACCTCCTCGCGTCCGACCAGCAAGGAGGAGATCAACAAGGTAATGATCGAAGCCGCTGAGGGGCCGCTCAAGCGCGTTCTCGGCGTGAATGCGAAGCCGTTGGTGTCGTCTGATTTTAATCACGATCCCTTAAGCTCGATCTTCGATCTCGAATCGACGCATGTCGTGGATGGCACCTTCTGCCGCGTCGTGTCCTGGTACGACAACGAGTGGGGCTTCTCCAATCGCATGAGTGATACAGCAGTAGTCATGAGCAGGTTGATATGAACGATATTGATGCTTCTACCTTTGTCTGCGCCGCCAACATGAATGGCGGGGGCAAGCCCGACTTTTCCCGCATCCGCACCATCGACGGGCTCAACGTGCGCGGCAAGCGCGTGCTGCTTCGCGTCGACTTCAACGTACCCATGCAGGATGGGGCGGTTACCGACACGACGCGCATCACCCGCGTGTTGCCCACCATCAAGCAGCTGGTGAACGGCGGCGCCGAGGTGATCGTGCTGACCCATCTCGGTCGTCCCAAGGGGCAGCGAAGCGGAGACACTTCGCTTGCGCCGGTCGCTTCCAAGCTCGAGGAGCTGATGCCGGGCACGCCCGTACATTTCATCAAGGATTGCGTGGGCGATGAGGCAAAGCGCGGCGTTGCCGCGCTGAAGCCCGGCGAAGTGGCCGTGCTCGAAAACCTTCGCTACCACTCTGGCGAGGAAAAGAACGACATGGTGTTTGCCGGCGCGTTGGCCGAGCTCGGTGACCTCTATGTTGACGATGCCTTCTCGTCGTCGCACCGGGCGCACGCCTCGGTGGAAGGCATCACCCATCTTCTGCCGTCGTATGCCGGGCTTTTGATGATGGCCGAGATCAAGGCGCTAGACCGCGCGCTCGAGCATCCCGCGCGCCCCGTGATGGCCATTGCCGGGGGCGCAAAAGTCTCCACCAAGATTCAGGTCCTGACCAACCTGACGGAGCGCATGGACCAGCTCGTTCTGGCCGGCGGCATGGCCAGCACCTTCCTTTATGCGCAAGGCGTCGAGATCGGAAAGTCGCTGTGCCAGCCCGACGCGGTTCCGGTGGTCAAGGCGATCATGGCGCGCGCCCGCGAGCACAATTGCGAGATCGTTCTGCCCCACGACTTCGTGGTGGCCAAGGAGCTCAGGGCCGGCGCCGAGTGGCATGTCTGCGAGGCTGGGAATATTCCTCCGGACCAGATGATCCTCGATATCGGCCCGAAATCTCTCGCAGACCTGAAGCGGCGTTTCGCAGACATCAGGACGCTGGTGTGGAACGGCCCGGTCGGCGCCTTCGAGTTCGAGCCCTTCGGCAAAGGAACCTATGAGCTGATGCGCGAGGCCGGACGCCTCGTGCAGCAGAGCAGCCTCACGGCGATCGCCGGGGGCGGCGACACCGTGGCGGCGCTCAATGCGGCTGGCTTCGGTGGGGACTTCAGCTATGTCTCCACTGCCGGCGGCGCCTTTCTTGAATGGCTGGAAGGCAAGACGCTGCCTGCCGTTGCCGCGCTCGCGGAGAACAGAGGCCTTGTCAAACGGTGATAGGCAGGCCAAACCTGCCCCATCTTGAACGAGGCTTTCATGGCGAACCATTTAGCGCCAAGTGACATCATCATTGCCCCGTCCATCCTCTCGGCTGACTTTGCGCGGCTGGGCGAGGAGGTGCGCGCCATCGACGCCGCGGGCTGCGACTGGATCCATGTCGACGTTATGGACGGGCACTTCGTGCCAAACATCACCATCGGCCCCGATGTCGTGCAGGCGTTGCGTCCGCACTCTAAGAAAGTGTTCGACGTACATCTGATGATCGCGCCCTGCGATCCCTTCATCGACGCCTTCGCCAAGGCAGGCTCAGACATCATCACCGTGCACGCCGAAGCCGGCCCGCATCTCGACCGCTCGCTTCAGCTCATCAAGGGACTCGGCAAGAAGGCCGGCGTTAGCATTACGCCCTCGACCCACGAGTCGGCGCTTCTGTGCGTGCTCGATAAGGTGGACCTCATCCTGGTGATGACGGTGAACCCTGGCTTCGGCGGGCAGACCTTCATCCCGGCCCAACTCGATAAGATCCGCAGCATTCGCAAGATGATCGGCTCGCGGCCCATCCACCTTGAGGTGGATGGCGGCATCAATGCTGGCACCGTGACACTCGTGGCTGAAGCAGGCGCCAATGCCATCGTGGCGGGCTCGGGCGTGTTCAAGGGCGGCGCCTATGCCGACAACATCGCGGCGATTCGGCGCCATGCCGAGCGCGCCCGAGCTGCTGCCGCCTGAGCCTTGACGCTAAAGTGATGCTCTAAGGCTTGCGGGCAAACGGAAGGATGTGGCTTGTAAGCCCATCCGCGGTTATGGAATCTCAGGCGCGAGCATGAACGTCACCTATTTCGGAGCGCTGGTTGCTGGGCTGTTGAGCTTCCTGTCGCCTTGCGTGCTGCCGCTCGTGCCGCCTTATCTCTGCTTCCTCGGCGGCACGACCTTCGACCAGCTTAGCGGCGAGGACGAAACGCCGTCCCACGTCTACAAGACCGTGGTGCTGTCATCGCTCGCCTTCGTGCTTGGCTTCACCACCGTGTTCGTGATCCTCGGTGCCACAGCAACCGTTGCTGGTCAGCTGCTCATTGAGAATCTCGACCTGCTCGGCAAGATCGCCGGCGTCATCATCATCATCGCCGGATTGCACTTTCTGGGCGTGATCCACATTCCCCTCCTGCATCGCGAGGCGCGCTACCACGCCGATGCGCGTCCTGCCGGGCTTCTCGGCGCCTACCTGATCGGCCTCGCCTGCGACTCCTGCGCGACGCCGTGCATTGGGCCGGTCCTCGCCGCAATCCTGCTCATGGCCGCAGGCTAAGACACGGTACGCCAGGGCATTCTTCTGCTCCTTGTCTATTCGCTAGGCCTCGGCATTCCTTTCATCGCCGCAGCGTTTGCCGTGCGACCCTTCCTCAATACGCTGCAGCGGTTCCGCCCGCATCTCGCCGCCATGGAGAAGGTGCTTGGCGGATTTCTCGTGCTCACCGGCATCCTGTTCCTGACCAACTCCATGACGCTGATCTCCGGCTTGATGCTCGAAATGTTTCCCGGCCTTGCGAAAATCGGCTAAAGCGCCGGCATGACGCCGATTGCGCTGACCATTGCCGGCTCTGATTCTGGCGGCGGCGCCGGCATCCAGGCTGATCTCAAGACCTTCTCGGCGCTCGAGGTCTATGGCGCGAGCGTGATCACGGCGCTTACCGCGCAGAACACGCAGCGCGTCGAGGCAGTGCATGTGGTGCCGCCCGACTTTGTGCTTGCCCAAATGCGCGCGGTGGCATCGGACCTCAATGTCGATGCCATCAAGATCGGCATGCTCGCCACTGGTCCCGTCATCGAGGCCGTTGCCCAAGGATTGCGGGAGTTCGCAGGCGTGCCAGTGGTGCTCGATCCGGTGATGATCGCGGCAAGCGGTGACCCTCTGCTCGATCCAGAGGCCGTCGATGCGCTCCGATCCGTGCTGATCCCGCGCGCGACGCTCATCACGCCCAATCTTGCCGAGGCCGCAGCGCTGCTCGCCACCGCTCCAGCCCGCAATGAATATGAGATGGCGATGCAGGCATGGCAGCTGAAGGACGCGGGCGCGAAAGCGGTGCTGGTCAAAGGAGGCCACGCCGAAGGCCCGATCGCCACCGACATCCTTCTCGCCGCCATAGAGCCTGTGAGCTTTGAGGCGCCGCGCGCCGACACCCGCAACACTCACGGCACCGGTTGCACTCTCTCCGCGGCCATCGCCGCCGAGCTCGCCAAGGGCGCTCCCCTCTCAGAGGCAGTTGCGTCCGCGAAGGCCTATGTCACTGCCGCGATCTTCGCCGCCGACTCTCTCGACATCGGGAAGGGCAGGGGCCCCGTGCACCATTTCCACGACTGGTGGGACGAAGAGGATAAAAGCTAGGCCTCCGCCACCAGCGTATGGTGTTGCTCACCAAGTCCCTCGACGGTGAGTATGAGCCGATCGCCTTCTTTCAAGAAAACCCTCGGGTTCCGCGCCATGCCGACGCCAGGCGGTGTCCCGGTGGTGATCACGTCGCCAGGCATCAGCGTCATGAACCGGCTGACATAGCTGACAAGATGCGCCACGCTGAAGATCATGGTGGAGGTATTGCCGGTCTGCATGCGGGTCCCGTTGAGATCGAGCGCAAGACCAAGTGCCTGTGGGTCAGGAACTTCGTCCTTGGTGACAAGCCACGGCCCGAGCGGCCCGAAACTGTCGTGGCTTTTTGCCTTGATCCATTCGCCAGGGCCGCCCTTCTGCAGGCTACGCTCCGACACATCGTCGGCAATCATGTAGCCGGCGACGTAGTCGAGCGCGTCAGCCTCGGCGACATTTTTCGCCGGGCTACCGATGGCAAAGGCCAGCTCAACCTCGAAATCTATGCGCTCCCAGCCTTTCGGCATGAGTATTGGGTCATTTGGCCCGGCGATGCAGGAGGTCGCTTTCGCGAAGACGATGGGCGCCTCCGGAATGGGCATGCCGGTTTCTTCGGCGTGGTCCCGGTAGTTCAACCCGATGCCGAGAAACGTCGGCACCTTCGCGACGGGCGCCCCGAGACGGGGCTTGCCAGGCACGGCCGGCAGAATGGCAAGATCGAGGCCTTTGAGCTGCTTTAGGCCGTCCGGCCCAAGGACATCGCCCTCGATGTCCCTCACTACCTGGGAAAGGTCGCGAACGACGCCCTGAGGATCCAGAATTCCGGGCTTTTCCGCCCCAAGCTCGCCGTAGCGCAACAGTTTCATTGATCTTTCCCCCGCCACGTTTTTTTTGCATGATGCACGCGGGCGCCAAGGGCGGCAACTGCCCGCCATCGCAAAGCCATCCGGGCTGATTTTCCACCGATCCAAACAGAGGGATACCCATGGGATATCGCTTGTCACCGTCGTCGCCCAGCAAAGTTCTGCCGTTCGCCGCGTTGATTCTGGCAACGGCCTTTGCGCCGTCGGCTCAAGCGGCCGACTCCAGAGCGGCCGGCAACCTTTTCGAGCAGCTGAGTGGGGATTGGAAGGGCGGCGGCACGGTCACGCCGGCGAAGGGCGATCCCATGAAAGTCGCGTGCAAGGCGACGTACAAGGTGACCGGCAGCACTCTGTCTCAGAACTTTCGTTTCGCCGTCACCGACTCCAGGATCGATGCCACTCTCAAGCTGAGCGACAAGGGCGGAAAGATCAAAGGCTTCTGGAATGAGAAGACCTACGATGCCAATGGCGGCGTAACCGGGACGGCCAACGACAACACCATCCATGCCCGCATTTCCGGCGACAAGTTCTCGGGCCGGATGAGCATCAACGTTTCCGAGGCGGGCCCTGAGATCAACATCGTGCAGCTCAATGAGGACACCGGTACTTATCGTCCAGCCGCCAGTGTGTCCCTTCATCACTAACGGTGCGCTGCCGAGCGACTGATTAGGATATCCACGCCGCGAGAATCAGCTTAGGGCTCCCATGGCCTAAGAGGGGGGTCCGTTGCGGATACGCCACAGTTCGGGGGATAGTTTTCGCCACAATCAGTCAATTGTGACAGCCGTCTGCCGTCTGATTGGGACCTCACGCGAAACTGCCCAAAGCGATGCCAGAACTGGCTAACTTGTTGTTCTTAAAAAAGAACTATTCACAGGCCAAAGCGCTGCGGGCTGTTCGAGGGGCACGATTTTGCATTTGGGCAACAGTGCCCTCTCGTTTGCCTCAGCACCCTTGTCCAATGTTGAATGAGGCGACGCGGCTGGGCTAGCTTTCACTCACGACAACGGCGGGGCCGGGGGGCTGTCGCCAGAAGCGTAAAAAAGACTGGAGCGCGCGAGATCTTGAGGGAGCCTGACCTTCGACGCTAGCGGCTTAGGAATAAAATGGGGGGGCGAGCCAGAGCCCATCTAATAGGCAATGCCTTTGGAGTTCGGCTCGTTTCGCAGGGAAGACCGGCCCGGGCATCCCGGGCCGGTTCTTTTTTTACAATCCGACACGCTTCAACGTCTGCTCGATCGGCGGGAGATAGGCCGAGCCGAACAGCCGCACGTGCACGAGCGTTGGGTAGAGCTTGTAGAGCGCCGAGCGAAGCTCGTAAAACCCGGGTTCCAAGGGCAGGAGCGCCTCGTAGGCCTCGAAGAAGGTCTCCCCGAACGTCCCGAACATGGTGGTGAAAGCAAGCTCGATCTCGGGGTGCCCCCAATAGATCGCCGGATCGACAAAGCCAGCGATCCTGTTGTCCCGCACCAGCACGTTTCCCGTCCATAGGTCGCCATGCAGCAGGCTAGGGTGCCGCGGCTCGGTGAGATAGTCGGGTAGCCGTTCGGCCAGACGCTCCAGCCGGGTGAGAAGCCTGGCCGGTAACCTCCCCTCGGCGTCCGCCCGCCGCGCGGTGGCCAGCAGCCGGTGATCGCGGAAGAGGGGGATCCATCGCTCAGAGCATGGGTTTGGCTGCGGCAGCGGCCCGATCAGAGTATCTCGCTCATAACCGAAGGCGGGGCGAGGTGTGGCATGCAACGACGCAATCAGCTCCGCGGCATGGCGCTCGACTTGAGGCGTGATGCCGCCGGCATCATTGTCGATGAAATCCATGACGAGCAGGTCTGGCTCCGCGATATGGACTGCCGGAACCGGAAGGTCGGAGTGGCGCGCGAGCTCGCCGAGCATGTACGCCTCAAGTTCCAGATCGGCGCGCGCGCTTCCTTCCCGCAGCTTCAGCGCGAGGCTGCGCCCATCGGCGAGCTCGACCTTGTATCCGGCAAGCCCGAAGCCGACCGGCATCGGCGCGAGCACCGTCACGCCCACGCCGAGTGCCGTCTCGATTCGGTCTTTCACCAGGGTCAAGCGCAGGTTCGCTTTCCGTTAACGAGGGCGGCGTTCTTTGTCACAAGCCTGAAACAAAATCACTTTAGGTCCGGATTTATCGATATGAGAACGGACATCCATGACGTGCAGCACACCGGGACAAAGCGCTACCGCACCCTTTTTGTCTCGGACTTGCATCTAGGCACCAAAGCCTGCCAGGCTGAAGCCTTCCTCGACTTTCTCCGCGACACCGACGCGGACCGCATCTATCTCGTCGGCGATATTGTCGACTTCTGGCGCATCAAGCGCGGCGCCTATTGGCCGCAATCCCATAACGACGTGCTGCAGAAGCTGCTGCGCCGTGTGCGCAAGGGCAACGACCTGATCTTCATCCCCGGCAATCACGACGAGGCCTTGCGCGACTATTGCGGCGCGCGGTTCGGCGGTATCTCCATCGTGCGCAACGCCATTCATATGGGTGCCGACGGCAGGCGCTACCTCGTCATGCATGGCGATGAATTTGACGTGGTGGTGCGCTACGCCAAATGGCTCGCGCTGTTCGGCGACTGGAGCTACACCATCGCGCTCTGGGCAAACACCCATTTCAACGCAGTCCGCCGCTGGTTCGGCATGCCCTATTGGTCACTCTCCGCCTACCTCAAGCAGAAGGTGAAGCGGGCGGTGAATTACATCGGCGAGTTCGAGACGGCGCTCGCCGCCGAGGCCCGCCGGCACGGGGCGCAAGGCGTGATCTGCGGGCACATCCATCATGCCGCCATGCGCCAGGTCGGGGACGTACTCTACATCAACACGGGCGATTGGGTCGAGAGCTGCACTGCCGTGGCCGAGACCGACGACGGACTGTTCGAGATCATCCGCTGGTCGCCCCATCCTTACGACACGAGTAGGGTTGAAGCCCCCGTCGAGGAGTTCGAGGCTGCCGCTTGATGCGCGTGCTCGTCGCGACGGACGCCTGGCATCCCCAGGTGAATGGAGTGGTCCGCACCTATGAGCGGCTCGCCGTGGAGGCAGACAAGCTTGGCTTCGAGATCGTCTTCCTCGCACCGTCCGCCTTCCGCACGCTTCCCTGCCCGACCTATGCGGAAATTCGCTTGTCGCTTGCGGGCCCGCGCGCCATCGCGGCCCACATCGCGAAGGCAAAACCCGATTTCATCCATATCGCCACGGAGGGGCCGATCGGTCTGATGACGAGGCGCTATTGCCGCAAGACCAAATGGCCGTTCACCACGAGCTATCACACGCGCTTCCCAGAATATGTCTCGGCGCGGCTGCCGGTGCCGGAGTCCTGGTGCTACGCGCTGCAACGGCGTTTCCATAACGGCGCCGCCGGCACTTTCGTCGCAACTCAATCGGTGGAAGATGAGCTCGCGGCGCGCGGTTTCGAGCGGTTGATGCGCTGGTCGCGGGGCGTCGACACCGAGCTGTTCCGGCCGCGCAAGGTGCGCCGCTTCGGCGAGCCGCCGGTCTTTCTCTATGTTGGCCGCATCGCAGTGGAAAAGAACATCAAGGCGTTTCTCGACCTCGACCTTCCCGGCCGCAAGGTGCTGGTGGGAAGCGGCCCGCAGGCCGCGGATCTCGAGCGGCGCTATCCGGACGCGTTGTTCGTCGGCTCTTTGGAGGGCGAGGAGCTGGCGCTTGCCTACGCCTCGGCCGATGTCTTCGTCTTCGCGAGCCTTACCGACACATTTGGCCTCGTCCTGCTCGAAGCCTTGGCGAGCGGCGTGCCCGTTGCGGCCTTTCCGGCGAGCGGTCCAAAGGACGTGCTCACCGAGCCCGGCGTCGGTGCCATGGACTGGGATCTGCAAGCTGCCTCACTCGCGGCGCTGACGCTCGATCGCCGGGCGGCTCGGGCGCATGCACTTCGTTACAGCTGGGAGAATTCGGCGCGGCAGTTCATCGACAATGTGCTGATCGCGCATCACCGCAAGCTTCCGGAGCGGCGGCGGCGCTGGCCCCGCAATCGGCAAAAGAAAACGGCCCGATTGGGGGGAAATCGGGCCGTTTCACTCTCATGCGTCAGTTTGGGGGACGCTTGGGGGATCTCGCGTCGCCTAAGAGATGGTTAGGGCATCCTTAAACGTCAAGAACCCCCAGCCAAATTCGCCCGCCAATCGCCTAAGTCTCAGGCGGGCCTCGCAAAAAAAAATTTCGAGCCCAATGCGGGCCATTCGCCGCCGCCGCTTTTCAAGGCGGGTGGCGAGGCCGGCCTGATTTGCTCGCCGCTGGCCTCGCCGCCGCGCTCCGCTGGGGGCTCATGGCTTTCGATCCGCCGCTCTGGGCGACGATGATGTTGCAGTGCCTGCACGCCATGAGCTTCGGCGCCGCGCATCTTGCCGCGATGTACTTCCTGAGCCAGGCCGTGCCAGAGGATCGCGGCGCCACCGCCCAAGGCATCTACGCCGCGGTGGTCGCAGGCTTGGCTCTCGGGGTGGTGACCATCGCCTGCGAGCCTCTCTATCGCAGCCTTGCCGGCGAGGCTTACGCGGTCATGGCGCTGTTCGCTCCGGTCGGCGCGGCGAGTGCCGTCCTTCTGACGCGGCGCTGGAGCGGCGAGCGCATGGTTGGCCCCATCCAGGTTCAGCCCCAAAGCGTGGCCGGCGGCGGCATGACCCTGCCGGAAATATAAGCGAGGCCCGGGGCGCGGTCGCGGGCGAGCAGAAGCGGCCCGTCGAGATCGACGAAGTCGGCGTCCTGGGCGAGCAACAAAGCGGGGGCCATGGCGAGCGACGTCGATACCATGCACCCCACCATGATCTTGAGCCCTAGCCTTCGCGCTTCGTTTGCGGTGGCGAGCGCCTCGGTGAGACCCCCGGTCTTGTCAAGCTTGATGTTCACGGCGTCATAGCACTTGGCGATTGTTTGAAGCGAAGCGCGGTCATGCACCGACTCGTCGGCGCAGATTGGAACCGCGCGGACGATGTACTGCAGCGCCGCGTCATGGCCGGCGGGTAGCGGCTGCTCGACCAGCTCGACTCCGGCGGCGCGCGCCGCTGCGAGCAGGCGCTCCACATCAGACGTGGGCCAGGCTTCATTGGCATCAGCGATGAGGCGCGCCTTGGGCATAGCTTCGCGAACAGCTGCAAGCCGCTCCTCGTCGCCATCGCCGCCAAGCTTGAGCTTGAGGAGGGGATAGTGTGTCGCCTCACGCGCGCGTGCTGCCATCGCCTCCGGCGATGCGAGCGAGATGGTGAAGGCCGTCTCGACCGCGTGCAGGGAAGCGAGGCCGGCGAGTTCCGCAGCACTTCGTCCCGAGAGCTTGGCTTCAAGGTCCCACAATGCGCAATCCAAGGCATTACGCGCCGCGCCTGGCGGAAGCAATGTTTGCAATGCAGTGCGGTCAAGTCCTCGCGCGATGGCAGGCGCGCAGGCTTCGATTCCCCGCACCACGCTCTCCACGCTCTCGCCGTAACGTGCATAAGGGACGCATTCGCCTTTAACCGCAAAGCCGCCGTCGCGGACCGACACCACCACCACCACGGCCTCGCGCTTTGAGCCACGGGAGATGGTGAACTCGCCCCGGATTGGCCAGCGCTCGACGCTGACGCTCAATTC
>Ga0164303_10000235_pt1 | contig 11763 bp, 9 predicted proteins | sample Whisoiple_207_MG_FD_109715 | JGI IMG/M metagenome (GOLD analysis project Ga0164303, IMG submission 109715) | Soil microbial communities amended with pyrogenic organic matter from upstate New York, USA - Whitman soil sample_207_MG | ecosystem: Environmental > Terrestrial > Soil > Agricultural...
GGCTGGAAGCCTGTGCTACAATACGTGTCGATCTTTTCCAGCTCGTTCTCGATCTGGCGCGTGTCGCCGCCCGTTAACAACACAAAAAGATCGAGAGCATCATCATCAAATTGGAGTTTTCGTTTTTTTGCGCGCCGTTGAACGATTTCCGTGGCTTCTTCTTCCCACCCGGCGCGACCCGAGTCCAGTCGATCAAAAACCTGCAATTCTGCCCGTTTAACCAGCGCCTTGTAGAACCCACGGCGTTTGTCCACTTCTGTGGCGCTGATCAAAAACGTAATCTCGGAGCCGAAACCGCGGTCGAGCAGTTCGGATAATTCTTCCAGTGCCGACTGGACCGCCGACGAGCGCGCCTTTTGATCGTCGCCGAGGAAATTCGCGTTCTTCAGCCAAACTACCTTCGTGCTGCCGAAAAACGGCAGCGTTTGCAGCGCCTCGATGGTCGATCGTATTCTGGTAGCGGCCTGATCCGCGTTGTCTGCAGCGCCATCGATCACTTCTAATCCAAAGTCGCCTGCACCGGGTGGCGTCAGGTTAGTCGCCAGCTCAGTGGCCACACGTTTCACCTCCGCTTCGTCGGAGCCGACGACCGCGTGGATATTAGCGCTGGCCGCTTTGCTTTTGCTTTTAGGCACTCCGAGTTTTCTCGCACGCGGTAGAGAGATCGACAAGGTTGATTAAGCCGGTCGATTTACGAAACGGCTCGCTATCTTACACGCGCGAACGACGGCGGCCGGCGTTGCGTGTGTACTTAACGGGCCTTCGCTTCGGCTCGATTTTCGAAATGCCGGCGCCGCTTTTCACTTCCAGGATCTGGTCGCGTAACAGCGCGGCGCGCTCGAATTCCAAGTTTGCCGAAGCTTGTTGCATTTCCTCTTCAAGCTCGCGCAGCAACTCCGTCAGATTGAAATCGCCACCAGCTTCGCGGATTACCGACGATTCGATTTCGCGTCCGCGTAAAATTGTGTGCAGGCTCTCCTGCACGGCGCGCCGCACGGTTTGCGGCGTGATCCCGTGTTTTTCGTTGTACTCCAGCTGCTTCGCGCGGCGGTATTCGGAAATCGATATGAGCGCCTCCATGCTTTGAGTAACGATGTCGGCAAAGAGCACTACTTCGCCATTTACGTGGCGCGCCGCGCGGCCTGCCGTTTGGATCAGCGAAGTCTGGCTGCGCAAAAATCCTTCCTTGTCCGCGTCCAGAATGCAGACCAGCGATACCTCGGGAAGATCGAGCCCTTCGCGAAGCAAATTAATTCCGACGAGAATATCGAAATCCGCAGCGCGCAATCCGCGCAAAATTTCCACGCGCTCGATCGCGTCAATGTCGCTATGCAAGTACCGCACTTTCAGTCCGACATCCCGCAAATAATCGGCAAGATCCTCCGCCGTTCGCTTGGTCAGTGTTGTCACCAGAACCCGCTCGTTCTTTTCTACGCGCTGGCGACAGAGCTCAATTGTCTCGTCGATCTGATTCCTGAGAGACTTAAGCGTAATTCTTGGATCGAGAAGTCCTGTGGGACGAATGATCTGCTCGACGACGAGCGGGGCGCCCGGGCCGCCCACATCGAATTTTTCTGGCGGCTCATCAGTTCGCGAGACACGCACTTGTTGCTGCTGTAGCGGCGCTCTCCGGGCGTCGTTCGTTTTCGATCGACGTTCGGAGATAGCTGCTGTGGTTTCACCTGGCAACACGAATGGAATCGATTCGTCTTTCCCAATGCGCTGTCGCCGATGTGGGAAATACCCCTTATTTCCAACCACGCTGTTTTGAATTTCAAATTCTGCAGGTGTCGCGCTTACGTAGATGATCTGGTTTGTCAGCTTCATGAACTCGTCGAAATTGAGCGGGCGATTGTCGAGCGCGCTCGGCAGGCGAAAGCCATAATTTACGAGCACGGTTTTGCGCGAGCGATCACCTTCATACATGCCGCCGATTTGCGGAATGGTTGCGTGCGATTCATCGATCACCACCAGCAAATCTTTCGGGAAAAAGTCGATGATCGTATAGGGCTTCGAGCCGGGCGGGCGTCCCGATAAATGGCGCGAATAATTCTCAATGCCGTTGCAGAAGCCCATTTCCTGCAACATTTCCAGATCGTATTCAGTGCGCATCCGCAGCCGTTGCGCTTCGAGAAGCTTATTTTGCGACTCGAGTTCGACGATGCGTTGCTCAAGTTCCTCCCGGATCGTGCGCAGCGCGCGATTGAGTTTGTCCGCCGGAGTCACGAACTGTTTTGCCGGGAAAAATGTGATCACGCTCAGCGATTCGTGCGCGTGACCGGTCAATGGATCGAACCGCCTGATCGCATCAATCTCGTCGCCGAAAAACTCGAGCCGAATTCCTTCTTCATCAGCGCTTCCCGGATAAACCTCCACAACGTCGCCTCGCACGCGGAACCGGCCGCGCGCGAAATTGACGTCGTTGCGCTCATACAGCATGTCGACCAAACGGCCGAGCACAGCTTCGCGCGAAATATGTTGTCCCACTTTCACAGTGAGCAGCATCTCGAGGTAATCCTCTGGTGAGGTAATTCCATAGATGCACGAGACACTTGCGACCACAATGGTGTCGCGGCGTGATAGCAGCGCACTTGTCGCCGCGAGGCGCAACCGCTCGATCTCCTCATTGATGGAAGAATCCTTCTCGATGTAAGTGTCGGAGCGGGGGATGTAAGCTTCCGGCTGATAATAATCGAAGTAGCTGACGAAATATTCGACTGCGTTGCGCGGAAAAAATTGTTTGAACTCGGAGTAAAGTTGCGCGGCCAGCGTCTTGTTGTGCGAAATTACAAGCGTAGGCCGATTCAACTCCTGAATTACGTTTGCGACAGTGAAAGTCTTACCCGAGCCAGTGACACCAAGCAGTGTCTGATGGCGATTACCGGCTTCGACCGACTTTAACAGCTTGGCGATGGCCTGTCCCTGGTCGCCGCGCGGTTTGTAGTTCGATTCGAGCTGAAACGGCATCGGATAATCTAGCACAAGATCGGCGGCTTAAGGTCGACACACGGGCAAACCTGGGTCGTTCTTGCACTACAACCCGAGATTGACAATAAGCGGAAACAATGAATCCGAACCGATTCTTCGCTAAGCTGAAGGTACCGCGGAAATCTAAGGAATCGGATTGAGGTTGGCGTGGCAAATCCATTGCCGGCCGTCCGCCCCTTTTCTCCACACGCTCAAGCGCGGAGTCGGCTTTGTCGGCAATTGCTCGAGATCGATCGTCTCCTGCACTGAAATCATATAGGTGACCACAACATCGTCGCCGCTCGTGGTTGATTTAAGATTGTTAAACTCTAGCTGGCCAATGTTCAGGTTTTTGATCAAAGATATTTCGTTGGCTCGGTCGCGCGCTCCATCCGGATGAACCGATTGAAAACCGTCAGCGATTTTACCTTCCACCGCTTTCCAATTCTTAGCCTTGATGTCTTCCCACATCTGTCTTTCCATCTTTTCGCCGTCGTTGCTCGTTGAGTTCATTATAGATCGGTACTAGCGCGGCATTGTTGCTGTCAACGGCCAAATCGGTTGATTGCCAATAGTGAACAAAATACGAGTTCGGGTGGCCAACTAAGCAGTGAATCTAACAAAATTTTTTGCCGAGCTAAAACGCAGAAAAGTTTATAGCGTCGCGGTGACGTACGCGGTTGTGGGCTGGCTGCTGATCCAGGTCGTAACGCAGGTTTTTCCGCCTTTCGAAATTCCAAACTGGGCCGAGCGCCTGGTTATCGTCGCCATCGTGCTTGGTTTTCCGATCGCTCTCGTTCTTGCGTGGATTTACGATTTCACACGTCATGGAATCGTTCGAACAGAAGAGGTACAGCCCGAGGCCGCGTTCGAAATTGCCCGATCCGGGAACTCAATCGAAAGATCAATTGCCGTTTTACCTTTCACCGACTTGAGTCCATCGAAGGATCACGCTTACTTCAGCGACGGGATCGCGGAAGAAATTCTCGGAGCGTTGGCTAAGGTGGATGGTTTGAGAGTGGCCGCGCGGCGCTCTTCGTTTTGGTTCAAGGACAAGGAAACCGAGCTCGGCGAAATCGCGCAAAGGCTAAACGTCGAGCATGTGCTTGAGGGTAGGGTTCGGCGCGACGGCAATCGAGTACGGATCACGGCGGAACTGATTGACGCATCCGATGGATTTACTGTCTGGTCGGAAACATATGAGCGCGAAATGCATGGAATTTTCGCGCTCCAGGATGAGATCACGCGCGCCATTGTCGATACTCTCAAGCTCAAGCTGGCGATATCGCCGCCGCCTGCGTCAAGGAGCACCGATGCCTACGATGCATATTTGCAGGGTCTCTTTTATTCGGACAAGAGCACGGAGGACGCATTGCGCAAAAGCCTCGAGTTTTTCCAGCAGGCGCTGGAGAAAGATCCGAAATTCAGCCGCGCGTGGACGGGAATAGCAAAATCGTGGCTGTGGCTGGCGGATTCTTATGTGCCGCCGCTCGAAGCGTACCCGAAGGTTCGCGACGCTGCTGTGCGCGCTTTGCAATTGAATGATGAGGAAGCCGAAGCGCACGTGTACCTCGCGGAGGCGAAACGTATTCTCGACTGGGACCTCAATGGAGCCGAAGCGGAATTCAAGCGCGCGGTGGAAATTGAGCCAAACTCCACACCATCAAATTATTTCATTGCTGCGTTCTATGCAGTGCGTGGCGATCGCGACAAAGCTCTGAGGTACTTGCAACGCACGTCGAGAATCGACCCGGCATCACTATGGGTGAACAACTTCGCCTGCGAGCTCTATCGGTACTTTGGGCTGTACGACGAAGCGACCGCGGCTGGCGAACGCGCGCTGCAACTTGACCCGACATTTGCCCACTGGGGCGAGCCGGCGTTGGCAGCGCTTTATCGCGAGATGGGACGCTTCGATGATGCAATTGCGCTCTACGAAAAGGCACAAGAGTTTACCGGAAGGCCGGGGTTTGGCCTGGCGATCACTTACGCTCGCATGAAGCGGCGCAAGGAGGCGTTGGAAACTCTTAATACAGCTGTCGCGGGCTGGGGTTATCGACCTGGTGACGGCATTGCGCACGTGCATGTAATCCTTGGCGCCCATGATGACGCAATTCGCGATCTCGAACGCGCGTGTGAGCAGCGTTCGTCAACCCTGCACGGTGTTGGCATCGCTCCGGAATTTGTGCCCCTTCGTTCGGACAAACGTTTCAGGTCAATTCTGCAAAGAATCGGACTCGAACCGGAGAAAGTCTTTGCGGCGACAGCCGCCTGATTATTGAATGATTACGTCCCGCCCGTGGCCGTGTGAGCGCACATCGTGTTTGTTTAAATCCTGCTGTGCCACGTGCATTCCGAAGAGTAAAACCGCAATCAGGCCAAAATAGAGTATCGACATTATCCAGCGCTGGGAGGGTGTAACTTCGAAGTAACGCTCTTCTTCTTCCGTTCGCTTGCGGAATAGCGAGTAAATTCGCGGCAGCGACAACAGCACAATCAACCAGATAATAAAGTTCGGATACTTCCATCCGAACCAGACGAGCACGGCGAACCCTGGCAACCAAAGCCAGCGAGATAATGCCGTCACGATTCGTCCGCCATCCAGCATTCCGACTGGCGTTAGATTAAACAGGTTCAGAAAATATCCGAACCACGCGAGCGCGATAAATATCGGTGCGGCGAACATTTCGCCAAGGACATTGCATACCAATGCGCCCAAGCTGCCCAGCATAGGCCCACCGATCCCGACGCATGCTTCTATCCAGGCATTGCGCGGCGCTTCCTTCAGCGCAATGAACGCGCCCATGAATGGAATAAAAACAGGCGCACCGACTTTGAGCCCAAATTTTTTAGCGACCAGCAGATGGCCGCTTTCATGTACGAGTAGAAGAAGAACAAAGCCGAGCGCGAATTGCCATCCCCATAACTGCGTATAGACCCAGATCATCAACAGCATCGTCCCGCCGGATTTCAGCAGTAGTGGAAGAAATTTCAGGAGCGGCAGAAGAACGAACTTGAGCTTCGCGAAAAACTTTGCGATCACCACACCCACTACCGCGACTGGGCCGAGCGCCTTCTTGATTCGGCTCCAAGCCGTCTCAGTTTTTGGAGGCTCGTAATGTGTTTGCTCAGTTTGCAGATTCATTGTGCCGCTCTGTGGAATTCTAATGCAGAAATTGTAGGGCGTTTCTGTGAAACGCCAACCTTCCGGCGTCTGACACAAACGCCCTACAATTCATTAAACGCTTCGCCTAGATGATCGAGGATATCGCGAGGCAATAACGATTGCTCGCTTTGGCCGCCCTCGAAAATCGCGATTTCTGCGGCGCGCCCACACAACCACGCGCCAACTCGCGCCGCATCGTACAGAGACAGACCCTGTCCCAGCAAGCCAGCGCACACACCGGTAAGAATATCGCCCATTCCGCCGGTAGCCATTCCCGGATTACCGGTCGTGTTATAGCTCAATGGGCGACCACGTTCGGCCACGATGGTGCGGCTGCCCTTGAGCAAAAGTGTCATTGGAAAACGGTGGCAGAACTTCGTCGCTGTTTCGGCGCGCGGCTCTTTATGGTCCGGGAAAAGGCGTTTCATTTCACCCGGGTGGGGCGTGAGGAGTCGTTTTCCCTTGCAACGCCCGAGCACAGAGATTTTTTCCGAGAGTATATTGAGCGCGTCGGCATCCACCACCATCGATTGCTTTGCTTTCTCAATTAGTTCGAGAATTTCACCCGCATGTGACGTTCCAAGGCCCGGGCCTAAAGCCCAGACATCCGTTTTTTCTTTGAGCAGGTCGCTATAAGACTGGAGCGGCTTGACCATCGCTTCCATCGGCGCGGCGCCAGCCACGATCTCGTAGATTTCCTGGAGAACAAAAACTTCCACCAGACCTGCGCCAGCCCGCAACGCGCCTTGCGACGTCATCAGAGCAGCTCCGATGAATCCTTTGGAACCAGCTACGACGCCAACGCGACCAAATTGATTTTTGTACGCGTTGAATTCCCGTTTCGGGAGCAACCCGCGAAAAGCCGGCGGGCTGGCGATGATTTCTTTAGCCTTTTTGTCCGGACCCTGCAGCTCATGCAGCGGCACAACTTCAAGTCTGCCGACGTAGGTCAGCGCCTCGTCCGCGATCAGCCCTGCCTTTGCAAATCCAATCGTGACGGTAAAATCCGCAATTACACAGTCACGATCCGCTTTTCCTGAGTCGCCATCGAGCCCTGTTGGCAGATCGACAGCAAACACATAAGCACCATTTTTGGACCGTAACTGATTGATAGAACGGCACGCGGTGCGTATCGGTTCGCGCAACGGCGGTCTCGCGCCTACTCCGAGCAGGCCATCCAGAATGACCAATGGGGCGGCTGTGCCCGGGTAATTCTCCGCCGCAATCGCTCCCTGCGCCGTGGACAATTGGTCAGCGACCTCCGCCGAAAGCTCGACAAATGTGATGCTGAGATCCCCAGGGTTGCTGACGGATGCCGCGCCCAAAATCTCAGGTGGCCGGCGGCGCAGATTGTCCAGCTTCTTGCGCATGAGTTCGCTGCAATCCTCCTGCTTGAACACAAGCCGGAGTTCGATTTTCCATCCGCGTTTACGTAGAACTTCCGCAGCAACAAGCGCGTCGCCTGCGTTATGACCTTTTCCGGCGAACACGATGCATTTGCCGGGGCGCGCAAAAAACCTTGTGACGGTTTGGGCCACGCCGGCGCCCGCTTGATCCATGAGCGCTTCAACTTGCACTCCCCTTGCGAAAGCGGCCTGTTCCGCGGCGCGCATCTGCGCCGAAGTCAAAATCGGCAGATCCAAATCAGCCCTCCCGGTTTGTTGAGCCCGAGCTTGCTTCTGAACCGGATCGTTTCGAAGAACTTTTCTTTTTCCGCGCGCTTTTTTTGTGTGAACGTTTCGACTTACCGTGCTTGGATGACGTCACGTTCGTTTGATCCATGTACGGTTGTATCGGGATGGTTTCGCTCGTGGCCACTCGCGTTGTTGAGCGGGCACTGGTCACTGAATTGCGCCCGCCCACGCCTGCTGCAATTTCTTCTGCAAGCTTTTGCCGGTAGGAAGCAGTTTGGGCGTATGCAGCTTCGGTTGGGTTGGTAAGAAAGCCGCATTCCACGAGCACTGCCGGAACATTCGTTCTTCGCAGTACGTAGTAGCCACGGCGGCGCACCCCGCGATTAGATGAAGGCGCGCCCCCAGCGACGTAGTAATGCACAGCTGAGGCGAGCGGCAGGCTATCACGGCTGTAAAAATATGTTTCTATCCCACCCGCGGCCCTCCGTTGTGTCGCGTTGAAATGAATGCATACGAAAATGGCGTTGCGGTAGGAGTTGGCGATTGCAACTCGTGTTGGCAACGGAACAAAAACATCGCTGTCGCGCGTCATCACTACACGATAGCCCTTGGCGGCGAGAACATTTCTAAGGCGCTGCGCCACGTCGAGTGTCATGTCTTTTTCTGCAATCCGCTGGCCGGGAATTCCCCCACGATCATGACCCCCATGACCCGCATCGATCACTATAGTTGGCAGCCCGCCGCTGCTTTCAGACGCCGCATAGAAATTGTTGGACGCCAGAAGCGCGATCAATAAACACAAAAAAAAGTTGAGCCGGCAAGAAATTGTCGCCATCACTAATCCTCCTTAGGCAAACCAGGTGGGCGATCGGAAAGTTTCGGTGCCGTACCGCGCGAGGTCTGCGCTGGCGTCTCGATCATGCCGCCGCGGACTGCTACTTCGCCATTGCCAGAATGGACGAGGCGAGGCCGGCTTTTTGTCTCCATGAACGACGAGTGCTCGAGCAGTTCGCCGTTCAGCCCGATTCGCGAATACGACCAGGCACGCGGTGCACCGCAATGCAAGACATGCAATTGATTGGCGCGATCGATCTCTGCTTGCGGTTGCTCGAAAGCGACCGTTCGGCCTAACGGATAAGTCGCATACACAATTCCCGCGTCCTTGTCCTGCACGCGCACGTACAAAGAGGTATGGTCCGGGAATCGATTGGTAAGCAGCGAGTACGTCCGTACCTCCCCGGACGCGGCAACGCCCTGCGGAATTCCCACTGTTTGTTGCCAGATCGGCCGTGCGTCTGTTACTTCGAAAACGCGCGTTGGGGAATAAAAGAATTTCGCCAGGTCCGCGAAATAAACATGCGTCCGCACATGATAGGCCCCAAAATCGTGCACGGAATAAAGCGAACCGAGATCAATCTCTCGCGTGACTCTCTGTCCGGCTTCAATTTTCAAAGGCGGCTGGGCATTTTCGGGGCCCAGCGGCGCTATCGGCTGCTCCTCGCTTCCAGTTATCTCGAATCCGAGCCATGATTGCCCATCGGCGTCGCGAAGCTCAATATCGCGTCCCGCCAGGTTGGTGATTCCAAGTGTCGCCACCACCGGTTCGTAAGCGATGTACTGCAGTCGCTTGAATTTCAGGTCCACTTGGATTTGCCCGTGCGCTGTGGCGGCAAAAAACAGAACACCAGAACATATGAAGACGCGCGTTAGTTTTCGCATGCAGATTGCAGCGAGGCTCATGCCGCTTCCCGGACGATGATGACCAATTGTATCATGGCGCCGACGTACTCTTCGAAGGAGGAAAATGCTGCAAAAGCCGCGACGGTTCTGCCTGGACCGCTTGCAAGTCATCATTGTAATAAATCCGGATAATATAGCCCAAGTAATTTCGCTTTCCGCTGTCGGCCGCAGAACTTTTACCTCGGCTCTTTTGACCGGGTCGAACTGATGCCGCTGCCTCAGAAAGCGACATCTCTGGCGAAATCCCAGCCGTCTTTGCGCGCACGTACCTCACTGAAAGCACCTCGGGATTCGTTTCGGCCCAATCGTGTTTTGGCGTCAGCCATTCGTAGTTCACGTCTGCGTTTGTGAGCTTGATATCTTTGTCACCCACGGTGTCGTAGAACTCTACCAAAATTTTCACTTTCGTGTGATCAACGGTTGCGCCGGGCTGCTTCTTAATACCGACCTGAAGAGTCATGTTCTTCTCGGCGTCGGGATCAGGTGTGTCCGTCGTTTTGACCTCACTAATTCCCATCACCGAGCCTTCTCGATTGCCGCCGACATCCTTAGGTGCCGCGGCGGACACTGATGTACTCGCCACAGTGGATTCGGCCGTTGGCGGAGCAGGCACTCCCAACTTCAAGCGCCGATCAGCCAGTTCGTATGCAGGCCCTGCCGAAGGTCCCATTTCCTGAATTCTGCGCCAGGTTTCATTGGCTCGATCAAGGAGCTGCATGGATTCATAAGTCTTGGCAATCTCCTCAAGCACGGCTGTGTTGTTCGGTTCGCTGTCCAATGCTTCGTCAAAACGAGCGAGCGCGTTTGTGGTATCGCCACGATCGCGCGATTGGATGCCTTCTCGCAGCAGCTGATCCACACGCGACTGAGAAGGAGCGGGGACGGCCGCCGCCGGCGAAATCGCAGGCTGCGCCACAGCTGGAGCAGCGGTTGGCAAGACCTGCGGCGCGCGCGTCACAGTCGTGGCAACTGGCTGTGCGGAGACTTGGCGAGCCCGAGCGCGACCAACGTAGTAGGAGGTTGCGGCGAAGATCTCGGCCAGGGCCAGAACCACAATCAGGCTGAGCCCAAAGTGGAAGCTTGGATCGACTTGAATCGCGCGTGAGAGAAGAGTGCGCATGTGGAGCAATAAACCCGTTTCTGTAAGCGCGCCTGTGCCAGCCTGTCAACAGGCCGCGCTACGTTAAATCGTCAAAAACCCCCAGGCGTCGCAGGCAGAGACCCGAAAATGATCGATCTGGCAAAAAGTCACCCGGCTGCGCCGGTGCGTTCTATCGCGAAATATCGTCCTGGCTTAAGATTTTGAATCCTTCGCCTTTTAGCACCGAGGACGCGCATTCCGTATCGTCCACGTGCAGTGCGATCGCGGCAAAACCGCGCGGCCGGATCAGCAACGGATAAGCGAAATGGACGTTGACCTCCGCCATCACTACGGCTGCGAGCAGTTTTACCAGCTGGGTAGCGACTTCTCGCATCTCAACCACCACCACCTCGCTTACGCCAAAGGGGACATTTTTTTCGTGGAACAATTTCTCCACCCGCGCGGGGTCACTCGCGATTATGCGTGCAATGGCCGAGTCGGTGGACTCCGATACGCTCAGCGCGACAACGTGGGTGTTTTGCGTGTTCAGCAGCTTCACAACTTCCAGCATTGCCCCCACCTTATTTGGCAGAAATACAGAGAACTGCTTGACCAGCGGTCCGTCCATTTTTGAAGTTGTTTCCGGCAGATCAAAAGTCATCTCGCTAGCAGTGCCACCACGCACCTTCCATGCGCGCCAGGGAACTATCTCATTCTCAGTGTTTCGTTGGCAAACCCAATGTGAATGGGATCCATGAAAAGTTACATCGTTTCTTCATCTGACGGTCTAATGCTTCAACGATTGGACGCGTGTCTTCCTTTCAGGCTGTTCATTTTTCGGTGGCGCTTTACATTCGCTTTGCAAGATGGACGAAGAAAATGAGTTGATCGCGCTGCGGCGCAAAAAACTCGACATGCTCCGGGCAAAAGGCGTGGACCCGTTCGGTTCTGGCTTTGAAGTCAATGGATCAATTGGAGAGCTGCGCGAGCAATTCAAGGAAGGGGAGCATGTTCGTACGGCAGGCCGCATCACGGCGCATCGCGATATGGGCAAGAGCCATTTCCTGGACCTGCGCGATGCGACCGGACGCATTCAAATCTATATTCATGCAAAGGAAGTTGGCCCGGACCTGGTCGATCTCTTTCGCCTGCTGGATATTGGCGATCTCATTGGA
>Ga0164303_10000238_pt1 | contig 11746 bp, 10 predicted proteins | sample Whisoiple_207_MG_FD_109715 | JGI IMG/M metagenome (GOLD analysis project Ga0164303, IMG submission 109715) | Soil microbial communities amended with pyrogenic organic matter from upstate New York, USA - Whitman soil sample_207_MG | ecosystem: Environmental > Terrestrial > Soil > Agricultural...
CGAGTGCCGGTGCAGATCACGATCTCGCCGGGACCGGTTTACCATTTCGATGGGACGACAGTTACCGGACTAACTCGGTTGCATCCGAGTTTTGTGACGAAACGATTCACGCGATTGGAGGGCAAAACGTACAGCCCGGACGTTCTCGACGAGCGCTTTCGCACGCTCATGAAAACTGGCCTGTTCAGTGTACTCCAAATCAAGCCCGTCCCGGTCGACGGACATCTTTTGCGACTCGATATTTCGGCCCAGGAAGCCAAAAGCAAGGAATTCTGTTTTTGGGTCGGCTTCGATACGTACGAAGGCGCCCTCGCCGGTGTTCAAGTTGGCGATCGCGATCTGTTCGGCACCGGCCGGGCCGGGTCGGCGACGATCGAGGTCTCACAGCGAAGCTACCGCGGTGAGATTTTGTACCAAGACCCATTCTTTCTCGACACTGATTTTGTTTTCACAGCACGAGGCTTCGCCCTCACATTTGATTACGATGGCTACACGAAGTTCGAGTTAGGCTCACGATTCGAGCTTAGCCGCAAAATCACAAAAAATGATGAGATATCGCTATTTTTTTCGCCGCGCCACGTCCAGATAACCGACTCGGAAATCAGGCCGAGTTTCCTCCTTGGCCCAAAAGAGTACCAGGTAGACACGATCGGGTTGACCAACACGCTCGACCTGCGGGAGAGCCCGTATGTGAATCCACGTGGTTTCTTGTTTGCCAATACGCTGGATGTGGCTTCGAGCGCGCTGGGGAGCGACATCGAGTATATCCGAGGCACAATGCGTGCGGGTTACTATCTTCCGTTTGGACCCAAACCGCTCACGCCAGGAGTAGTTGAGGACCAGCCGAGTGAAAGCGGTTTGCAGCGTTGGCTTCACCAGTCATCGATCGCGTTCGGCGCGCGTGCCGGCATCGTTCATTCGCTCACAACGAGCGGTGCGGACGAAGCGACCGCTATTCCCATCGACGAACGTTTCTTTATTGGCGGCGCCACGACGGTGCGCAGTTTCGGCGAACGCGACCTTGGCCCGCACGATAATCACGGGCATCCGGTCGGTGGCGAGTTCTCAACGGTCTTCAATGTGGACTACACGTTTCCAATTTTCGGCGAGCTACAGGGGGCCGTATTTACCGATGCCGGGAATCTTTTGCCGACCTCCGAGGACATCGGCCTAAACGACATGCGCTACGCGATCGGCGCCGGCTTGCGATACAAATTGCCCGTCGGTCCCATTCGCCTTGATTACGGCGTCAATCCCGATCCGCACCAATTCGAGGACTTCGGTGCGTTCCATTTCAGTTTTGGTTTTGCGTTTTGAAGTGCTCCTCTTCTCTCATTAACACCGCGCTTCAGCGCGGTGTTGCCAGCGTCATCACAACGAAACCGCTAAAGCGGTTAACGAGATTCAGCTGGCGACCAGCACCGCGCTGAAGCACGGTGTTAATGAAAGTCGAGCCCATGCAAGTACATTCCGACCGCGAGCAGCGCGACTTGGGCGACACGCCGCCGGAAGAATTTCGCAGGCAACTGCACGCGCTCGCGGATTGGATTGCGGATTTTCGACAGAATATCGATTCTTTGCGCGTGGCGCCTGACCATAAGCCGGGCGCGATTCTCGCCAATATTCCGGCGCAGCCGCCCGAGCAAGGTGACCCGTTCGACAAAATTCTAAGCGATGTCGATCGGCTGATCGTTCCCGGAATGGTGCATTGGAGTCATCCGATGTTTCTCGCATATTTTGGCTGGACGACCACGGCGCCTGGAATACTTGGCGAGATCATTACTGCGCCGCTCAACGTCAACGCAATGACATGGCGCACGTCACCGGCGGCGACTGAACTGGAAACGCTGGTGATCGATTGGATCCGCCAGTGGGTGCATTTGCCACCGGAATTTGGAGGCGTGGTGTACGACACCGCATCAGTCGGCGTGATGCATGCGCTGGCTGTAGCGCGCGAAGAGGCTGCGCCGTCTGTACGCAAGCGAGGCTTGATAGGCGCGGGCGCACCGGTGTTTCGCATTTACGCTTCCGAGCAGGCGCATAGCTCGGCGGAAAAAGCGGCGATCGCTCTCGGCTTGGGTGAAGAAAACGTGCAACGCGTTCCGACAGATGCGGCGTTTTGCATGGAATCGAGTGCGTTGCGACAGATCATTACACGGGATCTACGCGACGGTTTCAAACCGCTGGCGGCGATCGCCACTGTGGGCACAACATCGACCGCGAGTGTTGATCCTGTGCGTGAGATCGCCAAAATCTGCCGCGAATTCAAACTGTGGCTCCACATCGATGGCGCATACGGCGCGGGATTTGCCATTTTGCCGGAGTGCCAGTCGCTGACCGCGGGGTGGAGTGACGCTGATTCTATCGTCGTGAACCCGCACAAAAGTCTTTTTGTGCCACTCGATTTCAGTGTGCTGTATGTGCGCGATCTCGAGCGGTTACGCCGCGTCTTCACGCTGGTACCGGAATATTTGCGTGGCGACACCGTCGAGGCACAGAAGAATTACATGGACTACGGCATCCAGCTCGGCCGCCGGTTTCGCGCGCTTAAAGCGTGGGTTATTTTTCGCAGCTTCGGCCGGGACGGAATGGCAGCTCGTCTGCGCGAACACATTCGCCTGGCGAACCTGTTTGCTGATTGGATAAGGAATGACGATCGATTCGAGCTCGCGGCCCCGGTCAGTATGGGTGTGGTTTGTTTTCGTTTTATTGGAGACGCGGCGCCCTCGCCGCGCGCAGACACCGCGGCGCGAGGGCGCGCCGGCTCCAGCGATAGCTTGGATAGAATCAACAGCGACATCGTCGAGCGAATCAATGCAAGCGGACACGCTTATCTCACGCAGACAAAATTGCGCGGCCGAACGGTAATCCGGATTGGCTTGGGTAACGTGCTCACGACTGAAGAGCATCTGCGTAAGGTATGGGAACTGATACAGGAAGTTGCCAGCCAATCGGAACGCGTGAACACAGACTAAAAGCCATCTCATGCTTTCATTCTGATCCCGCAGTCGCCGGAGAAGCTGCAACGCAGCGGACGAAGTCCGCGAGGCCAGACTTTCAATCTCGGATCAACTCCGGCATCCACGAAGAGAAATAACGAGAGACGCTGGTGTTGGGTCCGATTGGGCTAAAAGATCACAGCCGCGCGTCTCAGAACCCTACTGGGAAGCATGTAACGCACTTTCTTTCCACATTCTGGACACGGTGGAAAACGATCACCGCCGTAAAACATTTCCAAATATTCTCTTTTTGTCGCCTCGTAATGCACCACGCGATAGAGCGCTGAGGATACCGGCACTGTATCCCCAGGCTTGTATTCGATTTCCATATTCTTAAACAATTATCGCTGGTGCCCGCTTCCATGGCCGCGATTTACGGCATAGCGCATATGCGATCACGCCATAATTTGATGCGTGGAAGATTAGGACGCCAATCAAGAGGCTTTGCGGCAAGTCGACGACATTACCGGCAGCAAGCCTGTTCGTGGTGAAACGCTGCTCCGCTCGCGGAATCGTTGAAATGAAAGAAGCCTGCTGGCTCAAGAAAAAGTGAATCGGACCCAACACCGAGACCCTCAACATGACACAGCGATTTGCGGCTGAGGTTCGCTGCCGCTACAATTTTCCTCACTTATGATGAAGTTACTGCGCAGGCACAAAGACTGGTTGATGATCGTCATCGCCATTCTGGCGATTCCCTTCGTTTTTTATTTCGTGCAGCGTCCTGATTACGGCGCGATTCGGCGAGGTGACATTGGCCAGATTTATGGGCGCACGCTTACGCAGCTTGAGATTGATGCAAATGCGCGCGTGGGCGGCCTGGCGCAAGCTCTCGGAATGTCAGATCTTTGGGAGACGCTGTCGCGCGGACAACAGGGGAACGTAGGCTACGGTGAGTTTGCCATTAACCTGATCGTTTTGCGCCATGAGGCAAAGGCGCTCGGCCTCCATCCCAGCTCCCCCGAGGTTGCTGAGGTCGTGCGCAAATTACCTGCCTTTCAGGGTGATTCGGGGTTCGACATGGCTAAGTTCAGCGATTTTGTGCGGAATGGTCTGGGGTCAAGGGGGCTCGGCGAAGAACAGATCGAGCAGTTGGTTCGGGATGAGCTGGCGCTCAAGGAAATCCAGCGTCTGCTGGCGGCAGGCATTCCGGTGTCGAAAGGCGAGCTCGATGAAAATTTTCAGCGCGGCTACGACAAATTCTACGTGACTGTTATTCGATTTCAGTCCCCCGATTTTGCTAACAGCATCACAGTCACCGACGAAGACGTGCAGAAGTTCTACGATGGCCATAAGGCCGAGCTCAAAAGCGACGAAAAACGCAAGGTGCAGTTTATTCAGCTCGGCCTGACTGAGGAGCAAAAGAAGTTGACTGGCAAAGACCGGATTGACGCGTTACAAAAGCTGGCGGATCGCGCAACCGATTTCACCCAAGCGCTGCTGGAGAAAGGCGCGGATTTCAAGCAAGCCGCTGGAAAATTCAAGTTGCCGGTGAAGGAAACTAGCGAATTTACGGCCGCTGCGCCCGATCCTCAGCTGAAAGTCGATCCACAGCTTGGTGCAGCAGCTTTTAAGTTATCAGCGCAGGAGCCGAACAGCGATCCGATCCAGGTGGCGGATGGATTTTACATTTTGCATCTCGCAGGAAGTACCGAGGCGCATCCTCTTACGCTTGAAGAGGCGAAACCTAAAATCGTGGAATCAATGAAGAAGTCGCGATCTCGTGAAGTAATGTCAACGAAAGGCGCGGAGGTTGCGAATCAGCTTCGCGAGGCAACGAAGTCTGGACAGTCACTCGAGGCGACTATTCAAAAGGCGGGCGCAAAACCTGAGAAGCTCCCGGCGTTTTCGCTGATGGAAGAGGAAAAAGAAAAATCCGACGACAAAGAACCGAAGAATGAGCCGGCTGATCTACCTGCGATTAAACAGACCGTGGCATACCTGAACCCCGGTGAGATCAGCGATTTTTCTCCCTCTGGTGAGAACGGATTTATCGCGATTTTGGAAAAGCGAGAGGCATTCACAGATGCAAATGCCGGCGAAAAGAAGGCCGCATTTGCGAAAAGGATAATGGACAACAAACAGCGCATCGTCCTTTACGAGTGGTTGCACGATCGGCAGGAAGCGGCCGGCCTTAAATTTGAAAAGGGCTAAGCGATAGAGGCGCTGTCTCAGCTGCAGATGCTTTGCGTCGATGGAACAATCGCCTGATCAAATCTTTGACGACGCGAATGGCGACCTCGCCGTCGGCGACTTGGAAAACGCGGTCGGAAAGTACCGGCGCTGTGTTGATATGGCGCCCGATTTTTTCGATGGCTGGCACGCGCTGGGCATGGCGCTGATGAAACTCGGGCGATTCGACGAAGCGATCGACGCAGGCAAAAAAGCCGTCGAGCTCCAGCCCAATGATCAGATTGGCTGGACAAGCCTGTCGCTGTTTTACAATCGCGCCGGCAACATCAAGGAAGCCGAAGCAGCCGGCGCCAAGGCGAAGATACTGGGGTGGGGCGGCAAGATTGCGAAGGAATAACGGTGCAATAATTCGAGAGGTTCCTCGCTTCGCTCGGAATGACATAAAGGCCGACGGCAAAATCGCGCCGGAGTAAGGCGCGCTGTAGCCGCGCCAAAGCGGAGCCGTTCAGGAATTTATTTGACAATCTGTAGTTTCAGGATTTACTGAAACTACATGAAGGACGAAAACAAATCGGCTACTGCCCTGCGCGAAGCCCGGGACGAATTTGTTAGCCAGTGGGGCGTCATCGGGAGCGCCTGGGGAGTCAACCGTACCATGGCGCAGATTCATGCCCTGCTCATTACCGCTCCGTCTGCGCTCAGCACGGATGAGGTCATGGCGGAGCTAAAGATCAGCCGCGGGAATGCTCACAGTAATCTGCGCGACCTGGTCAGCTGGGGTCTGGTGCGCAGTGTCGTTCGGAAAGGCGAACGGAAGGAATTTTTTGAGGCGGAAAAGGATGTCTGGAAGATGTTCTGCATCATCATTCGCGAACGCCGGCGGCGAGAGCTGCGGCCAGCGCAAGCTGTTTTGAAAGAGTGTCTCTCGCGGACCAATAATTTGAGGGGAGCTGAAGCGACCGCTTTTAGCAAACAACTCAAAGCTCTCAGTGACTTCCTCGAGCTGGCGGACGGCGTGATCACGAAACTCTCGCAGTCGGAGCAAAGCAAAATGGTTCCCTGGGCGCTCAAATTTTTGAAATGAAGGAGACCGCTTTCACCGAAACAGCAAAACAAGAAAGGAAACCGCCATGACTCCAATTGTTTGGACTTATATCATCTACATTGCGCTGAGCATTCCGCTCACAGTCTGGGTCGCGCAAACACTCCATAAGAATGGCCGCATCTTCTTGATTGATGCGTTTCACGGAAACCAACAATTGGCCGGGTCCGTCAACCATCTCCTGGTGGTTGGCTTCTATCTTATCAACATCGGCTACGTCGCACTCGCTCTGAAAGAGGGAATTGCACCGGCAGATCTTCGGGGGGTATTTGAAACGATCAGTCGCAAAATCGGCGTCGTCATGCTGGTGCTCGGCTGCATGCATTTCTTTAACATCTTCGTGTTCTCGAGAATGCGTCGCCGCGCTCTTTTGCAATCCGCGCCGCCGCCGGTGCCGCCGCAAGCTCATATTCCAATCCCCGCGCGATGAAGCGTCTCTACGTTTTGTTCGATGCGCAATGCGAGCTCTGCGTTCGTTGTCGCAACTGGCTGATGAAACAAGCGGCCTTTGTGCCGCTTGTGTTCGTCGCACTGCAATCGGATGAAGCAAAGTTGCGATTTCCAGGACTCGAGACGCTTAGACCAACCGACCAATTGCTCGTGATTGCAGATGACGGCTCGGTTTATCGTGGCGCCTATGCTTGGATCATGTGCTTGTGGGCGTTGCGGAAATACCGAGAACATGCGCAGCGCCTGGCCCATCCAATCTTGGTACCATTCGCGCGGATTGTTTGTGAATTGTTGTCACGGAATCGGTTCTTTCTGTCGACCGCACTCTTTCGGCAGGATGCGCAAAGCGCGGCGAAAAAGTTGACCGCTCATTATCATCTGCACAAAGCGACCTGGTCGAACGCTGCTTGCGCGCGATGAAAATAATCATCGCTGGCGGAACTGGCCAGGTCGGCACGATTCTGTGCCGCGCCTTTTTCTACCATACCACCGCGCTCAAAGCGCGGCGTTAATAAGAGGTCACCAAATGTTAACCCGTTTATCCGCCGGGCGAACCATCGGTGAGCCGTCTGGAACATTGAATGCCTTCGCGAACTCCGACAGATCGGAGAGCGGCCCGTTTACGCGAAACTGCGCAGGCGAATGCGGATCAGTCGTTAGTCGCAGCTTCTGGTCTTCATCGCGAATCTTCGATCGCCAGATCGCCGCGAACGATAAAAAGAACCGCTGCTCCGGCGTGAGTCCATCGATTTTTTTCGTGCGTTCCTCTGGGTGTTTGTCGAGTGCCTTCTGCAACGCGGCGTAGGCAAGTTTGACGCCACCGATGTCAGCAATGTTCTCGCCTTGTGTCAGCTCGCCGTTCACGTGCTGGCCCGGCAGCGGCTCGTACCCGTTATATTGATCGACGACGGCTTTCCGGCGCTTGTTATATTCTTCCGCCGATTTCTTTGACCACCAGTCACGCAAATTTCCGTTGGCATCGAACTGTCGGCCTTGATCGTCGAAGCCGTGCGTCATCTCGTGACCAATCACCGCGCCGATACCGCCGTAGTTCACCGCATCATCTGCGTTCGCGTAAAAGAACGGCGGCTGCAGAATGCCGGCCGGAAACACGATCTCGTTCATGTTCGCGTTGTAGTACGCGTTCACGGTTGGCGGCGTCATCCCCCAATCAGTGCGATCCACGGGCTTGCCGATCTTCTCCAGGTCACGGTCTGCCTCAAATTTTCCGGCGCGTACCGCGTTCAATACGTACGGGCCGCGATCAATCTGCAGCAATGAATAATCGAGCCATTTGTCGGGATACCCGATCTTTACGTTCATCGCTGCAAGTTTCTTCAGCGCTTCTTTCTTGGTCGGCTCGTCCATCCAGTCGAGGGTCTTGATTCGATCGGCCAGCGCCTCCTTCAAGTTATTCACGAGTTCGAGCGCGCGCGCCTTTGCCTCGGGCGGGAAATAGAATCCGACGTACAATTTTCCGAGCGCTTCGCCAATCTCGTCGTCCTCGGAAGTGATCACTCGTTTCCAACGCGGCTTGTTTTGCTGCGTGCCACGGAGCGTTCGCTCGTTAAAGTCGAATTCTTCGTCGACGAAATCGTTGGAAAGATACGACCCTGTCGCACTAATGAGCTGCCAGCGCAGGTAAGCTTTCCAATCGTCGATTGGTGTCGATCTAAATAATTCGTTGGCAGCTTTGAAAAATTCCGGCTGGTGCACGTTGATATCGCCGGGTGCGAGCAGATCGATCTTGTGAAAGTAATCGTTCCAGTGCCAGTCTGGCGTGAGGTCCTGCAGCTGGCGTATGCCCATCTTGTTGTAGTTTTTGATTGGGTCGCGCAATTGCACGCGCGTGCGTGACGCTTCGGCGAGCTTCGTTTCCAGGGCCATGATTTTTTTCGCGTCCTCAGCCGCCTTCTGCGCGGGCTCGCCCAGGAGCGTCAGCATTTTGGTGACGTGCGCGATGTACTTCTCGCGCTTCTGCTTCATGTCGGCGTCCTGTTTCGTGTAGTAATCGCGATCCGGCATCCCGAGACCGCCCTGAACCGCTTGCGCAATGTCCCGCGAGCTATCCTTCGCATCCTGGCCAGAGCCAAAATTGAAAAACGCGTTTATGCCGATGCTGTGCAGATGCGCGATCTCCTTCAGTACGTCCTGCCGATCTTTGATCGCCTCGATTCGGTCCAATTCTTCCTGAAGCGGCTTGGCGCGCATCGCTTCAATGGACTGTTCGTCCATTCCGCTGGCGTAATAATCGCCGACCTTCTGTATTTCCGGCGCGAGCTTCGGATCAACTTGTGTCTTTGATGCCTTGTCGGCAATCGTGTGCAGCGCGTCGTTGTTGCGCTCGATCAGTTCATTGAACGCGCCCCATCGCGAATATTCCGGCGGGATCTCCGTTCGCTTGATCCATGCGCCGTTGGCGTAGCTAAAAAAATCGTCACCCGGCTTCACCGATGTATCCATGTTCTTGGGATCGATCGGCGGCGAGTTTTGTCCGTTCGGTGGCTGCGACTCGGCGAGCGAAATAAGGGCAGCAATTAGCGACATGGTGATGGCGATGAATGACTTCATACTTTTGAAACAAGTGAGTGGTTCCGGATTGTTTTAATGCGGATTAGACCTTCTACAGGCAGTTCCGTTGAACTGTCATGCTTCGTGTGGCGGCACTCTATGAGCGCTGTCGCCAGCAGGAAGTCCGGTTCGTCGGCGGTCATCCGGCCTTCGCAGCCGCTTCGGCGGAGTAGGCCAGACCGCCGCTACAGGTTACAGCTGCTCGATTTGGTAGCCGCGTTTTTGCAATAACGTAATGACACTACGCGGCCCGGAGAAATGAAGCGCGCCTGCGACAATCGCTGTCGGCTTGCCGGTTTTCAGCTCGGCCTCGATCCGGGGAACCCATTTCACATTTCGATCATCGACAAGTCGGGCTGCAATCGTGGGCGCCTGGCTGCGCAGTCGCGTGTCACCTGCCCAAAGCGCATTAGTATCGCCTTTGTGCCATGCCTTGTACATCCTGCTTAATTGTTTTGCGCCGTCTTCCGGCTGTGTGAGGGCGTCCCGCAGCATGAATTCGCCTTCGCGGTCTGACAATCCACCCACGTCCGCGACATGTTCATCAACCGATTCAAGTCCTGCTATCTCTTTTCCTGTCATTCTCGCATGGTCCACGAAATAATTGTCCAATCCGTGCGTGGCGGAACTCTTGCTATAGCTGGCCGGGGCGGCGAGGTGCTGCGCAATCCACCACGGTTTATAGCGGAGATCGCTTTCGAAGCCCCCAACTCGTGCGGGCTTGCCGTGGCGAGCGTCTGCTTTGACGGTCAAAATATTTTGGCGCAGCCAGGCAAAAAGTTCTGGGTCGATCTTCGAGCGGATATCCTGTCCCGACGGATATTTGGCGGCTGCTTCGAATTTACGTTCGAATTCGGCGTGCCGGCTTGGATCGAATTCCAAGACGATGCGCTTGCTCTCTCGTAGCGCGAGTTCGTATGGGTCGGGAAGTGGATAATCTTTCCGGCTGAGCGCGTGAATTGAGCCCACCAGGTAAAATGGTGCTTTCGCGTTAGTCACGCGCCAGACACAACATTTTGGAAATTTGTGCGCAGGCGAAACAGCAATTGCGGATAGCGGCGTCAAACCCAGCAGGACCAATGCAATCCAGACGCCGCGGACACGTCGGGCAGGCAAAAACATTTCCGGGTTTTTACCAAAAAAAAGGCCCGAGTCAAATTAACTCTTAGGGGTCTGGTCAACTTATTGCCCGACTCGGCACACACGGACGCGGATTTCTACTCGATTTGAGATTGAATCAATTTTTGAATACTCTAGCGCAAGCGATGACCCGAACTGTGAGACGTTATTTCAATGTAGCATTCCTCACGGCCGCTATCGCTTTCACGGCGACAACGACATTCGCTGGGAGCGAGTGGGAAATCATCAAAGTAAGCGGACACGATTACCTGACCGTCGATAACGTTTCGCGGTTTTACGGATTGCCCGCAGGTGTCGTCGCGTCGGGTGAGAAAGTTCAGTCCGAGACAGTCAAGAACCCGCTCCAATTTGTCAGCGGCAGCCGCGAGGCAATGATCAATGGCGCGCGAAGTTGGTTGTGCTTCCCGTTAATTGAGCAGGACGGAAACTATCTGGTCTCGAGAACGGATGTGGCCAAAACCATTGAACCGCTGGTGCGGCCGCATCGTGTTGCCGTTGGCAAGATCCAGACGGTGGTGCTTGATCCTGGGCACGGTGGTTACGACAAGGGGCAGGTGAGTCGTTACGGATGCGAAAAAGACTTCGCACTCGATGTAGCACGAAAACTGCGCCCGCTTTTGCAATCAAAAGGTCTGCGCGTGATCATGACTCGCGAGGGCGATTATTTTGTGCCGTTGGAAGTGCGCGCACGGGTCGCCAACGCCGCGCGAAACTCGATTTTCGTCAGCATTCATTTTAATGGAACGAATGATGATCCGAACGCCACCGGCTTCGAGATTTTTTCGTTTACGCCGCGCGGAGCGCCATCGACATCCGACAGCGCAGTGAGTTCGAGTTCTTTCAATATGCAACCCGGCAGTACGGTGGATGGGCAAAGCATGGCGCTCTCGGCTTGCATCTATCATTCGCTCGTCGGTCACATCCCTGAATACGACCGAGGAATCAAACGCGCCCGATTCGCCGTGTTGCGCCTGACGAAAGTGCCTGCTGTGCTAATCGAAGGAGGATTCCTGACAGACGGCGGCGAAAGCAGATTGATTTCGAACAAAGATTGGCGCGGCAAGTTGGCGGCGGCGATCGGGGTAGGGATCGAGAGCTATCGCGCGTTGGGCGTCAAGAAGCAGCCGCCAATGCTCGTCGCGGATTATCGCAAGCAAATTAAGTCGGCGCCGGTTGAACACATTATTCAGGAAGGGCAAGTGAAGGAAGCGGACGACAGTTTAATCAGCCTGATTGGCAAATCCGCGTTTTTTACGCCGCAGCAAACGTCAACTCCTGCAAAAAAAGCATCTCTCGAAGCTGACGTCATTGTGCCGTAACAGCAGGATCCGACGATGGCGCGTCCCCTTTA
>Ga0164303_10000239_pt1 | contig 11719 bp, 10 predicted proteins | sample Whisoiple_207_MG_FD_109715 | JGI IMG/M metagenome (GOLD analysis project Ga0164303, IMG submission 109715) | Soil microbial communities amended with pyrogenic organic matter from upstate New York, USA - Whitman soil sample_207_MG | ecosystem: Environmental > Terrestrial > Soil > Agricultural...
CAGGTCAACATTAAATCCGGAGAGACTCAGCTATGGCGTATTGCAAACATCGGTTCTGAGAACTACATCTCAGTCGGACTCACTGGTCACAAATTTCATATTATAGCAGAAGATGGATATCCGGTTTGGAAAGTACGGGAAAATAATACTCTTTTTCTTCCTTCTGGAAAGCGGTTTGATGTATTAGTAACTGGGACAGGTAACGGATCTTTTCCATTAAGCGTTGTTAACGACGCATTTAATGATCATCCGTTGGGTACGGTCCTTGTGACTGCACATGTACAAGGTAACCAAAAAGATGTGAATATTATTCCAACAACTTTACGTACATTCTCCAACGAGGAGAAAGACTTGAGTAATACGACCATTGCTGCTCACAGAGTCCTTTATTGGCAATCAGACGACAGAAATTGGATATACACGATAAATAACAGGACGTTTGATCCTAACAGATTAGATTATAAAGTAAAGCTTGGAACTGTAGAGGAGTGGAAGCTAATAGGTCATGACCCCAAGGTATCCGGCAATTTTCATCCATTCCACATTCATACGAATCACTTTCAGGTAATGTCAGTTAATGGAAAACCATATAACGCTCACGGATACCAAGATACAGTTATGATTCCAACTGCTCCAGGAAGTGTGGTTATTAGAATACCATTTAATGATTATGTGGGAAAATCCGTCTATCACTGCCATCTGCTCTTCCACGAGGACTATGGAATGATGGGTGACTTTGAGATCGTCAAATAGGTGAGATTGGCATGTTGGAAAAGACAAATATTTCCCAAAAAGTCGCAGTCGTATCTTTGTTCATAGTTTCAATCTTTGCCGCAGCCGGACTCACAACGGTGACCTTTCTTTCAGATTCAATTGTAGTGGCACAAAGCCTAGGAAATGACCCACTTTCGAGTTGTGTCAAGACAGTTGGCGACGCGTTTGTGGGGAAGACGATTGGCGATAATCAAAATTGGACTAAAAGTACACAGAACTTCGTCTCCTTATTAACTACCGACAACACAGTAAAATTACTAAATGAAAATGTTGCTCATGATGGTTTTCCAGGAGATACAGCAAAACCAATAACTGATATGTCCGGGATATGGGATATGCTGAATAATGGAAATATGACTCAGTGGGACAGATTTCATTTGTTTCCGACCCAGGTTATTCATAACTTGGCAGCCGCCCGACCAGGGTTTACCCAACTACAACAGATTATGCTAGGTAGATGCATCAGTGATAAGGTCAACACTTTGGGCCCTACTCCTGTGTATTAGGCCCATCGCCCCTTTAGGAACGAAATCTCCTAATACTCCCTTTTCTTGTTTATTTTGAATTTTTTATACTTAGCTGGTCTACATGCTATTATAAATCACGATTGATCTTGACCCGTTAATATTAGAGATGTGCTTAAACGAAAGAAGGAGAAAAGTAGTGAGCTAATTAAATGAGGGAATACTGATATTTTCTTGACATATAGCATATATATTTAAGCAGTCAGAAAAATGTAATCGATGTTTCAATACAGTCTAATGCAGCAGATCTGGTAGATAAAGCATTCAATACAAGTACTGTTAATGTTAAAGATATACAGTAGTATGGACGAACAATGATCCTGTTATTCATACAATAGTTGAAGGAAGTCCATCACTTCCTTTTCAACTGTAATCGTAGGTCTTGAATTCAAGATGTTGTGTAAAAATATGGATATTTCTCTAGTTGCATTCGTCTTATTTTTCAGCATTTTCGGGATTTTGCTAACAACGTCATTCATCAGTCATTACAGTGAGGGGGGCAGCTTGGCTGTGCTCCTCCTGAACTAATGGCTGGTACAGATGCTGTTGTATTAGCTAGTTCTGTTGTTGTATTAGCCAGTTGTACTGTTTTATTGCCAACAACTGGTGTTGGTGGTGGTGGTGCTGGTGCACTACCAGGTACAAGTTGTGCCATGGCGAGGTGTTGCTGTAACGGCAAGATATTAGGCAAAATCGCGAACAGTACCGCTCCGATACTTAACACTATGCCAAAAGAAGCACCAGATTTCATCTCGTAACATACAGAACGCGAATTATATAAAGGATTATCACTGATAGGGGCTTTAGAAACCATGTATTGAACACCATTAGAGCTTTGTATGAGCATAATCCAGTATGGATGTTGAAAGAATCAAGATATGTTCGACTATCAAATACTATGTATCGTGTTCTAAGAAGTTCAAGAATACCATTGTTTCTTCACAGAAAGAGCAATCATGTCTTTACGATGTGGCAGCATTTGATATTGCTCACAATAAAACAGTATGAAGGGAAGAGTTATAGAATGTTTGTCGAATGGCTGGTTGAAGCCCATTACCTTAGATTATTTTTAGGGTTATCACGTATTCCTCATTTTACAACATTGCAAAAATTTACAGATAGAATCAATAATGCATTGCTTGAAAAGATAATCTCCTCATTCATTGTAATAAGCGGTACCAAGCATATCATTGTAGGAATAGATTCAACAGGATTCAAGATAACTCACGCTTCACAGTATTATGCTGAACTAACAGGAGCAAGAAGAAAACATGCAAAATTATCTATTGGAGCAGATGTATTGCAACAAATTATCTGTAACAGTAGGATAAGACGAGCTCCTACACGACATGATAATATAGATTTTAGACCAATTATAACAAGAACGTCAAATATACTTCCATTATCTGTGGTGACAGCTGACAAGGGTATGATAGTGAGGACAATAATCGGTTGGTAAGAGATGACTTGCATGCATTCAGTATAATCCCAGCTCGCTATGAACATGTACCGATATGGAGAACTTATGGCAAATACAGAAAGCAGATGAAACGTGGCTATTCCAAATTACTGTGCAACCAACGAAATAAAGATGAAACTAGTCATAAAGAGACTATTTGGAGAACATCTTATGTCTAAATTGACCACAACACAGAACAGGGAATTATCATTCAGATGCATAACCTACAACATGCATAGACTAACTAATCTTGTAATATTGATGATGGTTTCTACATAGTCCTAAGGAAGTACATCTTCTAATAGTCTGGCTATAATGTAGACTTCAACTTTGACAATACGAACAATATGATCAAATCAACCTTCGTTTGAAGAAATGATTTTGCTTAATTCCAATATCAGTCACATAAAAGATATCGAACTTTATATCATAAAAAGGTATAAAGTAGTATTTATAAAGCTGCCACTATAGAGGTAAACACTATCATTCTATCGCCGAACGGCAGACTTTTTCGTCCCTTCTTAATTACTAGTAACCTAGTCTTCGTGGACGTGGGAGGACTCGACTCCAAATGCCAACGGGCACTTGTATCTTGTTTCCGTAACGATAAAATTCAACTGCATATACATACTTGCACTTGGCATTGTGGCGCGCATAATCTGGACATGAACAAGCCCAGCCTGATTGAGTTGCAATGACGGTATAAGTATTGTTACCAGATGTCGATCTAACACCATAATGTGAGTCATTGATCATTGAAATAGCGCCACTTGTTTTGGCTATGAATTTGCCCATTCTTCACGGTTAACAAGCTGTCTAGTCATTTTTAGCAGTTGGCGCGCATAACGATTGGGACACTATTTCTCATCTACTGTTTTATAGATCTTTATATTGGGATATTATAATTGCCTCTCTTAGTCTGTTCTATAACTAGGAGTTCATATTGCTTCTAGATCACCAAATTTTATGATTTGATCATCTGGGCTCGTCTAAATGTGTTATTTGCTTCATCCTCTGTTAATTGAGCCATAGGGTACGTCCATCAATTTTATCTATAAGGCATTTTGGCAAGTAAAATCTGTCTTTATCTGCATTGATAATACCTTTCTCAGTGATGACTGCATCTCCTATTGCCAGTTGAACTTCTCCAAAATCAGCATCGTCAATAGCTTTCTCTTGTTCTGACTTGTATTTGAATTTGTTTTTGACCTCCTCTAATTTCCAAGCTATTTCTAATATACAGTATGAGCCCAACGCTATCCAACCAAATGATTCAAGTATTTCCATACATTCAACTTTAATACATTAAGCGTGCTCACAGCTATATCAGATTAGGTTTCAACGTGTAAGAATAATCATCATCTATTATGAGTAATCATACTTAAGTAAGTAGAATGTGTGAGCTTTTCCTTTACCTCTAGTCATACAAATCGTGACTTCTGATCGCTGCAGGATTATCTATTGCACCAACATCTACAAACGCACGGACTCCAGCATTTGCACAAAATTCTTCCCGCGAGCGGATATGTTCAAGCAGCAAGAGATGATAAATGAATTGATAGTCAAAGTATACGAATGCCCATAAATAATAAAAAAAGAAGAGGAAAAAATCTATTTGCAGTATTGTGGCTTCTCTACACATATGAGGTGTTGAGTACCATATATCACAGTATTTCCGAAATGACCCTTAGTTTTTGATGGGTCTAGCCAAATGTTCACTGCTGAATCATCCATTATCTTTATACTAGTGGGAACTTGCTTTACAGGACCATCCTTCATAGCTACTGTCGATGTGCCATTAACTATGGTAGAATTACCGCTGGTTATTGGTTTTCCAATGATCTTAAAGTCTGATATGGTATGTGTATGGGGCGCGGTACCATCTTTTTTGATCATATAAAATGCAGCATTTAGTGTAGGTGAATTACTGCTCATATTATCTACTCTAAAAACTCCGGAAACTATCCATGCTGACTTGCCGCTTTCATCATTCTGCAGACTTGTAATTGATCCCTTAACTACATTTTTAGAAATGGCATATACTTCCAACTGTGGTAAGACTATACTTGACATAAATGCCATGACCATTGTTGATGCTAGAGCTGCCGCTATGATACTTGACTTGGGCTTGGACTTTGTTTTCATGAAGACAATAAATTCTGGGGACACTTATAAAATCCTATGGGTGCCAACTATAAGTTTTGTTAATAGATATAGATCTGACTATGAATTTTGATTCACTGATCATTTATATGACGCCACTAGTTTTGGGTTATTAATCTGCATAACTCTTCACGGTGAACAAGTTGTCTAGGCATCTTTAGGCACCGCGCGCCTCATGATATACAGCATACATAAATTATATTACCGTCCTATGATATCAGTCTACATTAGGTGATAATATTTATAACCTGCCATTTCTCATATCGTAATATAACTTTATGTGCGAGATGATTAATCCGGATGGGTTAAAAACCCGATGTGATTAACGTATAATATATTAGCTGCTACTATATATAGATATCAACTTGCAAGATCAATACTGAATTCCGAGTCTAGAATTTAACTCTATTAAATAAGTTCCTCAATGCTTCTATCTTGTCCACCTACCGGTAAATGATAAAACTTTGCGCTCACTGTCAGGCACAATTTCGTTATTTTTATAATGAGAAAAAATCAGAAATAAGAACTATCTGACCTATCTCTTAATACGTGGTCTTGAATCGTATTGAACTGTTACTGCATTGCAGCCCAACTGACCCATCTAACCTATCTGACACGATTCATATAGTAAAAGAATTTGATCAGATGAGATAAAATAATGTGGTTTAGTTACTGAGTAGTGATTTATCCTCTATATTTGAAAATCAAATTGGATGGGCGCGCGCAGCCATCTAATATATTGCAGAGCTTGTATTTAGTATGGGTTAAATGACATTATAGGCAAGAAAGGTCTGGTAACCTGCTAATATCATTAAGGTCGTGAGAACCTACTATACTCTTACAATATCAGGTTTGCCTGAAATGTTTTCCACAAGTATAACAGTACTTGATTATAACTGAGATATATTCTGAAGGTATATGTTCTGACGACTTTACTACATTATGATATGAAAGGTCGGAAGAATTGATATCTATAAATGCATAATGTCGCATTAGGTCTGGATTTGCAATCCTGCCTACAAGTTCAGTTTGTGCACTTGAGGACCTACTAAACTTTCTGAATTTTAATCCTCTTGTAGACATGATGGTTTTCCACGAGAGCTTATACCGTTTATACCTCCTGCAATAGTTATCATTTGAGGAATCCAATGACCTGCCGTATAAAATGGATTGATCCATTCAATCCATACTACTTTTGTCTTTGGACTTTTTACGGTGTTATTCGCCTGATTAGAGACTCTTGACTACATAATCGATTCTTTTTTGTAAAGATGCTACCACCCTATGTCCTTCATTGGCCTTGTTCACTTTTTCTGCAATGTTTATTATACTTTGTAAAATATCGTCAAGATCGTGTGGATCGAGAACTAAAACGTCTGGTGTATATCCTAAAATGGTGACGGCACGAGCTATTTCTTTAGCAGATGGCGCGCAAACATCACAAATACCCTGGGTAGTAATGATATCTGGTCTTGACTTTTTTTAGCTTTTCGTCATCTATAACATAAATATCTTGACCTGTTCTCATCATTTCTGCTATTTTTTTATCGATATCAATGCTTTGTAGGATTGCAGTGTCGAAGGAAGAATTGATTAGATTAGGTTTTGTTTTGGCTTCTTCAGGATAATTACATTCATGTGTTACACCTACTATTTGATCTGCTAATTCAAGCTCATATAAGATTTCAGTGGAACCGGGCAGAAAAAAAGCCACTCTTCTTTTCTGCAACCCATCATCATCCTTCTTATGCAAGTATTTGTTCAATACCTAAACCTGTTAAGTATGGGTAAAGGTGGTTATATAAGATCACCTCGCATAGTGTAGAATTTTCCCTCTACGGCACCCTAATAGTAAATTTCACGTATTATTCATTTTATCAGCCTACTTCGTTTCTTGGAAAATTGTTGATTCTATTATAACGGTTATTTAAAGAGCTTTACTATGTTAATACCTGTATTAATTAACACGAGGAAGATTACCCAAGCTGTTAGTTCTGCAATTGTTAGAGCCTGATACGGTTGAAAATTTAATTCCAATAATGAATAATGAATGTACAGTCTTGTTACTATGAAAACGACTTCAGAGATGCTAAATGTTCCAAATAGTTTTATTACATCCTCCCTTATATTCTTAAACTTCTTCTTTTTAGTTACTGGATCAATATATCTTGCTTTATTATCCCTATAAAAAAGAAATGCGAAGAACGGAATATAAATACAATATCCCACTATTAGCGTAATAACTACATTTGAGATGTTATTGCTATCTAATCTTGTATAAATTTGGGTAGTTATTACTCCAATAAGAAATGATACACTTCCTGATAGAAGTAGGTTTTTGTTAAAAAGTATGATTCTTTTGTATTTTATGAAAATATCTGATTTCAACTTGGAATGTGTATTAACATTTGTCTTGTCAGTAGTCTAAGTTTAATGTTCAATGATATTCAAAACGATCCTACTCGTTGCTGTCATATGCATATTATACGAATTATGGCAAAGAGATCCCAGAAGCCTTTAGTTGATTCATTACGTAGTTGACTTGATTAGGCGTTATCCTATGAATAGTTGAATTTTTAGTATAGGATAACATTGTGTTAATAAGCGAAGATATCATTTCTGAATCATAAAACGTACTAGACTCTGAAAGTAATTCCGCAATTTTTCCAACATCCATACTATTGGTTATTTTTCCACTCGTAATTAATCCTCCGAACTTCTGAACAGATTCATATACTCCAATATTATATGCAATAAAAGCGACTTTTTCAGTAGGCATAATATCTATGGGTTCCATATTCTTAATGGATAATAATAATTCATAGATAATAAACAGTGTCTTTATTTCTCTTTCACTTGCAATTTATTTTAACTGCTGATGGAAAATGTTTCAATGTTACTTCATTCCTCATGATGATAGTTGATAGTTGATATCCGAAAATCCAGTGATTTACTGTATCTGGTTTACAGCTTGTAAAGTTGCATTCAGATTCATGTAGTTTCCATCTCTATAAACAATAAAAGAAATTATTTCGCCTGCTCTTTTATTTTCTTGAATGTATGAAAGAAAACTTTCAATATCAGGAATTTTATGTCCATCTAAAGAAGTTATTATATCACCTAGCTGTCTTTGACCATATTTGTCCGTAGTAGCAGCATTTATACCAGCTTTATCCGCCGTTCCTCCTCGCGATATTGAATTTACTACCACCCCTTTCAAGTTATCTGGAATATTTTGAAAATGTTTTGCTAAATCCACAGTAAGAGTAGATCCTATAATTCCGACGTCTGGGTGAATGTATGTTCCATTGTGAATAAGTGATGGTACAATTTTCTTTATTGCATTAGATGGTATAGCTACACTCAGCCCAGAAAACTGCCCTAAAGGGGCCGTGGTGGGATTTAGTCTACCATAAATTAATCCTACTACTTCACCATTTATATCAATCAAAGGACTTCCGGAATTACCAGGATTAACTGCAACATCAGTTTCAATTGTATCTGGAACTAAATATCCTAGCGAAGAAAAAGATAAAAGGAAATCGGTTTGACTCACTATTCCTGATGTCATAGCTACTTTCGATGCAAAGGGATAACCAATGGTTGTAACGTAGTCTCCTATCTTTACTGTGGATGAGTTTGCCAGGATAACTGGCGCAAGTAACTCATTAGCTCTTTCAGTACCATAACTCCCAAATAGATCAACAATACGGAGTACAGCAATGTCTGTATAAGGATCCCTTCCTATAACAGTGGCATTATGCGTATCGCCATTCTCAAAAATAACAGTTACCTCGTTTGCTCCACCTAAAACATGATTAGCGGTAATTATATGACCCAAAGTATCATAGGCAAATCCTGCGGCTACTTCAGTTGTTGTGTTTTGAGATGGAAGATTAGTAGTGGATGGGTTTATACTTACAACCTGAACAACAGACCTGCTCAATTGGCTAAACAGAGGATACAGAGAAGTATCATTTCTATTCGCAATGATATTAAATATTGAACTCCCTGAACCATCAGCAAATATTGGTAAATATGCAGAGCAAAACGTTGGCATAATAACGCCAACTTCAATCATAAAAATCATAATTATTACAAATTTCATATTTTATATTATATATTACGTATTACACGTGTTAATAAAAATTATATCGATGGAACCTTATCAACACAAGCCAAGCCAATAGGAGTCCGATCAGTTCTAGGTCAAGTTTATGTCGAACTATGTAGTTGATTGATTCCTACTACAACTACTACTGCATCAAGTCGTCATGCTACACGGGCTATTAATTATACTAGAGCAAAAAAAACAAATAATTCACTATGTAGATTGAAAATTAAATCGAATCAAACTTTTCTTTTAGCTTAACTGCTTAGCTTTCCATATTGCCGGTTGGTTTAAAATATTGTTCTTAAAAGCAACCAGAATGGACAGAAGATTGATTGTGAAAAGTCTATATTTACCAAAAAATTACTGTGGATTAGATGTAGATTTTATCTCTTTAATGACAGGATATTGATTAAGATTTGAAAAAGATAGAAAAAGATTAAAAATACCTGATATGCTAATACATAATAATAGCTTCGTCATTCCCTTATGCTTGAAAATATTCAAAAATAACAACAACTAATAATAAAAACAGATTTTGGGTTTAATATATAATCAGGAACGTCTCTCCAGATTTTGACTTTATTTTTCTTGACAAAGAATTAGAGATACATGGTAATTACTACAAAATCTTTTACTAACGTATGCATATAATCACTATTCTCTACTATCCTCTAACATATTGTACTATATCTAGATCTAACCTGCAGGTCCAGATTAATAATGGATGTATTATATCAATATGATTCAGGGGTCAATAACTACAAACACAATTTAATTTAAATATCATAAAAATAAAACAAGTTGTTATGAAAATGATAGCAACTACGATAGCTGTAACTACATTTTCGTTAGCTATTTTGTTAGTTATAGTAGGAATAGACGGAAAGTCAGGATCGCATACTTTCCAATCAGCTAATGCACAGGTTTCAGTATTCCCTGGGACGCAGCCAGAAAAACCGTCTACCGGAACGGCTAGTGGATCTGGATCTCCTGGATTTAATGCCAAGGCCATTTCTGACTCAAATAACATACAGACTGATGCCGACGTTAAGAATTTAGTTATTTTGGTTCCGAACAAGAAACTCGTAGATCAGACTTTTCTTCCTCTGGGTGCAAGTATAGTTCAAGGTACAAATGTTATCTGGGTTAATGGCGATCCAGCAGGAAATCATGGTGTAGCAGTTAAGAATAGTAATGGCCAATCTGTGTTTTCTAATCAGACAATTCCGTACAAAAATGGGACACAGTTTACATTTGATACGATAGGAAAATATACATTTTCAGATCCAATGTCTCCATCTTCGACTCCAGGAACGATTGATGTCGTAAGCCCACAAAATGCTCCCGATAATGGATCTACCAATTCAACAATGCCAACCGCAGGATTGTTCGTAGTTCCAGCAGGAGACAAGGCATATTTTGATAAACATTTCAGCACACTTGGATATCATACTGCCGATAGCAACATAATAAAACAAACTGGTACAAGTAGTGGAAATGATATTGATCTATATGTCTATGTACAAAAATCTGGCAAATTTGATACAATATTACATAGAACTGCCGTAAAATTAGGTTTCTTACAATCCAAGACAAGTTAAGTTTGTAGGGCCTTTTATCTTTTTATTATTCATTTTCCTATATTCTTACTATAATTTGACAAATTCAAGACGATTGAAGCTGTAAGGGGGTTTTAGAGTCTAAATATTTACTACAAATATAATCTACCATGATATGTTTTCCAATATCGAGATAAGTAATTAGTAAAGATATACTCATTTTTCATTAATCAAATTTATGATCAGGGGTAAAATGAGCAATATTACATCCTCATATTTTCGATTTGGACTTGATTATGTAACCAAGAGGGAATCGACCGACGTATTGATGTAACAACTTGTAGAAATCTTTTATATACTAAATCTTGATAAATCCACATAAATGTCTTCTACATCTACCAGTAGTGGTGATAGAACTTCCGAACTCCAAGAAATGAGATTGGTTTTTAGAGGACTTCAAACCCTTTATGAAACTTACCTCCCTAAAGTCGATCCGATACTGATTCATGATTTGCTCGTGCGAGAACACGAGAAATCCGAACGTGCACCGTTTTATATGGTTGAGATATTTACAAGACCTGAAACAGATTCTGAGGTCATGAAGGATAGGATATTTGAAAGAACAGGAATGGTTCCCGCTATCTATGATAAAGGCACCCATTATGTAACAAATCAGAGACTAACTTTGGAGGCCCTTAAGGAAATATGTAATTCTGACGATGTAATGGAAGTCACTGGAGATTACACAGGTACTCTCACAGGTAGAGGAGCTTCACACGAACACAAACACAAAGAGGAGGAATAAATTTCCCATATTTCATCTAAAAGTAGAATTTAACTTCGTTTATTTACTCTCGAATTGATCTCTAGAAACGTTTATGAGGCCTTAATATGGTTTTTATGTCTTAATAAAAAAGGATACATCATTTAGAAAAGAAATACAGAAAAGCATTTTCAAACATTAAGACATAAAAATACGTCTACGCAAAATGAATACAACATGAAAGAAATACAATTGGTACTGATAGGATTAATAGCAATGACCTTATCAATGATATTTTTCTATCTCACAGACCTGGTACCTCTACAAATAGAGAACAGAGAGATGAATATTATTGTCTCATTA
>Ga0164303_10000243_pt1 | contig 11662 bp, 10 predicted proteins | sample Whisoiple_207_MG_FD_109715 | JGI IMG/M metagenome (GOLD analysis project Ga0164303, IMG submission 109715) | Soil microbial communities amended with pyrogenic organic matter from upstate New York, USA - Whitman soil sample_207_MG | ecosystem: Environmental > Terrestrial > Soil > Agricultural...
CCAGTCGCACCAGACCACCCTATCGCGCCCGGTTCCGCCCCGCCGCCTGCCGATCGCGACGCGGTAGACTGCGCTTCTCGCGGGGCTATAGCTCAGTTGGGAGAGCGCCTGGATCGCACCCAGGAGGTCAGCGGTTCGAATCCGCTTAGCTCCATAGATTTCGTGACCCGTATCTCCGCCGACGTGCTAGCGATGCGGGGTCACGGTTCTCGGAGCGTCTCGGCCGTGCTGGAGCGCGTGACAGACGTCAAGGTGATTGCCAGAGCACCGGCGGAGGTAACGGCCATCAGCGCCACGAAGCCGAGCAGCGTCCAGGGCGGGACGGTCAGGAAGGGTGGTGGCAGCGCGAAGAAGAGGCCCAGTACGCGGACGACCAGTGCGCCCAGGCCGAAACCGAGCGGAAGGCCGATGATGATGCTGCCCGCAACTGCGACCGCGCCCTCGGTGACAGGGCCGGTGACGAGTTGCGCACGGTCGGCGCCGATCGCCTCGAGCACGGCGAACTCCCGCCGTCGCTCGAGCACCAAGAACCAGCCCAGTAGTGCGACCCCGACCGCGGCGATCAGCGCGGCGCCGACCGACTGGAGCCTGTCGAGCCCGGTCAGGTTGAGCGCGGTGAGACTGCGGGTCGGGCCGCTCGACTGCCTGGACAGGGTTGTCACGGCGAAGTGCTTCCCAACGGGTGGCCGACGATTGAGGTCGTCCGCCACCGTGGCGGGTGCCTGTCCCTTGGAGGTGCGGGCGAGATAGAAGTCGGGTGGTGGGACGAGGTAGGCGGGCATGCCGGCGGTTGACATCACCATCTCGGCGTATGGGTTCGAGGGTGGGAACGAGCGGAAGATTCCGGCCACGTGCAGCGTGATGTTGCGGCTCTTGTCCTGGTCATCGGGGAAGAATGTGAGTGGCAGCGAGTCACCTGGCGCGACGGCGAAATCGGTCGCGATCTCCTCGGCCACGAGCACGGCCGAGGGGTCGCGTGCCAGTGCCGCCAGTCCGTCGCCGGAGATCATGCTGGGTGATGCCGTCGTCGCGCCGCCATACGTGCGCATGTCGATCGCCAGGACCGTCTTGCGATCGCTGCCGGCGCGTACCGGTATTTCCCGGATCGGTGTGGTTCGAGCGACTCTCGGACCGAGGCGCGGCAGCCGGTAGAGCGGGTCGCCGGGGGTCAGTCGCAGATCCGAGCCAAACGCGGCCAGCGCGTCGGCGCGCTTGGCGGACTCATAGGTGGCGACGAACGTCACGACTTCGACCCCGAACGCGACGGCGAGGGCGCCGAGCACCATCGCGGTGCCCGTGCGAGCAGGACGACGCGCCAGCCATCGCAGCGCCGCGCCGCGCCAGGATGGCAGCGGCCGCACGTGTCGCGGCATGGCTACTTCGCGCAACCCCTTCAGCATGAGTCGCGTGGTCAGCAGGGTGAGGCCGACCCAGAGCAGGATCGGTGCCAGGAGCACGTAGAACGACAGCCCTAGCGTCGATCCCTGGCCGGCAGCGATCGGTGTCTGGTGAAGGCCACCGGTAAGCAGGTTGATCAACAAGATTGTGAGGCCGGCCGCGATCGAAAGGACATCGATGTATGCCCGCAGCCAAAGCGGGCGCCATCCACGCTCGAGCATGTACCGATCAGATGCGATCTGGGCTCGCCGGCTGGTTCTGAGTAGCATCACGACGCGAATTGCGGTGACACCGATGCCGAGCGCCACGGCCGCGGCCGCCGCCAGCGCGAGATTCGAGGATGACACGCCGTTCCAGGCGGCCCTGCCCTCTACCGCGCTCACCGCCAGCAGCGAGACCAGCAATCCCAACAGGGATCCGGTCAGGCCACTGATCATCGCCTGCAGGCTCGCCACCTGCACGAGTTGCCGTTCGGTGGCTCCACGCAAACGCAGCAGTGCGTCCTCGCGGCGCTGGGACTCGGTCAGCGCGGACTGTGCGGCGAGTCCCAGCGCGCCTGCCGCCAGCGCGCCGGGGATGCCGAGGAGCAGGAAGAGGATCTTGGCGTTCGTGGCGTCAGACGATGCTTCCAGCAGCGGCTCGGCCGCGTTGTCGCTGACCACCAGCGTGCCGGGCGCGGTCTGGCGCTCGAGCAGGTGGCGCAGGGCATCGGACCAGACGGTCGCCGCCGCCGGGTCGGAGGGATACGCGTTGTGGTCGACGGCGATGTGGTCCTCAAGGCTGACCGGCGGCAGATCGGTGAGCCCGGGATTGAGAACCGGAGTGGTCGGCCCCAGCTTGGCCTTGAGGGCGGGCAGCAAGGTCCGCTCGAACGTCGCGTAGGGGATGACAACTGCCCGTGGCACGAGTGCGACGTCGCCCTGCACTTCGCCCGCGGGGATCGAGAACCAGGTCGGAAGCGCGCGACGTAAATCGACGCGGCCGGCGACTGGGAGCGTCAACGGGTTCCGTCCACGCCCGGGCAGATCAATCGTCACACTGGTCGCATGCGCGAACCCGGGCGAGTAATCGCGCACAGACTGGTCGAGTAGAGCGCCCCCGGTGAGCGAACCGGTTACCACGTGCACCCACGGGTGGTCACGAAGGTACACGGGGTCGACCGCGAATAGGCGCGCCGTCGCGCCGGTCTGGCTGCCGTTCGGGCGCATGATCACGTCGGCCGATGCGAACCTGTCAACGCTCCGAACCCCGGGTATCGCAGCCAGCTTCTGTCCGACACGTCCCAGGTCGACGTTCAGCGACGCCGCCAGGGCACGCTGCTCGACCTGAACCGGCTGCAACGCGACGCGGGTCATCGTGTTCACGGCAAGGCCGACAAAGATCAGCGTGGCACCGAGCATCGCGACGGGGAACGCCACCCCAAGCGCACCGAGTGCCGCCCGCCGCGGTGCGTGGCGGAGCGTCTGTCCAACAAGCCAAAACGTCACGCAGACACCCCTGAAGCGCCGCCGAGATCGACACAGAGCCGACCCGAACGCATCGCCACCCGACGGTCGGCGTGGGCGACCACAGCGGGGTCGTGCGTCACCAGCACCACCGCCGCCGCTCGCTCGCGTGCCGCGTCCACGAGCAATCGCGTTACTGACTGGCCGACCTCCGTGTCGAGGTTGCCCGTCGGCTCGTCCGCCAGGACGACGGCCGGCCGAGCCACCAGCGCACGTGCGATCGAGACGCGCTGCTGCTGCCCGCCCGAGAGCTGATCGGGCAGCTTCTGTGCGTGGTCGAGAAGGCCTACCCGGTCCAGCATTTCCGTGACGCGGCGGGACCGCTCGCCCGGCTCAACTCCGTCCAACAGGAGCGGCACCTCGACGTTCTCCGCAGCGGTCGCCTGCGGCAGCAGCGCCATCCCCTGGATGATGAATCCGCATGCCCGCCGTCTGAACCGCGAGCGGTCTGCGCCCTCGAGGCCGGCCCAGTCGACGCCGGTCACGCGCACGACTCCATCATCCGGCCGGTCGAGGCCGCCCAGCAGGAACAGCATCGTGGACTTGCCTGAACCGCTCGGACCCATCACCCCCATCACCTCGCCCGGCGCGACCGTCAGCGACACGTGATCCAGCGCTCGCACCTCGAATCCGTGCAGACGGTAGATCCTGCTCACGTCCAGCATCTCGATCGCGACCCCGTCAGGACGCATCGAACACCTCGCCGTCTCGCATCGTCAGCCGCCGGTCGGCACGCTGAGCCACACGTGGGTTGTGCGTCACCGTCAACACCGCCGTACCCTCACGGCGAAGGGCGTCGAGTACGTCCAGCACCGATTCGGCATTCGCCTCGTCGAGCTCGCCCGTTGGCTCGTCGGTAAACAGAACCCGCGGCCGCGGCGCGATCGCGAGCGCGATCGCCGCGCGCTGTGCCTCGCCGCCCGACAGCTGGAGCAGGCGGTGCCGGCGCCGTTCGCTCAACCCGACGGTCGCCAGCACCTCGTCTACGCGACCACGGATCTCGCCGCGTGGCCTTCCGTCGAGCCGTAGCGGCAGCGCCACGTTGCCGGCTACGTCGAGCAGCGGATGCAGATTGTCGCGCTGCAGCACCAGCCCGATGCTGCGCCGCCTGCGCTTCGCCCTCTCGGCGGGCGACAGCCGGGTGATGTCCTCGCCGTCGATCACAACCGACCCGCCAGACGGCTCCAGTAGGCCGGCGAGGACGCTGATCAGGGTGCTTTTCCCACTCCCCGACGGTCCCATCAAGCTGACCCAGGAGCCAGCGTGTAGCACCAGCGCGGCGCCGCGAAGCGCGATCGTTTCGGTCTCCGGCTCGCGGTAGATCTGGTACAGACCGCGCGCCTCGATAGCAACGGCGAGGCTCATCAGCCCAGAATCTGCTTCAGCTGGACCGTTTCGCTGTGACCGCCTCCCTTCAGCACCGCACGTACGAACCCGATCCCGGCCGCATACCACTTGTGCTCCCGCTTGCTCGGATCGAGCGGATTGATGTCGTCGGTCACGACGAGATGATTGTATGTCCCCGCCGGAACGGTCGCAGTGGCGTTGAGGCTGACGATCCTGGCCACGTCCAGCGCAACTCCCGGCCGATACTCCTGGCGGTAGACCTTGCCCACCGTGGGCGTTGCCGGCATCACAATCCCGGCCTTGGCCTTGTCGACGCCCGCCTCCCAGGTACCGGCAGTCGTGGTGACGACCCCGTTTACGTACTCAGCGGTGTTCTCGCCGAAATACCAGACGTTGCCGCTGGTGTCCTGCGCGTACCAGTCAGTGGTCTTCTCCACGAGCGATCCGTTGCTGGTGACGACGTCGCTGATCACCAAACACTTTACGCCCAGCACCGTCCTTGTCTGATGAGTCACTGCAAAGACGTGACGCGTCGGCGCACCATCACGAACGCCGACATATATAAGCGTCCGCCCGGGCTTGAGCGGGAAGTACTTGTTGGTCACATGATTCGTAAACTGCGACGGGTCAATGTGTGGGTTGTAGTTCGCTGGGAGCCCGGTCGGCACCGAAGGAGACGTTGTCACGGTGCTCCCGGGCGCCGTCGATGTCGTGTTCTTCGTCGAAAGCTGCGTGCCGCTCGAACCGCAGCCCACGACGCACACTGCCGCCACGGTTGTGGCGACGACTGATGAGATCCGCGTCCAGTTCATGACGCCCTCCGAGGTTCGTGCCGACATGACACCATCCAGCCGAGGGTAATCTCGGCTCCTGAACATCGCATGAACGCTCGAGCGTTGATTCTCACCGGCCTCGAACGGCGCTCGCCCGCAGGCGCTCGTTCCGGAACCAGGATGCAACCAGCGGCTCGCAGATCGGAGGTGCGTGGCCCCGCGAATGGCGGGGCCACGCACCTTGGCTCAGCTACTCCTGACCCTGGAACTGGTGGTCGGCGTTGCTGTTGCCGGGCTCGTCGGCGTGGCCGCCGGGCCCATCGTTGCCGGGTACCTCGGAGCCTGCGCTCTCGCCGTCCGAGCCGTTCTCAGCCGCGGTCGCGTTCGCGCCCGAAGCCGTGTCGGGTCCGGACTGGTCGCCCGACTGGATGTTGTCGGTGTCGGGCGCGGACGGCTCCGCCGCCGTCACGACCAGCTGGGGATGCTTGGGCGGCGCGGAACCGCCGCCGGTCGAGGCGTAGGCGACGCCGCCGGCGGTGAGCGCCGACGTCGCGGCCAGTACCGCGGCTGCCTTGATCAGATGGTGTCTCATGTGGTGCCTCCTTGTTGGTTGATGACATGCACCAACGGCACCGTAGGGAGGTGACCTGAATCAGTGATGAGAGCGGTGCTCATCAGGCTCTCATGCCATTTTCAGGTGCGACTGCGAAGGTACAGGCCATGCGGCTGCTGATCGTCGAGGATGAGGTGAAGATGGCTGCGCTGCTACGGCGTGGACTGATCGAGGACGGTCATCTGGTCGAGATCGCTGGTGACGGTGAGACGGCCGTGGCGATGGCGCGGGCGAGCGAGTACGACGCGATCGTGCTGGACGTGGCACTTCCGCGCCTGGACGGGTTCAGCGCCTGTCGCCGGATCCGGGAGTCCGGCGTCTGGACGGGCGTGCTGATGCTGACCGCGCGCGATTCGGTGCTGGATCGCGTCTCGGGACTCGATTGCGGCGCGGACGACTACCTGGTCAAGCCCTTCTCGTTCAGTGAGCTGCTGGCACGGCTGCGCGCGCTCACCCGACGCGGCGGCCAGCCACGGCCGACCCAACTCGTGGTCGACGACCTGGTGCTCGATCCTGCCAGCCGCCGCGTCTGGCGCGGCGAGACCGAAATTCGGCTCTCGACGAAGGAGTTCACCCTGCTCGAGACGCTGATGCGCCGTCCCGGAATGGTGCTCGACCGCTCCCAGCTGCTCGAGTACGCGTGGGACTACGGCTACGAGAACCGCTCCAACGTGGTCGACGTCTACATCCGTTACCTGCGAAGGAAGATCGACCTGCCGTTTCAGCGCTCGTCGATCGAGACGGTGCGCGGTGCCGGCTACCGCCTGCGAAGCGACGCCAGATGAATCGGCTGCCGATCCGGCTACGTCTCACGCTGACCTTCACCGCGGCAGTGGCGGTCGTGTTCGTCTGCGCGGGGGCCTTCCTCTACCTGCGCCTGCAGCACACGCTTGACGCAGGCATCCGAAGCTCGCTGCAGGCACAGGCGTCGCAGGTTACGGCGCTCGTTCGCCAGGCCGACAACGGTCTGCGCCAGGGCGGCACTTCCGCGCGCAGTGATAGCTTCGCCCAGGTCCTGACCAGCTCCGGGTCCGTGTACGACGCCTCCCCCACATTGCCGCCACGGCCACTGCTGACGGCGAAGGAGGTACGTCGGGCCCTGGATGGACAGCTCGTGGTCGACCGTTCCGTGCACGACGGCAGCTCCGGCACCGACCGCCTGCTGGCGGTGCCGGTGTCGGCCCAGGGTCAACGGCTGGTCGTGGTGGTGGGAGCCGCGCTGGCCGATCGCAACCAGGCCCTCGATGCGCTGCTCTACCAACTGCTGCTGGGTGGCCCGGCGGCTCTGGCTCTGGTTGCGCTGGCCGGGCACCTACTCGCCCGAGCCGCGCTTCGACCTGTGGAGCGGATGCGGAGCGAGACGCAACGCATGTCCGGCGCGGTCTCGCCCGAGCGGGTGACGCTGCCGCCCGCCGACGATGAGATCCGGCGACTTGGCTCGACGCTGAACGACCTGCTCGAGCGGCTGGAGCTCTCGGTGCAACGCGAGCGCAGATTCGCCGCCGACGCCAGCCATGAGCTGCGTACCCCGCTCGCGCTGCTTCGCACCGAGCTCGAGCTGGCGCTTCGACGCCCCCGGTCGGTGGACGACCTGGTGGCGGCGATACGTTCGGCGGCGGCCGAGACCGACCGCGTCGCGGAGCTGGCGGAAGGACTGCTCGTGCTCGCTCGCGCCGACTCGGCCAACCTGGCTCTGGCGCGCCGCCCGGTGCCATCCGGCCAGCTACTCGTTGACGTCGCCCAGCGCTACTGCCGCCGGGCCGCCGAGCAGCATCGCCGGATCGTGGTCGAGGACGCGTTCGAAGGCGTCGTCACCGTCGACGCTCCCCGGCTCGAGCAGGCGCTCGACAACCTGGCCGAAAACGCGCTTCGCTACGGCCGAGGCGACATCACCCTCCGCGCCCAGCGAAGCGAGGCTGCGCTCGAGCTGCGAGTCGCCGACCGCGGTCGCGGGTTTGCTCCCGAGTTCCTACCGCGGGCGTTCGACCGCTTCAGCCGGCCAGACGACGCTCGCTCCGGGGATGGATCAGGTCTGGGCCTCTCGATCGTGCAGGCGATCGCACACGCCCACGGCGGAGCCGTCACAGCCGAGAACCTGGCCGGGCATGGTGCCGTCATCACGATCTCGATTCCGCTCGCACCGTCGGCCTAGGTGGTGCGTCACAGCGGTTCGAACCAAGCGGCCGCGTCGCGCCGAGTGGCGTCACTATGATCGCCAACGTGGTGGACATGGCCGCGCTGAAGACGGCCGCTCGCGCGGCGATCGTGATGCCCGCGGTGTTCGCGTTTGCGGACACGGTGATCGGGCAGCCGCAGACGTCGATCTTCGCGGCGTTCGGATCGTTCGCGATGCTGGTGCTGGTCGACGTGGAGGGGCCGCCGTTGCCGCGGCTGTTCGCCTATCTGGCGCTGGCGGCGGTGGGAGCGACGTTCATCACGCTCGGCACCCTGTGCTCGCGTAACGCGTGGCTCGGCGCCGGCGTGATGGCGGTGATCGGGTTCTGCGTGCTCATGTCGGGCGTGATCAACGGCTACATCGCCGCGCTCTCGAGCGGCGCATTGCTGACGTTCGTCCTGCCCGTCACGATTCCCGCGCCGAACTCCGCGATCCCAGACCGCCTCGAAGGCTGGGCGCTGGCCGCCGGCGCCGGGATCTGCGCCGTCATGCTGCTGTGGCCGTCGCGCCGTCGCGCTGATTTGCAGCACGATGCCGCCCGGGCGATGCGCGCAGTTGCGCAGGCGGCCGTCGCACCTGACGGCGCTGATGAGAGCCTCCGGTCGGCACGCGACGCTGTCGACCGTCTCGGCCGTCGCTCGCTCGGTTCGCAGCATCGCCCGACCGGGCCGACCGGCCGTACGGCGGCGCTGGCGGCGCTCCCGGACGAGCTGGATTGGATGCTGTCGTTCCTCGGGCCGCCAATGACATCGACGGGGCTCGGGTCGGGCAGCGAGCAGGACGTCGAGGCGATGGCGGCGACGGCGGCCGTGCTGCTGGCCGGCGCGGGACGGCTCGACGGTCGCGATGAACGGCCTGCCTTCCAGCGACTCGACGCCGCCCGCGCGGCCGTGGCTCAGGCGGAGGTGCGGCGGCTGCTCGAACTCCCCGCCGACGCGAGCGATGAGGCGCTGAGGGAGGTTGTGGAGCCGCCGTTTCGGATCAGGGCGGCATCGTATTCCGCCCGGCAGCTGGGCGGCTACGCGCTGCTCGCGACGGGCGCGGACGCACCGGAGCTCGATCAGACTGACGTCGCACAGCCGTCCGCCGGTGGCGCGCTCGAGGCCACGGAGCGTCTGGCGGCCGAGCATGCCGCCCTCAGCTCGATCTGGTTTCGGAACAGCGTCCGGGGAGCGGTGGGACTCGCCGTCGCCGTGTTCATCGCGCAGCGGACCGGCCTTCAGCACGGCTTCTGGGTCGTGCTGGGGACGCTCTCGGTGCTGCGGTCGAATGCGCTGGCGACCGGCTGGTCGGTGCTGAGCGCCCTGGCCGGCACCGCTGCCGGGATCGTGCTGGGAGCGCTGCTGGTGATCGCCATCGGCACGCACGAGGCGGTGCTCTGGGCGGTGCTGCCCGTCGCCGTCCTGGTGGCCGCCTACGCGCCGCGGGGGATCTCGTTCGCTGCCGGACAGGCGGGGTTCACGGTCGTCCTGTTCGTGCTGTTCAACCTGATCCAGCCGGTTGGATGGAGCGTAGGCCTGGTGCGTGTTGAGGACGTGGCGATCGGGTTCGCGATCAGCCTCGGAGTCGGTGTCCTGTTCTGGCCGCGCGGTGCCGCCGCGCTGCTGCGAGAGCACCTTGCGACGGCGTTCGGGCGCGGGTCGGAGTACGTTGTTGCCACCGCCCGCGAGTCGATCACGGGAGCCGCAGCCGCCGAGGCCGCGCACGCGGCGCGCACCGCGGATGCGGCCACCCACCGGCTCGACGATGCCTTCCGCCTGTATCTTGCCGAGCGCTCCGCCGGCGATTTCAGGGTCGAGGAGGTCGCGGCGTTCGTCGGCGGTGCGTTGCGTGTCCGTCGGGCGGCGCAGTCGCTCGCCGCGCTCGCACAGATGGCGGATCCCGCGACCCGGCTCCAGCGCTGTGGGGAGAACCTTGATCGCGAGTTGCACGCGCTGCACGCGTGGTTCGTCGCGCTCGGATATGCGATCGTGAACCGGGGTGCGGTGCCACCGCCCCATATCCGCGACGACGAGGGCCGAAGCCGGCTGCTCGAGTGCGTGCGTGACGCCGCCCGCACAGGCGACGACGGGGCGGCACGCGCCGCGCTCGTGCTGCTGTGGACGAGCCAGCACATCGACAACCTCTGGCGGCTCGAGGCACACCTTGGCGAACGTGCGGATGCCGCACGCGGCAGGGGGGCGGGGTAGCCCGCGGGCTACCGCGACCTGGGCACGGGCCCGTGGGTGTAGGTCACGGCCGGGTAGAGGGCATTCGCTGCAGGGATCTGCCCGGTGAGCGGCTGGCCCGGTGCCTTGACCGGGTAGTAGCTCGCTCGGTCGCCGTTCAGCAGGACGCTCCAGCGCTGGGTGATCCAGAGTTGGTCGTCCTTTCGGATCTCCCATTGGAAGCGGTCGAGCGGCCGCGGAGCGGGGCCGGCTATGCGGGCGCCGCGCTGGTCGAACTGGCTCCCGTGACAGGGGCAGGCGAACCCGATTGCCGAGGCCTGGGCGGGACACCCGACGTGGGTGCAGCGGTTCGAGAAGACCACGAACATGGCGTGTGGGGCGAGCCAGTCGCGGTCGCTGCCGCCGGTGTAGTGGACGTAGGCAAGGCCGCTCGATAGCGGCTGGGCGGGATCCTCGACGTACGGGGCAGCGGTCGGCGCGAAGCCGGTTTCCGACGTGAACGAACGTACCCGTCCCAACGAGACGGGATGAAACGTTGCTTCCTGCGTCACTGGTGCCAGCAGGAAGGCGGCGACGGGCGTCGTGAGCACGCCGCCGATGGCCGCGCCCAGGCCGACCGTGGCGACACCGAGCAGGCCTCGCCGGGTGGTCGTGTTTCGGTATTCCTGATTGGTCACGAGGCTGTCCTCTGTGGGTGGATGGTGCGCAGAGCCGCGACCGGTCTGATGGCGCCGGCACCGGGACACGGCTGTGAACCGTCGTAGGTGGGGCCGAACTCGGCCAGAGCCCATGCCGCTGTTGCGCCGACCCTGGCCGCCAATCGCTGGACCGGGATCGGGACGATCGGGAGCTGAAGGTCGTCGCGGTGGTGGTCGGCGATCGCCGCCAGGCGCAGCGGGTGTGGCAGCCCCCGCCGGTTGGTCTTGCCGTCCCGGGCAAGCGCGAACATCGTCTCCAGCAAGCGCTCGAACCCGAGCGCGGGTCGTATCTCGCACAGGAACCGGGCCCGGCCTTCGCCGATGTTCCAGAACGCGTGCGCGGTGCCGGCCTCAACGACGACGGTCTCGCCGGTGGTTGCGAAGAGCCGTTCGCGTCCGAGTCGGAACCCCACCGTGCCATCGAGGATCTGGAACGTCTCGGTCTGGTTGGGATGCACGTGCACGCCGGCGGCTGAGCCTCCGGGTTCCAGCGTGACCTCGGCGATCACGAGCTCACCGCCGGAATCCGCCGATGTCCGCTGAAACGTCACCGTCTCGCCGGTGACGGGGTTTGCGATCGAGTCTCCTGTCCTGATCATTCGCTTCTTCCTCCTGTTTCCGGCTGGTAGCGGCGGCAGCCGCAAACCGGTTTTCGGGAGCCGACGAGAACGTCGTCAAATCCGATCGAGGGCCTGGTCGGCTAGGACAGGTGATGGCACTCGGATTCCAACCATCGTCCGCGCGGCTCAGTGCCCGGCCTCAATCGGTGTGGGACTACGCTCGACTACCGGACGCGGACCTGCTGGCGCTGGTCGCCGAGGAGCGTGACCAGGTCGCCTTCGAGGAGTTCTTCAGCCGCTACTCGCGATCCGTCTACTCGTTGATGGTCAGGCAGCTTGGCGACGCCGGATGGGCCGCCGACGTCGTCCAGGAAGCGTTCATCTCGGTGTGGCGATTCGCGCGCACCTACCGCCCCGAGCGCGG
>Ga0164303_10000244_pt1 | contig 11648 bp, 9 predicted proteins | sample Whisoiple_207_MG_FD_109715 | JGI IMG/M metagenome (GOLD analysis project Ga0164303, IMG submission 109715) | Soil microbial communities amended with pyrogenic organic matter from upstate New York, USA - Whitman soil sample_207_MG | ecosystem: Environmental > Terrestrial > Soil > Agricultural...
CAAGCTGGTGGCCTTCGGCCTCGGCGGCGTGCTGGTCGAGGTGCTGAAGGACGTCACGTTCCGTCTGGCGCCAGCCACCAAAGACGACGCGCTATCGATGCTCGACGGCATCCAGGCCCATGACATGCTCAAGGGATTTCGCGGTGGCGAGCCGGTCAGCCGCGATGCGCTGTCTGACTTCATCGTCAAGGTGTCGAAGCTCGTCAGCGACTTCCCCGAAATCGTCGAGCTCGATCTCAACCCGGTATTCGCCACCAAGAAGGACGCCATCGCCGCCGACGTGCGCATTGTCGTCGACTTCGACTACAAGCCGCGCCCGGCGCCGCGCCCGAACGAGGAAATCGTCACCGCGATGAACCGCATCATGCAGCCGAAGGCGGTTGCGGTGATCGGCGCTTCCGCCGAAGACGGCAAGATCGGCAATTCGGTGATGAAGAATCTGATCAACGGCGGCTACAAGGGCGAGATCTATCCGATCCATCCGAAAGCAGCCGAGATACTGGGTTACAAGGCCTACAAGAGCGTCAAGGATGTGCCGGGCGTGATCGACACCGCGGTGTTCGCGATCCCCGCAAAGTTCGTCGCCGGGGCGCTGGTCGAATGCGGCGAGAAGAAAATTCCCGGCGCGGTTCTGATTCCATCGGGCTTTGCGGAAGCCGGTGCGCCTGAATTGCAGGCTGAAATCGTCGAAATCGGCAAGAAGTACAACGTGCGCCTGATGGGGCCGAACATCTACGGCTTCTACTATACCCCGGCCAATCTCTGCGCCACGTTCTGCACCGCCTATGACGTCAAGGGCCACGCGGCGCTGTCGTCGCAGTCCGGCGGCATCGGCATGGCGATCATCGGCTTCTCGCGCTCGGCCAAGATGGGCGTCTCCGCAATCGTCGGCCTCGGCAACAAGTCCGATATCGACGAGGACGATCTGCTCGCCTTCTTCGAGCAGGACCCGAACACCAATCTGATCGCCCAGCACTGCGAAGACCTGAAGGACGGCCGCGCCTTTGCGGAAGCCGCCAAGCGTGTCTCCAGGAAGAAGCCGGTGGTGGTGCTGAAGGCGGGCCGCACCTCTGCCGGTGCCAAGGCCGCCTCCTCGCACACCGGCGCGCTCGCCGGCAACGACAAGATCTACGAGGACGTGTTCAAGCAGTCCGGCGTGATCCGCGCCCGCAGCCTGAGGCAATTGCTCGAGTTTGCACGCGGCCTGCCGGTGCTGCCGACGCCGAAGGGCGAGAACATTCTGATCATCACCGGCGCGGGCGGCTCGGGCGTGCTGTTGTCGGATTCGGTGGTCGACAACGGTCTCTCCTTGATGGCGATGCCGCCGGACCTTGACGCCGCGTTCCGCAAGTTCATCCCGCCGTTTGGCGCCGCCGGCAACCCGGTCGTCTTTACCGACACGGAGCCACCCAAGACCTACCAGAACACCGTTCGTCTCGGTCTCGAGGATCCGCGCATCCACGCGCTGATCCTCGGCTACTGGCACACGATCGTGACCCCGCCGATGGTGTTCGCGCGCAACATGGTCGAGGTGAAGAAGGAGATGGAGGCCAAGGGCTTCGTAAAGCCGATGGTCGCCTCGCTTGCCGGCGACGTCGAGGTCGAGGAGGCCGCCGAGTATCTCTATCAGAACGGCATCCCGGCCTATGCGTACTCGACTGAATTGCCGGTCGAGGTGCTGGGAGCGAAGTACAAATGGGCGCGCGGCGCGGGCCTGCTGTAAAACTTGAAAGACGGCCGCCGCTTCGGACAGTCCGGAGCGGGGTTTATCTCGGGGAATGCAAAGCATAGGAAATTTTTAATTCGAGCAGGGAACACGTCTACCCTCAGGATGCAGGTCGCGATGAAGAGAAACGTGATCCGGCGAAGGCTCATCGAGCCGAAATCCAGTGCGGCCAACGACCCCGATCCCAGGGACGGCGGCGTGCAATCGGTGGACCGTGCTCTCCTCATCATCGAAACGCTGGCCGAGGACGATGAGGGATATCGGCTGAGCGACCTTTCCGTCCGCACCGGCCTGTCGACCTCGACCGTCCATCGCCTGCTGGCGACGCTGGAAAAGCGCCGCTTCGTGCAATTCGACCGCTATGAATCGAAGTGGCATGTCGGCGCGCAGAGCTTTGCCGTCGGGGCGACCTTCGCCCGCCGCCGCAACTTCGCGGCGCAGGCCATGCCGTATTTGCGCAAGTTGCGCGACCAGACCCGGGAAACGGCGAATCTCGCGGTGGTCGATGATGAATCCATCATCGTGCTGACCCGCATGGAAAGCCGCGAGATCATGCGTTCGCTGACAAAAGTTGGCGGCCGCGTCGCGATGGTTGCGTCCGGCGTCGGCAAGGCCGTGCTCGCGACCTATTCCGACGAGGACGTCAACGCCATCATCTGCCGGCAGGGCATGCCGCGATTGACGGAAAAGTCGATCGTGCGGCCGGGCGAATTGTTCAAGCAGCTTCAAATGATCCGGCAGCAGGGTTACGCCATCGATGATGAAGAAGCACGCATCGGGCTGCGCTGCGTCGCCGCCGTGGTCTACAACGACTGCGGCGAACCGCTTGCGGCGATTTCTGTCTCAGGCCTGACCAGCCGGCTGACCGACGATCGCTTGCCGGCTCTCGGCAGGATTGTGCATGAGGTTGCAGCTGAGCTGACCGTTGTGCTCGGCGGCGTCGTGCCCGCGGCGGATGATCCAAGCTAGGCGAAGCGCGGATTCGGGCGCGCCGGCCAATTCCACTTTTTCTTCCTGCTAATCACCTGAACAAGCGTCGGAATTTCGGCGGAGTGCCATACCGCGGGAATTAAAATCGATTTCATTGAGATAGCGCGCCGGTCGCACGATGATTGCGCAGAGCCAACACAAACGAACGGGCTGCGAAATGGCGAAGATGCGAGCGATCGATGCTGCCGTGCGTGTTCTGGAAAAGGAGGGCGTCACTTGCGCGTTCGGCGTTCCCGGCGCTGCGATCAATCCGCTTTATTCAGCCTTGAAGAAGCGCGGCTCGATCAATCACATCCTGGCGCGCCACGTCGAAGGCGCCTCGCATATGGCCGAGGGCTATACCCGCGCCAGGGCGGGCAATATCGGCATCTGCATCGGCACGTCAGGCCCCGCCGGCACCGACATGATCACGGGGCTTTATTCGGCGATCGCCGATTCGATTCCGATCCTTTGCATCACAGGCCAAGCGCCGCGGGCGCGCCTCTACAAGGAAGATTTCCAGGCCATCGATATCGAATCGATCGCGAAACCGGTGACCAAGTGGGCGGTGACCGTGCGCGAACCGGCGCTGGTGCCGCGCGTTTTCAGCCAGGCGTTCCACATCATGCGGTCGGGGCGCCCGGGGCCGGTGCTGATCGACCTGCCGCTGGATGTGCAGCTTGCGGAAATCGAATTCGACGATGAAACCTATCAGCCGTTGTCGGTCTACAAGCCGGCCGCCACCCGCAAGCAGATCGAGAAGGCGCTCGACATGCTCGATGCCGCGGAGCGTCCGCTGATCGTGGCGGGCGGTGGTGTCATCAATGCCGATGCCTCCGACCTGCTCGTGGCCTTCGCCGAGATCGTCAACGTGCCGGTGGTGCCGACGCTGATGGGCTGGGGCGCGATTCCGGATGACCACGTTCTAATGGCGGGGATGGTCGGATTGCAGACCAGCCATCGCTACGGCAATGCGACCATGCTGCAATCCGACTTCGTGCTTGGTATCGGCAACCGCTGGGCCAACCGGCACACCGGCTCGATCGAGACCTACACCAGGGGGCGCACCTTCGTGCATGTCGATATCGAGCCCACCCAGATCGGACGCGTCTTCAATCCCGATCTCGGCATCGTCTCCGATGCCAAGGCGGCGCTGGAACTGTTCGTCACGGTCGCAAAGGAACGGCTGAAATCCGGCAGGCTGAAGAAGCGGCAGGCCTGGCCCGCGGCATGCCAGGAGCGCAAGCGCTCGATGCTGCGCAGGAGTGACTTCGACAACGTGCCGATCAAGCCGCAGCGCGTCTATGAAGAGATGAGCAAGGCGTTCGGCCGCGACACCTGTTATGTCAGCGTGATCGGGTTGTCGCAGATCGCCGGTGCGCAGTTCCTTGGCGTTTATCATCCACGCAACTGGATCAATGCCGGACAGGCCGGCCCGCTCGGCTGGACGCTTCCCGCGGCGCTGGGCGTGCGCGCCGCCGATCCGACCCGCGAGATCGTCGCGCTCTCGGGCGATTACGATTTTCAGTTCCTGATCGAAGAGCTCGCGGTCGGCGCGCAGTTCAAATTGCCCTACATCCACATCGTCGTGAATAATTCCTATCTCGGATTGATCCGCCAGGCGCAGCGCGGCTTCGACATGGACTATCATGTGCAGCTGTCGTTCGAGAACATCAACGCGCCCGAACTCGGAGTCTATGGCGTCGATCACGTTGCGGTCGCCGAAGGGCTGGGCTGCAAGGCGATCCGCGTTACCGATCCGAGGGATGCGCAGGCGGCGTTCGCGACCGCGCGCGACTTGATGAAGCGTCACAGCGTGCCTGTCGTGGTCGAGTTCATCCTCGAACGCGTGACCAACATCGCGATGGGGACCGAGATCGACGACATTGTCGAGTTCGAGGAGATCCTCGATCTCCCCCTCGACGACGTGCCCGCGAGCCCGGAAGTGACGCGACGGCTTGTGCGGGTCTAAGCGGCTTGTTCCGCGCCGGGGCTCATAATGCCTGCCGCACGCCGAGCCCGAGCATGAAACGCTCTCTGATCTGCACGGGATCCCTGCGAGTGGTGCCGACTCCCGGCTTGTCGTCGATGCGCACGCCGATCAGGGTTGGCCCGGACGCCGAAAAGGACTGATCGACAAGCCGCTCAAAATCCTCTTCGTCGGCCGCCCAGGCGCTGTTGGCAAGACCGCAGCCGGCGGCGATGGCAACGATATCGGATACACTGGCGGCGGGCGTCGGCTGCGCGCCGGTGATCTGGTAGATGCCGTTATCCATCACGATCATGGTGAGGTTTTTCGGCTTGAGTGCCGCGATGGTCGACAGGCAGCCCATCTGCATCAACAGCGAGCCATCTCCCTCCAGCGCAAAAACGCGGCGCTTGGGCTGGGCCAGCGCCACTCCGAGCGCAATCGGAAAAGCAAGTCCCATGCTGCCCAGCATGTAGAAATTCTGCGGCCGGTGGCCGGCCGCCCACAGATCGAAATTGGTGTTGCCGATGCCGCCGACGACGGCTTCCTCGTTCTTCAGTTTTGCCAGCAGCCGCGAGGTGAGATCGAAGCGGTTCATCACCTTGGTGTTGCGGGCAGGGGAGTTTGCTTCCTTGGCCATGCGCTCGCTCACTTGTCGAAAACCTTGCCGCCGGTCAACAGCGGCGACAGGATCAGCGCCACCGGCGCCTGTGTGGTGATGGCCTGCTTGATCGATCGGTCGGCGATGAACTCCAACTCGTCGAGCCGGGTCACGGTGTGATGTTCCATCGCCAGCGAGTCGAGCACCGGCCGCATGGTGCGGCAGACCAGCGACTGCCCGTAATTGAGTTCGCCGAGCGTGCCGCGTTCGGAAACGAACATGATCAGCGGAATCTGATAGGGGATCGCGAGCGAGGCCAGCACATTGGCAAGCGTTGCGAAGCCGGAGGTCTGCATCAGCACCGCGCCGCGCAGGCCTCCCATCCATGCCCCGGAGACGATGCCGACTGCCTCTTCTTCGCGGGCCGTCGGAAAGGTGGTGAAGAACGGATCGGCGTGAAGATCCTGGATCAGCCTGGTCAGCACGCGGTCGGGAACGTAGGGCACAAGGCGGATGTCGTTGCGCTTGAGCGTTTGCAGCACGATGTCGTGCCAGGCCTTTCCAGAAGACGCCTTCTCCTGAAAGGGCTTCTGATCGGTCGAGCTCTTGGGCGAGGTTTGTCCCTCGGCAGCCGCCATCGAAATCTCCCCTGCTGCGCGATGGTTTTTCGCTCGCGGCGCTATCGCGGCCATTCTGCCGAGGCGCAAAACTTGACGCGATCCCGGGGATTGTCAACATGTCCCGGCCGTATCCGTGATCTGCGCGCCACGGCGGTGCCGTTGGCCTGCCGGGATGCGATAAAGGAAGTAACAAGAACATTGGGAGGAAATGCCATGGAGGCGTGGTTCCGGATCGCCGCCGCGGCGGTGACGATGTTTTGCGCGGTCGGGACAGCGTCAGCGCAGTCACCGTTTCCGTCCAAGGCGGTGCATATTTTCGTGCCCTACGCCGCCGGTGGAGGGGTGGACATCCTCGCCCGCACGCTGGGTGACGTCGTCTCGCGGCACTGGGGCCAGACCGTCGTCATTGAAAACCGGCCTGGCGCGGGCGGCGTGGTCGCGTCGCAGGCGCTGGCGACGTCGCAGCCTGATGGATACACCCTCATCGTGGTCGCAAGCGGTCACGCCACCAATCCGTTCCTGTACCCAAAGATTCCCTACGACACCTTCAGGGATTTTGCGCCGATCTCGCTGTTGGCCTCGTCACCCAATATTTTGCTGGTGCGCGCCGATTCTCCGTTCAGGACGCTTGGCGATGTGATCGCGCAGGCGCGCGCAAAACCGGGAAGCCTGTCCTTTGCGCATGCAGGCACCGGAACTTCGACGCATCTCGCCGGCGAACTTCTCAAAAATCTCGCAAAGATCGATATCAACGCGATTCCCTACAAGGGCGGCGCGCCCGCCATCAACGATCTGCTCGGCGGGCAAATTCCGATGTCGTTCAACAATGGTCCGGAGTCGGTCGGCCAGATCGAGGCCGGCACCGTGCGGGCGCTCGCGGTCACGACCGCCGCGCGGGCATCGTTTCTGCCTGACGTGCCGCGCATGGCCGAGACCGTGCCGGGGTACGACACCGAGGTGTGGTGGGGTTTGCTCGGGCCGGCCGGAATGACCCGCGATCTCGTTGAGAAACTCTCGCATGATTTCGTCGCGGCCTTGAACACGGAGGCCGTCAAGGAGCGGCTGACCAAGCTTGGCGCCTCGCCGATCGGCAGCTCGCCGCAGCAATTCGATGCCAAGATACGTGCCGATTACAGGAAATGGGGCCCGATCATCGAGGCCGCCGGCATAAAGCCCGAGTGATGCAGAGGGCGCCGATGATACCGGCCTGTCTCCCGCCGCGCGAGGTCAGCCGGCCGAAGGTGCCGCCGCCGCAGAACGCCTGCGATACGCACGCGCATGTATTCGGACCGGCACAGCGGTTTGCTTACACCAGGGATCGCAGCTACACGCCGCCGGATGCCCCGCTGGAAAAATATCTCGGCATGCTCGACACTATCGGATTTGCCCGCGGCGTGCTGGTGCAAGGCAGCGCGCACGGCCGCGACAATTCCGCCATGCTGGATGCGCTCAGGCAACGCCCCGATCGGTTGCGCGGTGTTGCGGTGGCCGACGCCGACGTTTCGCCGGCCGATCTGCACGAGTGGAATCGTCTCGGCATCAGAGGACTGCGCTTCAATCATTTCTTCCGCGACGGGCAATTGCACTATCGCGGCGGCGTGCCGCTGTCGGCGGCGCCGACGCTGGCGCCGCTGATGGCCGAGCTCGGATGGCATCTGCAACTCTGGATCGATGCGAAGGATTTACCGGAGACGATTCCGGTTCTGAAATCGCTCGGCTTGCCTGTGGTGATCGATCACATGGGGCGCACTGACGCCCGCGCGGGCATTGGAACGGAAGGTTTCCGGTCGCTGCTCCGCGCGGTCGGCGAGGGCTGGTGCTGGTCGAAACTGTCCGGCGCCCACCGCCTCAGCCGCGACGCGCCCGATTATCCCGACGCGCGGCCATTTCATGAAGCGCTGGTGCGGGCCAATCCGGAGCGGCTGGTATGGGGCGGCGACTGGCCGCATCCGCGCGTCGAGGGCGAGATGCCCGACGCCGGCCACCTGTTCGAATTGTTTCAACTGTGGACGCCGGACATGGCGACCCGGCACCGCATTCTCGTGACCAACCCCGTAAAGCTCTATGGCTTCCCGAACTGAAAGTCGCAACCACAATGTCTGTGAACAACAAGCGCGTGTTTTACGTCAAATATCTGGCGCACGAAATCTATGCCGACATCCTGCGGGCGCGGCCCGATGTGCGGCTCGACCGGCTCGAGAATGAAAGTCCCGAGGAGATTTCGGCGCCGATCCTGTCCGCGGCGCATGCCTATCAGATCGGGGCGGCGCGCGATGAATTGGCAAGACATTTTCACGTTGATCAGGACCTGCTGCGGCGCGCGCCGAATCTCCTGATCGTCTCCAGCAATGGCGCGGGCTACGACCCCGTGGATGTCGAGGCCTGCACCGAGGCCGGCGTGCTGGTGGTCAATCAGTCAGGCGGCAATGCCCACTCGGTGGCCGAACACGCGCTCGGCATGCTGCTCACTTTGTCGAAACGGATCCTGGAGGCCGACCGTGCGCTGCGACGCGAGGCCAATGTCAACCGCAACGCTCTGATCGGCACCGAGGCGCACGGCAAGACCATCGGCATCGTCGGGCTCGGCAATGTCGGCCGCCGCATCGCCGCGCTCTGCCACGGCCTGCTGGGGATGAAGGTGCTGGCCTACGATCCTTATCTCACGGTCAGCGAGATGGCGGCGCGTGGCGGCGAGAAGGTCGAGCTGGACGAGCTTTTAAGCCGCTCCGATTATGTCTCGGTCAGTTGTCCGCTGACCAGGGAAAGCCGCGGCATGATCGGGCAGCGCGAGTTCGCGCTGATGCAGCCGCACGCCTATTTCATCACCACGGCGCGGGGCTTTATCCACGATGAAGCCGCGCTGCACGAGGCGCTTCGCAACAAGCTCATTGCGGGCGCGGGTCTCGACGTCTGGGCCAAGGAGCCGCCGCCGCCCGACCATCCGCTGCTTGAGTTCGACAATGTGCTGGCAAGCCCGCATACCGCTGGTGTGACCAGGGAAGCGCGCGCGAACATGGGCCGGATTGCCGCTGAGCAGGTTTTGGATGCGCTCGATGGCCTGCGGCCCCCGCGCATCATCAACCCGGACGTCTGGCCGCGTTACGTCCGGCGCTTCGAGCGCGCATTCGGGTTCACACCGGAATAGCGATTTCGGCGGTGATTTTTACCCCAAGGATGCGAGCGAGACGCGCCATTCAGGCGGCGATCGGATCCTCGATCGGCGGGTAGCGCAGGCCAAGGCTCTCGGCCACCGCCTTGTTGGTGATGCGGCCGCGGTGAACGTTCAGGCCAGCCCGCAAATGGGGGTTTTGCGTCACGGCTGCAAAACCCTGGTTCGCGATCGCCAGCCCGAACGGCAGTGTCGCGTTGTTCAGCGCTTGGCTTGAGGTGAGGGGGACCGCGCCGGGCATGTTGGCAACGCAGTAATGGATGATACCGTCGACCTGATAGGTCGGATCGGCGTGGGTGGTCGGACGGGAGGTCTCGAAGCAGCCGCCCTGATCGATCGCAACATCCACCATCACGGCACCCGGCTGCATCGACTTCAGCATTTTTCGGGTGACCAGCTTCGGCGCGCTCGCGCCGGCCACCAGAACGGCGCCGATCACGACATCGGCGGCGAAAACTTCCTGTTCGATTGCTTCCGTGGTCGGGAAGCGTGTCCGGATTCGACCCGTGAACAGTTCGTCGAGCTCACGCAGCCTCGGGATCGAACGGTCGAGGATCGTGACCTCCGCGCCGAGGCCAACGGCCATCCGCGCCGCGTGCGTGCCGACGACGCCGCCGCCGATGATGACAACGCGGGCGGGCGCAACGCCCGGTGCGCCGCCGAGCAGAATGCCGCGGCCGCCTGCGCTGCGCTTGAGCGCCGAGCCTGCCGCCTCGATCGAAAGCCTTCCCGCCACCTCGCTCATGGGAGCGAGCAGGGGCAGGCCTCCCTTAGCATCGGTCACCGTTTCATAGGCGATCGCCGTGCAGCCCGAGGCCGTCAAACCTTTGGCCTGCGCCGGGTCGGCGGCGAGATGCAGATAGGTGAAGATGATCTGGCCTTCGCGCAGCTGCACCCATTCGCGGGCCTGCGGCTCCTTCACCTTCACGATCAGATCGGCGCTAGCGAAAATCTCGGCGGCGGTGTCGGCGATCGCCGCGCCCGCCTTGCGGTAGGTCTCATCGGTCGCGCCTATCCCTGCACCCGCATTGGTCTCGACAATGACGCTGTGGCCTGCAGCCACATATTCGCGAGCCGCGCCCGGTGTGAGGCCAACGCGGTACTCGTGCACTTTGATCTCTTTTGGCACTCCGACGCGCATCGCTGGCACTCCTTTTTCCTCCCTAATATGTAGGTCGGATTTTGGTTTAAGTTCTTGCAATTTCGGTGGTTTATTGCGATTTTATGCCAGAAACCGGCAGAAATCCGGCTATTCGCGCAGGAATCCAAACAAATGAAACTCGAGCAGATCGACCATTTCGACACGACGATTCTGTCGGAACTCGCGACCAACGCCCGGGCCAGCCAGGTCGACCTTGCCGAGCGCGTCGGGCTTTCGAGCACGGCCATCGCGCGGCGGCAGAAAGCGCTGGAAGAGGAAGGCTTCATTCGCGGCTATCAGGCCGTGCTGGATTTGACGCGCTTTGGCCTCTCTACCACCGTGCTGGTCAGGGTCACGCTGGAAAGCCAGAACGAGGATGCGCTGAAATCGTTCGAAGCCGCGGTCATCGAGTGTCCATCGGTGGTGCGCTGCTTCCTGATGTCCGGCAGCGACGACTACATCGTCATCGTGATGGCGCGCGACATCGAGGACTTCGAGCGCATTCACCGAACCGAGCTGTCGCGATTGCCACGGGTTGCGCGGATCCAGTCGAGCTTCGCCATGCGCGAGGTCGTCAACCGGGCGGTCCCGCCGGTGATCTTCGGCGGACCGCGCCGGCGCGGACGGACGTAACCGCACCCGGCATCGCCACGGTATGGGCCGATGGCCGTCGCGTTCGAAAGCGATTTCATTTTAAGGCGATCCTTTCGAGTGCGAATAAAGCAATAACTGTCTCTCTCGTTTCTGCTATAATTTTACCATGACGATCGGGATCACCGGACCCGGCCGGAAGGCACCAAGGCAGAGCGCCGTGGTCAGGTTGATCATTGCGGCCGTCGTCGTCGGGATTTTGCTGATACTGCTCGGGCTCGCGAGCGACTTCCTGGTTGACTGGCTGTGGTTTTCCTCGATCGGCTATCTGCAGGTTTTCTGGACAACAATCGGCGCCAAAGCCGCCGTCTTTTTCGCCATCTGGACGGCGACTTCCGTCATCCTCTGGCTGAACGGATGGCTCGCGTTGCGTTTCGCGCGACGGCAGCCGACCCAATCCGTCAGCGCCTTCGTCTGGCAAGCCGCGGGCAATGTGCCACCGCCCGACCTGTTGACGTTCATGCGCGATCGGCTGCCGTGGCCCAAGGTTATCGCTGGCGCTGCCTGCCTGGTTGGGCTGCTGGTTGCCGCGATTGACGCCGGCAATTGGAACGTCTTCCTGCAGTTTCTCTACCGCGTGCCCTTTGGCATGGACGACCCGCTCTACAACAAGGACATCAGTTTCTATCTCTTCGTACTGCCCGCCTATATCATCATCAAGAACTGGATGCTGTTTACTCTCGTTCTCAGCGCGCTTTTTGCCGGAATGATCTACCGGGTGCACGGCGACATCGAATACGACATGCATCACCGATCGATGTCGCCGACAGCCATTGCTCACGGTTCGGCGCTGCTCGGTCTC
>Ga0164303_10000248_pt1 | contig 11611 bp, 12 predicted proteins | sample Whisoiple_207_MG_FD_109715 | JGI IMG/M metagenome (GOLD analysis project Ga0164303, IMG submission 109715) | Soil microbial communities amended with pyrogenic organic matter from upstate New York, USA - Whitman soil sample_207_MG | ecosystem: Environmental > Terrestrial > Soil > Agricultural...
GCCATGTTATCTTTATCAGAAATGAATCATGAATTAGCGAATGCAGTGATAAAGTCTGATGACGAAGTAGATAGATTTAGCCTTTACATTTTAAGAAACCTAGTAATAGCAACACAGAATGAGCGAGTTCTTCGAGAAATAGGCTTAAAGAGACCGGCTGATTGTCTAAGTTACCGTGTTGCAGTAAAAAGTATAGAACGAATAGCGGACCATTCTTTTGGAATTGCTGAAAATTGTCTAAAGATAGAACGGCAGCAAAAAATATCAAAAGGCCTCTTTGAGAAAATTGAAAAAAAGAGCCATCTATCCCTGGGAGCCCTCAGTGATGCAATCTAGGCATTTTTACGAAGAGATTATGTCATGGCTGATAGTGTTGTGGATAAAGTAGAAAATATACGTTCATTGGAAAATGATTTAATTTCGTTTATTAATAAGGTAGATAACATCATTCGCGATAAACCTGTTGATATTAACATCAAGCTAATTTTAGAGGACATACGAAGAACAGCAGAACATGCAAGTGATATAGCAGAAGCAGCAATGAATCAGACAATAGGAGAAGTTATTACTGTGGAGAGAAGACCTCTTAGTCATAATAAATAATTTTCATCATCTGCGAAATTAGATATTGGCATTGAAATAAGACTGGCAATCAATTCACAGTTATAGTTAGACATAGGGTGTGTTCCTAACGAAATGATTCATGATTGTTGCTCGAGAATGAATACGAACTTTCACAAATTAAGTAATTCACAATACAAAGAATGTTACTGCAATATCAGAGAGGAGATTTATCCGTAATCTGAGGATAATGAAATTCTAAACAATATTTATTAGCCAAATGAATTCATTCAGGAAGATTTCGTATCTTTTCGGTAAAATATCTTAGTGAGAGGAAATATTCTCTCTTCTCTTGAAAAGAAGGACCCAACCTAAAACACCACCAACTCCAATCACCATACCAAGTGGCAGATAATAAAGAGGAGAAGCAGAAGGATTTCCGTAAAGTGCTTCAAATGATATATCCCCGGTGTATGTGTTAATAGGAGAAAATGCATCATCCTTCCCATAAATTGCAATAGAACCAAGAGTAAACCCGTTTACAGATAATTGATCAACTAGAACCTTTGCACCACTATTGATCGTCAGCCCTGAATTACTATCATATCCTATAATTATTGGATCCCTTGTTGACCATCCAGGTACTCCATTTTTATAATTATCATATACCCTGACATATCCAGCTTCTTTTGTATTTACAGCTGCCCAAACCCTCTTGGAAGCAACATCTCCATACATCGCAATTTCAATGAATTTCTCACTTGGTGCAGGTTCCTGTAACTTTATTACAACCTTTGCATCCGGTCTAAAAGCATAAGACAGGTTATTCTGTATGTTCAAAATCCAACTTTCAGATATTGGTTTACCAAAAGTAAAAACAAGGGGGTGTATTCTATCATTATTTGCTGCAATATATGGGATAACAAACCGTTCTGAGCGGTTTGTCTGGACTACCATGTATTTAGATTGAACTGAATTTGCCGATTGTGAACCTTGAGCAAAGGCTAATGCTTGTGGATGTATTATCATCGATCCTATTAGATTAATAATAATTAATTGTAGTAAGAAGGTGCTGCTGTAGCTGATGATACTTCTCAAGGTTATATGATGAAGGTCTGCACTTTAGTAATATAAGTGTGGTTCAAGATTATGAATGCTCGCTATCTACGCTACCTATGAATAGATTCCGACTTTGAAGACTGAATTCAGAGAAGATGGCAGACAACTCCAATTGATAAACAGGTGCCTTAATCACCAATCTAATAGCGATGAATTTTGCCCCAGCGTCGGTGGTCAAAATTACCAGGGTGAATGGTTAGTAAATTAGGAAGATGCTTGCTCAACCTTTTCTTTAAAAGCATTATTCATTTCTACAAAGCTTTGATACATATCCTTATCCAAACGATCGCCTGCGAGAGCTGCTCCTAATCCAGTAAAGATTTCTCTATGTACGAAGCGTACATGATTTGTTTTCAGTGGTTCTAAAATAAAAATACGTTCACCATTGAAGATTCCAGGTATAAAAGATTTTCCGTACCAACGTAGCTCACGGTTTGGTTCAACCTTTGTCACTGTCGGTCGATAGGTTCTATTCTTTCCAGTTAAAGTATGAAGATGTATTTTGAGCTTTGTTCCAACCTTAGGATCTCCGTTTATTTTATGAATAAAAGGATTCCATTGTGAAAAGTTATTAAAATCTGTCAATATCTTCCATGCCTTTTCAGGAGATGCTTTAATATCAATCTCGGTATGAATTTCTTTCAATTTATATTCTCTATAATGAAGTTGTTGTTTAAACTTTTTTGGTATTCTTATCTACATTAGCTAATCTTAGTTATGCCGTATCACATCTTTTCTACTCATGCTTATTCTGATGATAATGTTTAATTGTTGATACAATCTTTTAATGTATTAGACGTGCTCATTATTCTATATCCATATCATCATTATCTTAAATTTAGAAGGACAATAAAATACAATCTCAATATGATATAGCATAATAGGTATTGGTTTTTGTAAAGATCGAATGGAATATATCTATAAGATGAAGGTAAAGTGATAATCGAATATGCACTATTAAAACACAAATATATATCAATCGGGCTATTAAAAACAATAATAAACATAACCATTACCAGACTATGAACACAGACTTTCGGTTAAGGTTGTACCTGAGATTTCTTAAAGTTTCTGTTTAGCCATCGTGAATGCTCTCAGTTTTGAAGGTCGGCTTGTCTATATCAACGAAAAAGAAACTGGCTGATTGGAGGGTTTATTCCTTTGTACACTACAATCTGGATATATGCGTTTATTGTACAATCTAGAAGATTGGCGTATATACCATGTAATTGCTTCCTCTTTAGTATAAACTAGAATCTGCCTTCCTTCTAGCTCGATAGTATATCTTTTTTAGTTGTTACTTTGGCAGAGCAACATTATTGCATTCACTATTGAAGAGGCTGCTGGACTTCCACCCTTTCTGCCCACATTGGTAATAAATGGAATATTGGTCTTCGTAAGCTCATCTTTAGATTCAGGAGCAGAGACAAAGCCAACAGGAATACCTATAACAAGTGCAGGTTTTGCAACAGCTTCTCGGATCATGTTAATTGTTTCATATAATGCTGTGGGTGCATTGCCGATGGCTACTATTCCTCCATTCATTTCATTTGCTGCACGACGCATCGCCATTTCTGATCTGGTTCTATTGAATTTGCGAGATTCGTTGGCTAGAGCATTATCAGAAATATAGCATATAGCCTTCAATCCAAGATCAGTAACTAACTTCTTGTTTATTGCCGAACGTACCATATCTACGTCAGTAACAATGTTACATTTGTTTTTGATAGCGTTGAAGGCAGATTTGATTGCATTCCTATGAAATATTATTCTTTCACTCCTAGCAAAATCAAAGTCTGCAGTTGCATGAATAACTCGGCGCACAATAGCCCATTCTAACTCATTGTAATTATGTTGTCCAATTTCAGTATCTATTATCTTTAAGCTTTTCTTTTCTATCTCAAATGCTCTATTTGACATTTCTCTATTTGCAGGAGTTTCATAGTTCTTGTTATAAGAGGTCAATTCTTCTTTTTTCTACCTCTCGGACACGTTCAACTATAACATCAACCAACTTTTCATCTACTCCTAAGTGTTTTGTCATAAATACATTTTTAAAGTTATATTTTCCAAGTGCTGCATTAATATCAACAATTACATCATGCTTTATGTGAGTACCTTTATGTAAAAAATATGGCACTAATAAAATAATTTTTGGGTCATTTTGGAGGATCATATTGCTTATACCTTCCTCTATGTCTGGCTTGTCTAACTCAAGAAAGCAAAAGTTTACATTTCGATAAAAAGGTTTTAGGGTATTAACTGTAAAAATGAAGGCATCTCTAGCACTTTTATCACTACTGCCATGACCAATAAGTAGAATATCACATTCAGAATTAGAAAATCGAATTTTCTGCTCGCTTTTTAATTGATGGATTCTATCAATTACCACATCAGTGATTATAGTATGATAACAGAGTGGTTTTGTTATCATCATCTTCAAGTTCTTGATTTGACCAATTTTGGCACTTTGTTTAACTGAATCTTTTAACTTCATGCCAGGATACAGAAAATATGGCATTATGGTAATGAAGTCAGCGCCGTTATCAACACATTTTCTTACACCTTCTTCTATAAATGGCGGCACGACTTCTAAGAAGCAGTAATTTGTATAATCATATCTTGCTTTGCGCTTTGCAATTGAGCAAATAGCTTTAAGCTCCAATCTTACATCTGGCTCTCTGCTACCTCTATCGACAATTAACAGTGCTTTCTTCAACAATTTATTCAAACATCACCCTAGATACAGCAACCGTAAGGTTTGGTGGAAACTTTTGTTTTGGAACTATGAGCTCGCCCTTTGAACTTAGTATTGATGATGCTTCAGATACGCTTGCGGTACCTTCATATTTTTGTACCATATGTGATGGGTTCGGAACTTTAACTGTTGCAAGTCTATCTTTACCGTAAATTTCGATTGGAATACCATATTGATCCGAAAACTCCTGTAATCCCCTTACCTTTACTTCTCTAGTGATAGATGAAACATTTCTAATGCTTATGGGACTTAATCCTTTATCTTTCATTACAACTTGAATCCCGAATTCAATGTCATTTATATGTGTGTCCCAATGAAGCCCTAATCCTATTACCAGGCTTTTTGGTCTATAGATAACCGATTTTTCTAAAATAATCGTGTCAGTAATTAGTCTATCCGAAATTATTAATGCCCCCCTAAAATCTGGTGATCTCAGTTCATCAAGGCTTCTGACCATTATAACATTCTTAGGCAATGAAGGTGTATGCCACCAGTTCTTTTCTCCTGCCTCTTGGTATAAACCTATTTTCTCTTCATTTACCATTAAAGCACTGACTTTTGTTACATTTTCGTTGTTTTCAATTTTCCATCCAAATTCTCTTCCGATCAAATCAACAGCAATGGTTTCATTAACGTCAGCAGCTGTAGTAATTACTGGTCGAGAATTCATAAAAAACGAGGCAACAAGCCGTGCTAGTGCATTTGCTCCTCCAAGATGTCCTGATAATGCACTGATAACGAAATTTGCTTTATCATCAATTACTAATACCGCAGGATCACTCTTCTTATCAATAAGGAATGGTGCAATTAGTCTTATTACTGCCCCTAGAGAAAATATGCAAATTAGAGCATCCTTAGTTTTGAATAGACTTGCTACTAGCTGTGCTGTTTGTTCCGTAAACCAATTTATATCAGAAGCAGAATCATTATGCTTCGCCGGGGCATAGATCTCGACTTCGGATAGCTTCTCCTTTATTTGACGGGCAATCTCAATTCCATGCTTTGTTATAGCTATCACCGCTGTTTTTCCTACCATGAGGATTATATATTAGCAAGGTATGAATGGAAAATAATTCTTTCTATTTTAATCAAGTCTTAATACGAATCAACAGCTGACAAACAATATCTGAACATCAACTACTTTCTGAATGTAGTGTGTACGCTAATATTTTGTTAATGGCAATTACCCATATTAGACGCAATTTATCTGTATGTAGAATACCATCAAATTCCTGATCTGTTATACGAGAATCACAGTACTGCATGACATTTATTTAAATATTAATGAAAAATTTTCTGTTGTCGTCAGGTTTAGTAATTAATGATTGTTGGAATGTATTTTAGTGTTAAAGGAAATTGGATCATCGATAGCAAGCCGATGAATATCACGGTCATCTCTACACGTATATAATGCCAGTATGATGTATTGCATACATTGCTCTGTTGCGCGATTCATCATTTTGTTGTCATTGTTGACTATTCTGCATTCTGTATTACATGCAACCTTAAACATAGCTTTCTTACATTAAAATAATGACTGCATATTCAAATATTTTCACTATACCACCCGTTATTGTTCTATCCTACTTGAATATCCTACTTGAATGTCATATTGTTTAATTCAAATTCAAAAGATAAAAATAAAGAACTAACTAATATGTCCTCTACATATTCTCATCATATCGACCGCATACCTGGCCATCAAACTCGAACATAATTACCTCCAATTTTAGTTCGCCTTTAGAATATTCATACATCTGTTCATACACTTTTTTGCACAATATATTAAAAAATCCAGAAATGTTGTTTTTATTTATTATTTCTGAAACATGTCTTGCAGTATTTGCTCTTTTTATTTCTGCTATGACTCTTGAAGAGGAACTGCATTCTGCAGCAACCTTTGCCATAAATTCCATATTGACATGTGAGCCTCTGACGTGAGTTTGCTTAATTCCCATCGCCATTTTTGTTATTTTTCCAATAAATCCTGCTATTATAGCTCCATGAATTTTTTTATTGACACATTGCTTTATAGCATAGCCAGCAAAATCACCCATTTGGACAAATGAGTGATCGGGCAGTGATTTTCCAAATAGATTTTTAGCAAAATCTTCACTTCTTCCACCCGTGGTAAGCACTACTGTATCTGTGCCCATTGCAATTATTACATCAAGACTCTGTCTGATCGATGCAGCAAATGATGCAGTAGAATATGGCAAAACAATTCCAGTAGTACCAAGTATAGAAATGCCGCCGATTATACCTAGTCTAGGATTATCAGTCTTTTTTGTAAGTTCTTCTCCATTGGGGACCCAAACAACTATATTGACTCCGTGATCTTTTAACCGCTCAACAGCCACTTCTCTAACAGCCTGTTCTATCATTCTTGTAGGCACTGGATTGATTGCAGCTTTACCAATTTCTAGACCCAGTCCTGGTTTTGTTATCCTGCCAACTCCCATACCACCATCGATTACAATCTTGCCAGCTTGATTAGTAAATGAAACAGTAGAACAAATTTCAGCGCCATGAGTAATATCAGGATCATCACCAGCATTTTTAATAACTGCAGATGTAGAAGAATTACTTCCTTCAATTTTTGTCCATGCAATTTTTAACTCAGCAGTTTTTTCTTTTGGTAGAGAAACAATAATACTATTAACAACCTTACCTGAAATTAAAGCCAAAAGTGCCGCCTTTGTTGCAGCAGTTGCAGAAGTACCTGTGGTATATCCTGTCTTTAATGTACCTCTTCTTTTCTTTTCTTCAACATTTGCAGGAAGTTCTTGTTCTTGCTCGGCTAACTTTAGATCTTGTTCATTCTCGTCCGCATTATCGCTTGTTTCATAGAACATCAAATACAGCTCCCATATTATAATAATACAGTACCACCATCTATTACAATGGTATTACCTGTAGCAAAAGAAAAATTATCACTTGCAATACATACAGCAACCTTGGCGACCTCTTCAGGCCTTCCCCATCTTCTCATTGAAGGTTCTTCGGCAGCCTTATTCCTATCATTTTCATTCATTGAATAATACTTTGCCAAGGTCGCAATGTTGTCAAGTGCGAGAGTGTAGGCACGAATATTCTTGCCACCATACTCCAGTAGTATGCATTTTGTCAATGCGATATTTGCAGCTTTGGCGATAGTATATGATGCACCTTCAATGTGTCCTGCAATCGCAGGAGTTGAAGAAATATTAATTATTACCCACTCTTCGAGATTATTCTGCAACATAGAATGTAAAACTGCCATTGATAAATGCACAGATCCTTTCAGATCAACTTCTATGATCCTATATACCTCATCATCAGTAATCTCGTGAAATTTTTTATACCAAATTTTCCTATCAAAAGGATAACCCGCATTATTTATCAGAATATCAATTCGTTCATGATCAGATACTATTTGTTGTAAAAATCTTTTTATGCTAGATCTATTAGTTACATCGATTTCAGCAGCAAATGTTTTGCCCTTAATCTCCTCTGCTGATTTCACTGCACTCTGCTTGCTTCTAGAACAGACAATAACGGTCGCATCGTTGTTTTCTGCAAATTCTTTTGATATCGCAAAATCGATTCCTATAGTAGAACCTGTAACTACTGCTACCTTCACTTTAAGTGACAACAACAATTCAATTCATTACTAGAATATTTGAATATATGGCTGTTTATATTCCCTAAGGTAATTTAATTAGTGTAATATGTAGAACTAACTAATATGTCATCTGCAGAAATTGCAGCTAAAGTAGTGAAGGGTTTGGAGCGCGAAGACTATAAGTTGCTCAAAGTTCTTGCTTCAGGTCTAAAACAACATGAGTCACTTACTAAAGATGAGATAACGACTTATTCAAAAATGCATAAGAATGTTGTTAACTTCCGAATTAGTCGATTGCACAATATGAAGCTAATTGGGAGAAACGAAAGAGGATATTCTTTACTTATGACAGGCCTCGATGCAATTGCACTAAGAATACTTGCTGACAATGACATTATCATCGGAGTGGGAAAGCCTATTGGTATTGGTAAAGAATCAGATGTATTCGAAGCAATTTCAGATATCGAAGAGGAGCGTGCACTTAAATTTTTTCGAATTGGTAGAATTAGTTTCAGAGAAGCAAGAAGAAAAAGAACGTTTGCTCGTAACCAGAATATTCACCATTGGTTGCTGATTAATATAGACGCAGCCAAGAAAGAATATGATACACTTAATCAATTGGTACGTACAGGAATAAGAATTCCAACATTATATTATCGTTCCATGCATTGTGTTGTCATGAACAGAATAGATGGACTGAGACTTGTAGATATTAGAGAACTCGAAGCGCCAAAAATAACTTTACAAGGTATTTTGCATGATATAGGAATCGCTTACGAACATAATATTATTAACTGCGACCTGAGCGAATATAACGTATTACTAGATAGCAAAAATAACACATGGATTATTGATTGGCCGCAGGCTGTGTCAAGGAAGCATCCCAATGCTGCTGATCTAATAAAAAGAGATGTCTATAATATTGTCAAATTCTTTAACAGGCGGTTTGGTTTAAGAAAAGATATAAACGAGGCGATAACGGAGGTTATCACGACATTCACTTAAGCAATGAAGAAACCTTGTCTATCTTCTCCCATGTAAAGCAGGGTTCATTTCTACCGAAATGACCATATGCTGCAGTTCTTTTATATATTGGCCTTTTTAAATCAAGCATTTTAATGATTCCTGCTGGCCTCATATCAAATCTTTTTCTTACTTTGTCTTCAATCTTTTCCTCATTTACTTTACTTGTTCCAAAAGTATCCACCATTATAGAGACAGGCTCTGCAATGCCGATTGCATATGCAATTTGTACTTCGCATTTATCTGCCAGTCCTGCTGCAACAACATTCTTGGCTATATATCTAGCCATATAGCATGCAGACCTGTCTACTTTTGATGGATCCTTTCCAGAAAATGCGCCGCCGCCATGCCTTCCCATACCTCCATAAGTATCTGCAATAATTTTTCTGCCAGTTAGACCGGTATCACCTGGTGGGCCACCAATTACGAACCTACCAGTAGGATTAACAAAGAATTTGGTTTTATCATCAATCCACTTATCACAAACTGGTTTTATCACATTATCAATGATTTCATCTCTCAACTGACTCAAACTGATATCTGGCTCATGTTGTGTAGATATTACAACTGTGTCAATTCCTTTTGGTTTACAATCTTCATATCTAATAGATACTTGTGATTTACCATCAGGCCGAACCCAGCTCAATTCTTTTTTCTTTCTCACTTCTGATAATTTCATAGTTAGTTTGTGTGCCATTGTAATTGGCAAAGGCATTAATTCATATGTTTCATTTGTTGCATATCCAAACATAAGCCCTTGGTCTCCTGCTCCCTGTTCTTTGTTCCTTTCTGCAGTAACACCCAGTGAAATGTCAGGACTTTGTTCATGCAATGATACCAGTACAGAGCAGCTGTTGAAATCAAATCCATATTCTGGTTTATTATAACCTATTTCCAAAATAGTATCGCGGACAATTTTTGGCACATCCACTTTTCCTTTCGAAGTGACTTCACCAGCAACAAACACAATACCTGTAGTTGTCAAGGATTCTACTGCTACGCGTGAGTCAGGATCTTGTCTCAGGAATTCATCCAATATTGAATCGGAAATCTGGTCACATATTTTGTCTGGATGACCTTCGGTAACGCTTTCTGAGGTGAACAAAAACCGTCTAACCATATTCCATCTACCATTACCACCACGCGTCAGTAATATCCTTAATTGTTCTCAGAACTCTTTTTCCAGTCTTATAAAGAGCACATTATTACCTCTAATTACAACTTTGCCATAATTTGCTAGGACATCTGCTCCATTAAACTCTTCTGCATCGACGAGAATTAAATTCATATATGAATCGACATTACTCATTCTACCGCGGTATTCAATCTCACTCTTCAATCTCACTGCAACCTTTCTGTTTAGTGAGCGCTGTAGCGTGGACAAAGGTCGTTTTGGCTGTTGCTGTGATGGCGTTGAAGATGACAATTCAATTAATCACTTTGCAATTCAAAACAACATGGCTACAATAAAAAGGTTCCTTTGTCCTTCAAATACATATTGAATTTATTCTAGTGATTATTATTAAATAGCCATTGACAGCGATTATACACACAGGTTCCATGTCAATTGATCGTCTACTTGGAGGTGGAATCCGCACCGGCATGGTTACCGATATTTTCGGTCAGAGTGGAACAGGCAAATCGCAATTGTGTTTTATGCTTTGTGCTAGTTATGCTAAATATTCTAAGCAAGAAGATACAATATTGTTTATTGATACGGCGGGAACATTTAGGCCCGAAAGAATTTCTGAAATTGCAGGCACTGAGAAAAGCAATAATATGCTCAATAAAATCATATTTGTTAGAGCTCTTTCTACGACCGACCAGGTAAATGCAATAGAGAGAATCCCTGATATCAATGCACGGCTGATAATAATTGACACAGCAACATCATTATTTTCTGATGAATTTAAAGGTGTCACAAGACACCTAGTATTGATGAAATACCTTCATAGATTGTCTCTTACTGCTATTAATTTTGATTGTGCTATAGTAATAACAAACATGATTCGAAGTGTTCCAATCAGAACAACAATAATAGATGAAGACGGCCATAATCTTACAACGGCAATAAAAACGATAATTAATTCATTTCAACAGCGTGAGTTTATGGAATCTTCTCTTTCAATTTATACACACATGAAATTAAAACTTGAAGTTATAAGTTTAGAAAAGTCACTGTTTAGAGCAAGTCTGATACAGCCTCCACGAAAAGAGCAGGTACTCTATACTATAACCTCTAAAGGTATTGCAGATTAACAATTACCCTATACTCGTTAGCATATATTCTCTAACTAATTTTGAGTAATGTGTATTGCAATATAGACAGGAAAAGCTATTTGCTGCATCACATTCTTTTAGATTTGTTTGACTGTCTTGTCAAGAAGTAGTAGATTAGCAGAACTATACAAAAGCGAACCTATATAATACTAAGGTAAAGGAAAGGAAGACTTCTGCTTGTTTTGCGAGTCGAAAGTGACGAACGAACAACTCCCAGCTCATGTAATGAAGAAGGCATTACATAGGAGTAAACCTTGGGCTTCTTA
>Ga0164303_10000249_pt1 | contig 11598 bp, 10 predicted proteins | sample Whisoiple_207_MG_FD_109715 | JGI IMG/M metagenome (GOLD analysis project Ga0164303, IMG submission 109715) | Soil microbial communities amended with pyrogenic organic matter from upstate New York, USA - Whitman soil sample_207_MG | ecosystem: Environmental > Terrestrial > Soil > Agricultural...
CGCTCCAAGTCTGGGCGCGCTGCATGGCAGTGATCGGCATCGATTGTCCAAACGACACATTTGCAGATTTCAAGAACCCGCCGCACTCGTCGCAGGTCGGTGCGGTAAAATCTTCTGGAAGATCTTCGTAAACTTGTGCGGGCTGATACTCTTTACCGCAATTCAAACAAGTGACAAGACGGTCGCTGCCGTGGAGCTCGACCAGTTTTTCGTCCGACGTGCCGGCGATCGCATGCAAGCCGTCGATGTTCTGTGTAATCAAGCCGAGCAGCTGCCTCCGGGCTTCGAAATCGCAGATCGCGTAATGAGCGAGATTCGGCTTGACGGTTTTGAAAAGCTCGTAGGTGGCTTTTTTCAAAAGCCAATGCTGTACGCGCGCGGATTCGCTCGCGAGGAAATTTTGAAACAGCACCGGTTGATATTTTGTCCAAACGCCGCCGGGACTGCGAAAATCCGGTACACCCGATTCGGTGCTAATGCCCGCGCCGGTGAAAAAAACTACTGATCGTGAAACACGCAATCGCCTGACAAGTTCGTCAAAGGTCATGCTTACGCCTGGATTTCATTTTTTTTGTGGTGGAGCCACCGGTTTCGGCGGCGCACTGGGCTGTGCCGGCGCAGCGGAGTGATTAGGCGTTGGCGCCGCGGGCGCTGGCTCAACATCGATAACTTTCACATCAAAAACCAGCGTCTTGCCGGCCCAGGGATGATTTAAATCCATGACGACCGTTTTTTCTTTAATCTATCGCACCGTCATCGGTATCGGCGAGCCGTCTTTGTTGGTGCCGACGAGAACTGCCCCAACCTTGAGCGCGTTGGGCGGGACCTTCTCCTTCGGAACCTCCTGAACCGCATTGGGATTCAATTTTCCGTAGCCGTCTTCGGGTTTGATGGTGATGTGCTTCTCGGCGCCGATCTTCATGCCGGTCAATTCTCTTTCCAGGCCGGGAATCATCATTTTTTTGCCATGGATGTACTTGAGCGGCTGGCTCCCTTTGCTGGTTTCAAGCAACTTACCGTCCGGTGTCTTCACGGTGTAATCCAAGGTCACCAACATGCCGTCTTTTACGACACGGTTGTCCTTCGGTTTTTCGGCGGCGGCGGCAAACACGCGGTTACCGAGAATCAAAATGAAAAGAAGCGGCAGAAACGCAGATAACTGGAGGCGCATCAAAAATTCTCCTAGATTAAAACGTTATGCGATGAGGTTAGCGGTTGGATTGCCGGAACACAAATAAAAAGCAAAAATAGAGCAGCGGCATCAACGTGCAGTGGGGAGACAATAGATACGAGCACTGCAGCAGTCTGCGTTAATATTTCTCGATAACTTGCTTGCCCCAGGATTCCAGTACTTGGTCGTAGATCGCATTGGGCGGCGTGAGCAGAATTCTCTTGATTCCGTCGGTTTCGAGCCGTTTGATCTTGGCGATGCATTCCGCTGGCGTGCCGGCGATCGTAAAGCGCTCCAGTAGATAATCGGTGATCCATTCAGGGTCGATGCGTTCTTCGATCGGCTTTGAAATGTCGAAGTGATTCATAAAGCGCTGCACACCCGCGGCTTCGCCTTCGGGAACGGTTTCCATTGTAAAGCGAAAATTGTGGTGCGCTCGATTGGCCATGCGCGCGCGCACGCTTTGCCGGGCAATGTTCCCGTCCTCATGGACAGCGATCATGCCGGCGGGCATGAGATCGATTTCCTGCAAAGTACGGCCACCTTCTTGCACGCCTACGGCGATCTGTCGGCGCGCCCAATCGGTGACTTGTTTATCGAAACCCGTGCCGAGAATGACACCGTCGCAAACTCGACCCACGATCCGGAGAGTCTTGGGACCCTCGGCGGAAATGTAGAGTGGCACAGGACGCTTGCCAGCCCTAAGCCGCACGTTGCCGCCGGCGCGTTCGTGGCTTGCCAGTATATCGATACCGCGGTCATGGAGCAGATCGCGTATGAGGCGGAGTCCTTTTTCGAACACGACGAGTTGGGTCGCGGTGCGTCCTAGACTGTAAACCGGACCGTCTCCCGTGCCCAGGCCGATGATCGCACGCCCTTGAGAAATTTCATTGAGGGTGGCGAAAGAGCTGGCAGTGATTGTCGGGTCACGATACACCATATTGGTTACGGCCGTGCCCAGACGAATTCGCTTCGTATTGACCGCGCATAGCGCCAAGGCCTGGTAGGGATCGACATTGTTCATCTGGCTATCCGCGAAAAAGATCGCTTCGAAGCCGAGCGCTTCAGCGCGCTCGGCGCGCGAGACGGCTTCCTGAACCGTACGCGCCGAACTGTGCAGACAGAACTGCATAAAAATTTTCCTCGACGAAAGTCCTCCGAACAGGCTGTGCTTTGATTACCACATCGATGCGCTAGCGCGAAGGCTTCAAGACCAGAGCGAACCCTGATGATCGCAGAGGTGCGGAGTGCACAGAGAGAGTCTATAAAGTCTCGCTCGGTGTCGTCAGTGTCTCAGTGGTAAGCAACATCGTCTGACGCGCTTGCCATAGCGTGCAGCCGCGAATGGCCAGGCCCGAGATCATGAAACAAGCGATACAGACCGTGAACGACCAGGCGTAGGAACCCGTGGAATCGAAAAGATAGCCGCCGATCCAGGAGCCGAAGGCGCTGCCCAGTCCGAAGCTTATTTCCAAGAAGCCAAAAATCAATCCGATCTTGTGACCGGAAAAAATATCACCGATGACGGCGCCGTAGGTTGGGTTGCCGGCGCTATGGCCGACGCCGTAGAGCGCTATCGTGAGATAAACCAACCACAACGGCGCGTCGAGAGTCATGACGATCATTCCAACCACGCCGATCACCGTAACCAAAATGGCAAGGCCGTAAGTCTCGCTCCGACCCAGGCGGTCGGAGATGGAGCCCCACAGGATGGTGGCGCCAATGCGAATAAAGCCGATCAGGCCGAAATAAAACGACGCGGCAAGCTTCTCGTAGCCGACTGCAACGAAGTGAGCGATCGCATGAGTATTGATCATGAAGAGCGCAGTGCCGAGCGCTAAATGACCAATGGTAATGCACCAGAATGGAAAGGAATGAGCGGCCTCGCGCAGCGTCCAGTCGCGCCCATCGTTCGCCCTCACGGATTGGCGTTCTAGATGTTCCGCCGTCGCCGCGCAGTCGCCGTCGGGGAACTGCCCCACGTCTCGTGGCTTACGCCGCTGAAGTAACGCATTAGCCGGGACGAGGAGCAGCAGCATCAGGCTGCCGGTAACAATGTAAGTCCAGCGCCAACCGACGGAGTCGATCAGTATTTGTGTCGCGGGAACCATAACCAGTGCGCCGACGCCTTGGCCCATCGAAGCAATCCCAATCGCCGTTGCGCGGCGCTTCACAAACCAGAAGGAGATCAGCGCGTTGTGGCCGACGAAACCAAGTGCGCCCTGGCCGAGAGCCGTAACGATACCGTAGGAAAAGTAGAGATCGAAGAGTGAATTGGAAATCGACGAAAGCATCAAGCCGAGGCCGACCAAAGCCGCGCCGAGCGGCATCAGCAACCGCGGCCCCAACCGGTCGAAGGTTAACCCGACGATTGGCGCGGCGAGGGCATATACGACGTAATTGATGGATGCGATGGAAGCGCCGTCGCTGCGCGACCAGGAGAATTCTTCCAACAACGCCAAGTAGTAAACGCCAAACGCTCCGTTGACGCCGCGCATTACCACCATGTTGGCGAAACATAGGCCTAGGATGACGTAGCCGTAGAAAAAATGGGAACGCATGGGGGCGATTGGAGTTAATGGAGTATTAGAGTAGTGGAGTGATGGTTTCGGATTAACCCAACACTCCATCACTTCATCATTCCAATACTCCAATTCATCCGAGGGTCACCTCGCTTCCGCGGGTCTGATTTCTTTGATCTTGACGTCGAAGTTCAAGGTCTTTCCGGCGAGAGGATGGTTCAAATCGACGATGACGGTTTTTTCCTTGACTTCGTGAACGCGGAGGGGAATCGTTCCGCCGTCGGGCGCTTTGGTCATCAGCATCGCCCCGGGCTTTTGTCCCTCCGGCGGAATCTTGTCGCGCGGAATTTCATGAAAGGCGTTTTTATCCGGCAAGCCATAACCGTCCTCCGGTTTCACATGGACTTTCTTTTCATCGCCGACTTTCATGCCATTAAGCTCGCGTTCCAGTCCCTTCACGATCTGACCTGCGCCTTCAATAAATGTGAGCGGCTCTTTACCGACGTTTGTATCAATGACATTGCCGCCGTCGTCGCGAAGTGTGTACTCGATGGAAACGATTGAGCCTTCTTGAACCACCGAAGCCGGTTTGAGCGTGAGCGCCTGGGTTTGGCGCCCGTCGATATGCGCAAGGCTGGTGAGGAGAAAAAGCGCGCCCAAAACCGCTCCGCTCATGACCAATAGGGCAAAAAGTTTTTTCACGGTCTCCTCAGGTGATTCATCTTCACGTAGAAAGTTGCCGGCGGAGCGGTGAATATAAACTCCCAGTGCAGGTTCAAAATAGTCAGGCACGGCTCGAACTTCAGCCGCCGCCGAACTATCATGCTGCGCAAGGTGAAGTATCTCGTTCGTCGATCTGAGAAAGAGATTCTCCGCTTCGCCGCAGCATGACACCCCTGGCCGGGCTTTCAGCACGAAAGAGTATAGTAATGCGCGCCGAAAAGTTTGGAAATTTTCTGCGTTGTCGATTATCGGCTCGACAGGACTTGGCCGCCCATATTGGTGATCTTGTCCAGACGAATCACTACGGCGGCACCCTTCCGCTCGGGATCCTTGTCCAATTCGTCTTTCACCGTGCGCGCCATGACCTGATCACGGATCGGTCCACTCTCGTGCAACGTCGCCGTCCCGTGAAAGCGCCAGGCGGCTTTGGTTTTGGCGTCCCGGAAAAGCACAATCACACGAGGGTTTTCTTTGACGTTCTTCATGTGCACTCGTTTGGTACGTTCCCAGTACGCAAGAGATTCGTTGTCAAAAACCATCATGCTGCCTTTGTAGCCGATATCCGGCTCGCCGTCGGCGGACACGGTAGCGAGAATGCATGGAGAGCCGTTGGCCAGAGCGTTATCGATAAGTTCCTTCATCTGATCGCTTATGGAAATCATAAATCACCTCCCGGAGCGTAGTAATTACCGAAGAACCGGCGCGTGGTCAAATTGAATCATTCAGGTGATTAACGCAATCCCTCGATACGCGCTTCGCGCCACTCGGGATGGATGGGGTCCCTGACCGCCGCTATCCCACAAATGGCTAATCCACTGCCACCAGCTTTCCATCGCGGTGCTCTACGGTTTTGCCGGTCAACTCCATTCCCGCTTGTGCCGCGAGGACGAAGCCATTCCCCAGGACTTCCGGCCCGGGAAGACGCTTGCGCGCTTCTTCCGGTGCGTCTTCGGTCGCGATCGCCTGCTTGGGACTGAAGGCGACCACACAGACATTCCATTCGCGCTCCTCTTCAGCGACAAACCGGGTAAAGGTACGAATCGCATCTTTGCTGACGACGTACGGAGATGCGCCGTGGTTTTCCGGCCGTCCACCGCCCCATAAATTTACAATATTGCCCGAGCGGCGCTCTTCCATGAACGGCACCACGTATTTCGTGCAAAGAAAAGTTCCGCCGAGATTGGTTTGGATCACGTTGTCCCAAAAGTCTTTGCTGAGATGGCGTACGCGGGGCCAACGCGGAATGCCCCAGTTGAAATGCGGCACGATCCCGGCGTCGTTGATCAAGGCATCGATCTGGTCGAAGCGGTCGATGGTTTCATGCACCAGTCGGCGCACGTCTTTTTCATCGCGCACATCCGTTGGAACGGCGATGGATTCGGCATCGAGATTACGAATTTCGCCAAGTGTCTTGTGCATCCGTTCGAGATCCGCATCGGCGAGAACAATTTTTGCTCCTGCTTTTGCGAGCGTATGCGCGGCGTGACGGCCAATCCCTTTCGCGCCGCCTGTTACGATCACGACTTTTCCTTGCATGAGTTCGCCTCCCAAAATTCGCATTTAATCCACACTCTCCAGTAATTAAAATACCCCGCCCCATTTGGAGCGATGGAGTCTTGGAGTAGTGGAGTGTTGAGTTTTGCTTGCTCTATCCCGCAGTCTCTTCGGCCTTGAAGCCGATCTCGTCGTGGCTATTGTCGCAGAACGGCTTTGTTCTTGAATGGCCGCAGCGGCACAGATAAAGCGGCTCGTTGCCGCTCTCGGCATATTCTTTGCCCGCCTCGTCCGCTAACTTCGCGCCACCCCAGATTTCTAATGGACCATTTTTCAGTGTTTTGATGATGACTTCGCCCATGTTTTCCTCCTTCGAGAAATCTGGCGAAAACATCTCACAGTGAGGAAAGCCGCGCAATGCCCGGTGTGCCTACTTTGAAATATTTGATTGTGTAATTTAGCTGAAACGTATCACTCCGCTGACCACAGTGGCAGGCGAGTTCGCGTTATGGTAGGAGATGCGCCATGAAACAGATCATATTGATAGCAGTCTTGATTTTTGGAGTGGCGATCCACGGATCTGATGCACAGGAGAAAATTCGAGTAGGGCAGGGCTCGATCAGTTTGCAATCGGGCCTCATGCACATCGCCAAAGACCGCGGGCTATTCAGCAAATACGGCCTTGTGGCCGAAACGATTTATATTCCCGGCGGCTCGACCAATATTCACGTGCTGATTTCCGGTAATCTGGACCTCTCGCAGCTAAGCGGCGCACCCGGCGTGGCCGCCAATCTCGAGGGCGCGGATATCGTTTATTTCGCCGGGCTGCTCGACAAGCTCAACTACCAGCTCATCACGCGACCGGAGATCAAGAGCGTGGAGCAATTAAAGGGCAAAAAATTTGGCGTGAGCCGCTACGGCTCTTCTGCCGACTTCGGCATGCGCGCGATGCTTAAAAAGCTGGGCGTCGATCCGGTGAAGGACGCGACCATCTTGCAGATTGGCGATGAACCCTCCCGCATCGCCGCGATCAAGTCCGGCAACATCGACGGTACGGTTGCCAACGCGCCCTTCGGTATTGAAGCGGAAAGACTCAAGCTCAATGTGCTCGCCGATTCGGTCAAGATGGATATTCCTTTTTTCAATACCGGGCTGCTCGGCAGCAAACGATTTTTGGATAAAGAAGAGACGAAGGTGTTGAATTTTCTGCGTGCCTATCTCGAAGCGATCAAAGTGCTCAAAACCGAGCGGGAGTATTCAATCAAAGCGCTGGCGCAGTTTACTCGCGTGCAAAATCTCAAAGCGGTGCAGGAAGGCTATGACTATTTCGTGAAGCAGCTCGAGCCCGTGCCTTTCCCGTCCGTCGGTGCGATGCAGGCCGTCGTTGATCAAATCGCCGAGACAAATCCCAAGGCACGTGGCATTGATGCGAAAAGTTTCGTGACCGATAAGTACTTGAAACGGCTGGAAGAGGAAGGCTTCGTGAAAAAGATCTGGGGAAAATAGTGTCGCGGCCAGTACTTATTTTTTCTCAACGTTCCTCTCACCCGCGAGATCGCGTTCGGACAAATGAGCCACAATCTCGCCGGTTTCAGTAAAGGTTCGGGTGACCTCCGCTGCGGTATAGATCCATAGAATCGCGAGCGGCGTCGTACCCACGTTCACAAAACGGTGCGGCTGGTTCGCTGGAACCAGGGTCGTGTCATAGGGACGAAGCCGGTGGCGCTGCGCGCCGATCTCCGCTTCCGCCTCGCCTTCCAGAATAGTTACTTGCTCATCGCAGTTGTGCGAATGCATGGGAACTCTGGCGCCCACGGGAAAGCGAGTAATCCCTGTGGTGAGATGCTGCGAGCCGATTTCTTTCGTTACCAGCGGAGTGGTTTGGATGCCGTTGCCGCGATCGATAACCGGAAGCGAATCGATTCTCAAGATATGAACCTCTGCCATGGGAACGTCTCCTTTCCGGATTCGTGGGTGAATACTAATAGGACTGTTCGCCGCACATCAAACACGTTCATAGCGGGCATGCGGGACTAACGCGCATTGCGCACCGCCTCGGCGCTCTGCGGATTTTCCAGCGCTGACAAATCTCCTGGGTTTTGGTTCAAGTAAGCCGCGCGCAAGATTCGCCGCATGATTTTAGCGTTGCGCGTTTTTGGCAGGTCGTCGAGAAATTTCAAAACCGCCGGCTTCATTGGCTTGCCGAGCTGATCAGCCACTAGCGCGCAAAGCTCTTCGCGGAGCGCGTCGCTTTCTTCGTGCGCGGGCTTGAGCACGCAGAAACAAACCAAGGCTTCGCCTTTGAGCGGATCGGCTATACCGATCGCGGCAGCTTCGCTCACCGTGGGGTGACCGACGAGTACTGATTCGACTTCAGCCGGGCCAAGGCGCTTGCCGGCGATTTTGATCGTGTCGTCGGAGCGGCCAAGAATATACCAGTGGCCATCTTCATCGACCGCCGCCCAGTCGCCGTGAACCCAAACGTCAGGAAATCGGCTCCAATAGGTTTGAACGTAGCGTTCGCGATCTTGCCAAAAACCGCGCGTCATGCCGATCCATGGTTTGCGCACGACGAGCTCGCCGACTTGTCCCCGCACGGAATTTCCTTCTTCGTCGACGACGTCGGCGGCGATGCCCGGCACCGGACCGGAAAACGCGCAGGGTTTGAGGACCGTGAGCACATTTCCGCAGACAAGACCACCGGAAGTTTCCGTGCCGCCCGAGTAATTGATGATCGGCAGTCGGCCTTTGCCCGCAGTGTTGAAGTACCAGAGCCACGGGTCAGGATTCCACGGCTCGCCCGTGGAACCGAGAATGCGCAAACTTGAGAGATCATGCAACTCCGCCGGCTTAGTGCCGTGGCGCATGAGGCCGCGAATCAACGTTGGAGAAACACCGAGGACGCTTGCGCGATGGCGCTCAACCAACGCCCACAAACGATCGACGCCGGAAAAATCCAACGCGCCGTCGTAAATTACTATCGTGGCGCCGAGCAAAGTTGCGCCAAAAACTTCCCACGGCCCCATCATCCAACCCATGTCCGTCACCCAATAGAGAACGTCCTCCGACTTGACGTCGAAGCCGAGCATCATGTCCTGCGCCGCTTTGATCGGAAAACCGCAGTGGGTGTGCAGCGCGCCCTTGGGTCGGCCCGTAGTTCCCGAGGTGTAAATGATCATCAGCGGATCGTCCGCATCGGTTTGCTCGGTCGGCGCCTGATCACTCTGTTGCGCGACGGCCTCGTGCCACCAGAGATCGCGAGCTGAATTCCACGGAATCTCAACACCGAGGCGCTTGTAAGTCAGCACATGCTTGACCGACGGCGCATCGACCAGCGCTTCATCGACGATGGGTTTGAGCAAGACCTTGTGTCCGCGGCGATAGAATCCATCGGCGGTAAACAAAAATTCTGCGCCGCTGTCGCGCAAGCGTTCGGCCACGGCCGCGGCGCCATAGCCGGAAAAAAGCGGCAAAATGATACCGCCGAGTTTTGCGACGGCGAAAAGCGCCGCGACTGTTTCCGGCGTCATTGGCATAAAGAGCGCCGCCACGTCGCCCTTTTTCATGCCGAGGACGCGTAGCGCATTCACCAGGCGGCACACATCGCTTGCTAACTCTTCGTAGGTGAGAACGCGGACGGTTCCCTCTTCGCCTTCCCAGCGAATGGCATCGCGGCGTCCGTCGGCTGTGCCACGCCGCTTGTCGAGGCAGTTGTGGACGATATTGAGTTTTCCGCCGACGCACCAGCGCGGCCAAGGAATCCCGCGCGACAGATCAACGATACGTTCGTAGGGCTGAAAAAACTCGAGGTCGAGCTCGCGCATTACCGCGTCCCAGAACCATTCGATATTTTCTGTCGACCGGCGCTGCAATTCCGCCAAGGTGCCAATATCGTGGCGGTCCATGAATTGTTTTAGCCGGCTCTGCGCGATCAATTCGGCGCTCGGACGCCAGACGATGTCACCGCCAAACTGGAACTCAGGCATGGGCTTGCCGCGGGGAGTTAGTGTCTAAACCCAACCAACCTTTGGACGCGCTCAGGTGAACGGGAGGCGGTCGGTTGGTTCAGCATTTTTCGTTTATGCTGAGCGCGTCGGAGGATTCTGAAATTTTTACTAGCCGGCTAATTCGCGCGATCCGGCCGTTCGTTCGTTTCTGCCGCTTTCGCCAATCGAACGTCGATCAACGCCATTTGCCCACCAGCTAACGCTTTGAGGCCGCGTTGTAACGCGGCGTGGACTTCGCCGGGCTCTTCGACTTTTTCGCCATAGCCCTCGAAGGCGCGGGCGATCATCGCATAGTCCGGACTGGGATTGATCGAAATCCCGATGAAATCCTGATTCTTTACGGCAAAGCCGTCCGGAAAAAAGCGCGGCACGCCGGATTTCTGTGAGTGATAGCCATAATTGTTGTAGAGCACGATCATGATCGGCAGATTGTGTTCCTGGCAGACTCCGAGGGCGGCGAGTCCGGGGTCGTAGTTAAACGCGCCGTCGCCGATCAGGCACAGAACGGGGCGTTTCGGGTTGGCCGCTTTGACGCCGAGGGCGGTGCCCGTGCCGGTGCCGAGGCCGCCGATGCAACCGGCAAAAAACGAGCCGGGTTTGAGCATGTCGAGATAGCGATGGATCGAGAGTCGATGGGTGATCGTTTCTTCAACGACGATGGCGTCGGGCGGAATGACCTGCGCCAGCTCGTAGGTGACCCAGCGGGTATCGAGAGGTTTTTGTTCTTGGCGGCGCACAGCGTCTTCTTTCCAGCTAGCGCGCCGTGCTTCGTGGCGGCCGCGCCAGGTCTCGGCGCGTCGCGCCGCATCGTTGTTGCCTTTGGTCGATTTTCTTTTTACGGCATCGAGCAGATGCTTCATGGAGCTGTCGATCTCGCCGGTGACAATTTGGCTGACGGGAAAACCCCAGTAGGGAAGCTCCGAGCGCAGGGGGTTATCCGATAGGACGGCGACCTTCGTTGCTGGATTCAGTTTTTTGGATGCTGGATGCCACGGCACGACGACGCCGAGCAGCAAGATCGCATCTGCTTCCTGCAAAAATTCCTGCGGCTCGAAGCCGGCGTGCAATGGATGCGTGCGCGGAAAATTGACATAGCTCGAAGCGCGGCTTTCGACCACCCCGGCGCCCAACAGCTCGGCAAGCTCGACGAGCTTTTCTACGACGGCGGGATCGCGCCCGGCCTCCTCGGTGATGATGAGAGGATTTTTCGCCCCAGTAAGTAATGCCGCGAGGTCTTCGACGGCCGCGGGATCGGCCACCGGCGCACGAATTGCGACGTTTTCCGCGGCGGCATTTTTGGTCATCTTGTCGAAGAGATACTCCATCGGCAGCGAAACGAACACCGGGCCTTTGGGCGCGCTCATCGCGAGTTGGCAGGCGCGTTGAATCGTGGAGGGCAAGAGTGATTTCGCATTGACGCCGTAGCTCCATTTGACGCAACGTTCGACAAGCCGCGCCGGGCCGCCGATATCGGCCAATGCGCCGAGCCATTGCGCGCCGACGTCAGGCCCCGCCTCCTCGCCGAAGCCCAGCGATTCACCGGTGAAGACGACCATGGGAATCTGTTCGTGCAATGCGCCGCGCAGCGCCATGGTCGCGTGCAGAGCGCCGACGGTGGTGTGGATCATGACCGCGGGTAGCTTGCCGGTGGACTTGGCGTAGCCGCTCGCCATACCAACCG
>Ga0164303_10000250_pt1 | contig 11589 bp, 10 predicted proteins | sample Whisoiple_207_MG_FD_109715 | JGI IMG/M metagenome (GOLD analysis project Ga0164303, IMG submission 109715) | Soil microbial communities amended with pyrogenic organic matter from upstate New York, USA - Whitman soil sample_207_MG | ecosystem: Environmental > Terrestrial > Soil > Agricultural...
CCATTCTCTTCCGCCGATCGCGCCATAGAGCACCACCGCGCCGGCGATATCGTTTCGCCTGGCGGCGAGCAGCACGGGTTGACGGCCGGTCTGACAGACTCCGATGATGCCGATACGCTCGCCATCGACTTCTTTGGTTTTCTTGAGATACTCAACGGCGGCATCAAGGTCTTCCAAAGCGCCATCGTCGGTGAGATCCACTCGCTGCTCGCCCCGCAGCACGGCTTGACGATCACCCGTGAAACGATGAAACAGATCGGGGGCCAAGCCGACGAAACCTGCTTGAGCCAATTTTATGGTCAGATCTTTGGTATGCTGATCGATTCCGTAGCGCTCGTGAAGAATAATGACAGCGGGCCGCTTGCCTTTCGCTTTCGGCAACGTCCGCACTGCACTGATGCCGCCGCCGTATCGAATCATCCTCGACACAAATCCCGTCGATTTCATTAGCGCCATTCAACCCCCACGCGAAACAAAATCGCTGTTGTTCCGGCAAGTTTATCCATCCGGCCCGCGACTCGCAAGCAAACCAGAGCTGGTTGCCCAGACTCGATCATGTCTTTATATTTGCGCCATGGACTTGAAAGACGGCGCGAGCATCGTCGCAGATTTGACGACTATTGGACGGAAAAGCGGTTTACCGCGCACCGTTGAGCTGCGCTTTATTTATCATCAGGGAAGCTTTTACGCGTCATCGAGCCGAGTCAAAGGCAAGCATTGGTGCGAAAACCTGCTCGAAAATCCCGCCGTGGTGATCACCATAAAAAAACAAAAAGTCGCCGGTCTCGCTCGTCAGGTCAACGATGACAAACTGCGCAGAGAAATTCTTGCCGCTCGAGATTCGTTAAGTGATCTGGACCGGATAGTCTTCGAAATCAAGCCGCGCGATTAGCCAGCGATCGTCCAATGACCCATCTTACTTCTTGCTGGCGTCCTTCTGATCGGTCAATTTCTTTTCGATATCCTCGACACCTTTTTGCATGCCTTCCATCATAGCTTTTTCCTTTTGCATGCCTTCTTGAAGCACTTTTTGCACTTCTTGGTCCCGCGCCGCGCTGTCCTTTTTGTCGCCGCACGCCGAAATCATCGCGAGCAGCGCAATCACTACGACCGGACTGATTAGCTTCATGATGACGACCTCCGTAGAGCCAACTGCCCCTGTAGTAACAGCTATTGCGGCGAACCGCCAACCGGCTCGGCGTTTAAATATTTTTATTCGCGTTCTCGTCTGTTATCCTTGGCGATAATGTCTCGAGTATTTATTTCCGCCGTCTTAGGTTTGTTTTTCATCATCCTGTCGGATCCAGCAGTTGAATCCCAGGGATCGGCAAAAAGCCAAGTCGAAACCGGCCTTGCCGTAACCGATCTCGGACTCTGGCGCGACCTCCAAAAAGGTGTCGCGAGCCGCACGGTTACGCTGGAACGCTCCCAGCCCAATTACACCGTCGAGCTGAAGCTCGTGCGCTTTAACAGCGAGCTGATCACAGCGCGCGTGCTCGACTCCGGGGAATTTCAGTTGCGCAGCGCCAGCGCCAAAACCTTCGCCGAAAAGAGCCAGGCCATCGCCGCAATCAATGCCAACTACTTCGACGAACGAGGCCGGCCGCTGGCTTACCTCAAGACCCGGGTCAAAGAAGTCAACCGCATTCTTTCGAAACACGCGCTCTATACCGGGATCTTCGGGATCGGTGAGTCAGGCGCGTTTGTCACCCATCGCGATGAATTTGCGCCGGCGCAAGCCCAGGAAGCCTTGCAGTCGGGCCCGCTATTGTTGCATCGTGGTCTACCCCTTACCGTTAGCGCCGATCTCGGCCGCTATGCGCGCCGGGCCGTTATCGGCCTGGATAAGAACGGCGCGGGGATCGTCGCTGTCGCCGATGCGGTGCTTGGCGGGCTAGGCCTTGGCGAGTTACAAAAAATATTCGTCGACAGCCGGTGGCATATTGATACCGTAGAATTGCTCAATCTCGACGGCGGCGGCTCAGCTCAACTCTACCTGAAGTCGGGAAAATTCGAGGAATGGTTGCCCGGCACATCGGAAGTTCCGGTGGCAATCGGTTTTTTCAGCAAACCCAAGTAATCACGTTCAGAAAATTTTACCGCGGAGGCATGGAGTTCGCACAGTGTGAATTCCTTGTCTTCGCGCCCTCAGCGCCTTCGCGGTGAGCAGAAGTTCTCATTGATTCACTCCAGCGAGGCGAAGGCGATCCGGCTCCAGTCGAGGGCCGAAGCCGGTAGCACTCCGAGATAGATGGTGCCAACGAGCGCGAGTGCGATAGCCACATAGACATATGGCGCCTGGCGAAAGCTCTTGCCGTCGACTCCGCCTTCTTCCATGTACATCGCCACGATCACGCGGAGGTAGTAGACCACCGAAAGCAAACTGTTGAGCACTCCCACGATTGCCAGCCCGATATAGCCGGACAACACGGCGCCCCGAAACACGTAGAACTTCCCGACGAAGCCGGCGAGCGGCGGAAACCCGGCGAGGGACAACATAAAAATCGACATCGCCAGCCCAAGAAATGGCCGTTTGAATCCCAAGCCGGCAAAGCTCGCATAATTTTCATTGGGACCGTCGCCATCAGCGACAGAGGTCAACACGGCAAACGCGCCGACGGTCATCAGAGCATAACTGGCAACATAAAAAAGCAGCGGCAAGCCGCCCCATTCTTCGCCGACAACGATCGCAATCAACAAATATCCAGCATGGGCGATGCTCGAATAGGCAAGCATCCGCTTCACGCTCGATTGAGTCAGCGCCAGCAGATTACCGAGTGTCATGGTGCCGATGGCAATCAGCCATAGAGGGAAGACCCAATCGCTATCGAGCGCCGAAAGCTTATGCAACAGCACCCGCGCCCAGGCCGCAAATGCAGCGGCTTTGACGGCAACGGCCATGAAACCGGTGACCGGCGTCGGTGCCCCCTCGTAGACATCGGGCACCCAGAAATGAAACGGGACGGCGCCGACTTTAAAGGCAAATCCGACCAGCAAAAGGAACCCGCCGCCGATCAGATACGCCGGCCATTGGCTCGGTTGCTCCACAAGCGCATCGGCGATGACGTTGAGATGAGTTGAGCCGGTGGCGCCATAAATCAGCGCGATACCGTAAAGTAGGAAGCCCGTGGCAAAGGCGCCTATGAAAAAATATTTCATGGCGGCTTCGGTGGCGCGATCGCTTGCGCGCCACATGCCCGTCAACACGTAGACGGCGATGGACATGGTTTCCAAGCCAAGAAAAAATACCAGCAGGTCATTAGCCGCTGCCATGATCATCATGCCCACCGTGGCAAACAGGACGAGCGCGTAGAATTCCCCCTCATGGATCGCCGTAAGTCGGAGATACTGAATTGATGAAAGGATTGTCAGTGCCGCCGCGATCAAAAAAATCAGCGAAAAATAGAGCGCGAAATTGTCCAACATCAGGGTATCGTCGAAGGCGCCCTGTTGCCCGCCCCAGAGCGCCAGCGACTCGGCGACCGCTAGACCGATGCCGAGCAAACTAATGAATGCCAGATAACCCCTGGACTCACGCTCGCTGATAAACAAATCGCGAATGAGGACGATGAGCGCGGTCAGCAGCACTTGAACCGCCGGCAAAAGCGGCAGGAAATTAACGTTCATGATTTGTAGGAATCATGCCGGTCCGATGATTTAAAGCGACCGGCGCAGCGACCGCACTCTGGATTCTTTTTAAAGTCAATTCCACCGCTGGTGCCATGCGGTGCAAAAATGGCGTCGGGTAAAGACCCATCAGCACGACGAAAAACACAATCGGCACGAGGAGACCGGTCTCCCGAAGATCCAAGTCGCTTAATTTCTCATTTGCGGCGTTGACCAGAGGCCCGAAGATAACCCGCCGATACATCCAGAGCATATAAATGGCGCCGAGAATCACACCGGTCGTAGCGGCAGCCGTCCAAAGCGGCCGCGCACTGAAAGATCCGAGTAAGATTAAAAATTCGCCGATAAAGCCGTTCAAGCCCGGCAAGCCGATCGAAGACAAGGTAATGACCATCAGCATGGCGGAAAAAATCGGCAGCTGTTTCCACAGGCCGCCGAATTCACTGATCAAACGGGTATGGCGCCGGTCATAGATCATGCCGACCAAAAGAAATAGCGCGCCCGTGGAAAGTCCGTGATTTAGCATTTGATAAACGCTGCCTTGGATTCCCTGGATGTTCAGCGCAAACAAGCCGAGCATCACAAAACCGAGATGGCTGACTGAGGAATAGGCGACCAATTTCTTAATGTCGCTCTGCATCATCGCCACGAGAGCGCCATAAATTATGCCGATCACCGCGAGTGCAACGATGATCGGCGCCGCGGCCATCGCTGCGTCGGGGAAAAGGGGTATGGCGAAGCGCAGGAAGCCGTAAGTGCCCAGCTTCAGCAAAACACCCGCTAAGATGACCGAGCCTGCGGTCGGCGCTTCGACGTGGGCGTCGGGCAACCAGGTATGGAAGGGAAACAAAGGCACCTTGATCGCGAAGGACAGCGCGAAGGCGAGAAATAGCCAGAGCTGCTGATCGAACGGCAGGCGCAGGTCGTAAAGTTTCAAGACATCGAAGGTCAGTGCCTGCTCCACCTGCGCGTGGCGGGTCGCCAGATAAATAATCGCAACCAGCATGAGCAAACTGCCGGTCATCGTATAGACGACAAATTTCAGCGCTGCATAAATTCGCCGTGTCCCGCCCCAAACGCCGATCAGAAAGTACATCGGCACGAGCATGACTTCCCAGAAGACATAGAAGAGAAATAGATCCAGCGCGACGAATGCGCCGAGCATTCCGGTTTCAAGGAGCAGCATGAAGATCAAATATTCTTTGACCCGCTCTTTCACCGACCAGGACGCGAGGATGGCAACCGGCATTAGCAAGGTCGTGAGCAAGACCAGGAACAAGCTAATCCCGTCGATGCCGACCAGATATTGAATGCCGAAGGACGGCATCCATGGCGCGCGTTCAACAAGCTGCATCTCGCCGGTGGCGGCGTCGAAGAGCGCAAAGATTTTGACCGACCACAAAAAATCCAGTCCGCTGGCGAGTGCCGCCAGGCTGAAGAGCGTCTGGGTTTGCCGGCGCGGCACGAGAATCAGCAGCGCCGCCCCAAGCACCGGAATCAGCAGCAAAACCGAAATATGGCCGATCGGCAAGCCGAACATAATCAAGACTGACCGAGAAAATAAGCCAGCAACGCGAGCGTACCCACCAGCAACCCGGTCGCGTAGTGTTGCACGTTGCCGGTCTGCAGCCCGCACCATACCCAGCTCAGACCGCGGGCAATCGCAGCGACGCCGTTTACTGCACCATCAATCACCCGGGGATCGACAAACTCGGCAAAGAATCGCGAGCAGCCGGTGAATGGTCGAACGATCAAGTAATCGTAAATTTCATCGATGTAATATTTGTTGAGCGAGAGCCGATACAAAAAACCCTGCTCAGCGGCACTTGGCGCTCCCTTGGCAGGCGCGCGGCCGTATTTCGCGTAAGCCCAATAGAATCCCACCGCGACGACTGCAAGCGTCAGCACAGTGACGAGAACCTCTGTCGACACCGAGCTTTCCTGCGCTGCGACAGCGCCGAACATCGGTTGAAGCCAGTGCTCCCAACGGCTTCCCCATAAATATTCGGGGGCGCCGACCCATCCGGCGAAAATCGAGCCGATCGCCAGAATCACCAGTGGAAATGTCATGACCGCTGGCGACTCATGGAGGTGCGCCTTGGCATGATCGTCGCCGCGGAATTCCCCATGGAAAACCATGAAGAGTTGACGGAACATGTAAAAAGCCGTCAATCCCGCGGTGATCAATCCGATCCCCCAAAGGATCATCGCGCCGCGGCTGAAGGCCTCCCACAGGATCAAATCCTTGGAGAAAAATCCGGCGCTGAACGGCGCGCCGGCGATGGCCAGCGTCGCGATCAGGTACGTCCAGTAAGTAGTCGGCATTCGGCTGTTGAGCCCGCCCATCTTGCGCATGTCCTGTTCGCCATCCAGAGCATGAATAACGCTGCCAGAACCGAGAAACAGACAAGCTTTGAAGAAAGCGTGAGTGAAGACATGAAAGATCGCCGCACTGAATGCCGCCATGCCGACAGCGAGGAACATGTAGCCCAACTGGCTGATGGTGGAATAAGCGAGGACCTTTTTGATGTCGTTTTGAGTCAAGGCGATGGTTGCGGCGAAAAATGCCGTGGCCGCGCCGATCCAGGCGATCAGCGATAACGTCGCCGGCGCCAAGACAAACAAAAAATGCAATCGCGCCGTCATGTAAACTCCCGCGGTCACCATGGTGGCAGCGTGAATCAATGCGCTCACCGGCGTCGGCCCGGCCATGGCATCCGGAAGCCAGACAAAGAGCGGGATCTGCGCGGATTTGCCGGTGGCGCCGATGAAAAGCAGCAAGGTGATCGCGCCGATCATAGCCGGACTGAGGAGCTCGGTATGTTTTTGCAATTCGAGAAAATCGAGCGTCCAGACACCCTGGCGGCCCAGCCCCGTGACCAGCAGAAAGATCCCCAAAATGAAACCGAAGTCGCCGATGCGGTTCACGATAAAAGCTTTGTTGCCGGCGATCGTATTGTTGATATCGCGATACCAAAACCCGATCAGGAGGTAGGAACAGAGACCAACGCCTTCCCAGCCCACGAAGAGTAACAGCAGATTGTCGGCCATAACCAGGAGCAGCATGAAAAAAATAAACAGGTTGAGATAGATGAAGAAGCGCACGAACCCTTCATCGTGCGCCATGTAGCCGAGGGAGTAGATGTGAATCAAAAAACCGATGCCAGTGACGATCAGGAGCATTGCCGCCGTCAAGGCGTCCACTTGGAACGCGACGTTCACTTTGAAGAGTCCCGACTCGATCCACGTGTACACAGGATCGCGCAGCACGCCATTGGCAGGAAGCTGCCAAAAGAGATAGAGCGCAATTGCGAACGAAGCGCCAACCGCGGCGCATGCCAACCCCCCGGCGGTCCTGTTGCCCCAAGCCCGGCCCCAGAAAAGATTCAATACAGTGGCGCAGAGCGGGATCAAGGGAATCCAGCGCAACAGACCGGAGGCAACGGTGGAGAACTCTGCGCTTACCATTTCAGTAGCTGCATGTTTTGCGGGTCGAGGGTTCGGGTTTGACGAAACACCGAGATAATGATGGCCAGCCCAATCACGGCCTCCGCAGCGGCAACCGCCATAACAAAGAAGACCGCCACTTGTCCGGCCATGGAGCCAAGATGACGGGCAAAGGCGATAAAGGTCAGATTGACGGCGTTGAGCATCAATTCGATTGACATCAAGACAACGATCAAATTGCGCCGAATGAGAACGCCGACCACACCGATGGAGAAAACGATGGCGCTGAGAATGAGATAGTAATTAAGCGGCACCATCTGACCCATGCTCCCTTTTCGCCAGCACCACCGCGCCGATTATCGCCACCAGCAACAGAACTGAAGCGATTTCAAAGGGCAGAACAAATTCACCAAACAGACTTTTCGCCAACACGTCGGGACTACCGAACAATTCAGTCGAGGTCACCGGATTGTCGCCCGGTTCGTATTGGGAAAATAAGGGCACCAAAAAAGCGCCAAGCAGCACGGATAAAACCGCCGCCAAACCCCACCACGCGACACTGGGTTGTTCCAACACGCCGGGATTCAAAAACATAATCACGAAAAGAAACAACACCATAATCGCGCCGGCGTACACCATGACCTGAAGAACGCCGACCATGGGCGCCTGTAAGCTGATAAATAAAATGGCTATCAGCAAAAGCGCTGTCACCAGCGCCATCGCGCAGTGCACCACGCGGCGCAGAAAAACAACCATCAACGAGGAGATCACCAGGAGGGTCGCGAGAATCAAAAAAATGACAGTCGCAGCGTTCATAGGAACTATTGCGCTGCGACGATGATCAGTGCGGTCACGACGACATTGAGCAGAGCCAACGGCAGCATCATCTTCCATCCGAGGCGCATCACTTGATCGTAGCGAAAGCGCGGCACGCTCCAGCGCAGAAGAATCTGTAGCCAGCAGAAAAAAAGAACCTTCAATGTAAAAGCCGCCACCTGGAGAATCACCACCGCCAGATGGGGCAGTAGCCAAATGCTACCCCACGGAAAATGAAAGCCGTCGCGCATCAGGTACGGGACCTGCCAACCGCCGAAAAAAAGTGTGGTCACGAGAGCCGCCGCGGTCACCACTTCGGCAGACTCACCGGCGAAAAACATTAAAAATTTACCGCCGGAGTACTCCACGTGATAGCCGGCCACCAGCTCCGATTCGCCCTCTGGCAAGTCGAACGGGATGCGCTTGGTTTCCGCCACTGCTGCAGTAAAAAAAAGCAGGAAAGCGAGGGGCTGCAGAAACACGCCCCAGGCGGGAAGCCAACCGATCACGGGCTGCAGAAAAGCCGCGCCTGCGGGCAGCAACTCGCGGATGAGCATCCCTTGGTCGCGCGCAATCTCCTGCAGATCCAGGGTGGAATAAACCATGAGGACTCCCATCACGGAGAGTCCCATGGCAACTTCGTAAGAAATCATTTGCGCCGAGCCGCGTACTCCGCCAAGCAGGGAAAATTTGTTGTTCGACGCCCAGGCGCCGATCACGATGCCATAGACGCCAAGAGATCCCATGGCGAATACGTAAAGAATACCGACGTTGAGATTGGCTACCTGCAAATTGATCACTCGATCGCCGAGAATCAATACGTCGCCGAAGGGAATGACGGCAAAAGTGACGAGGGCGGGAAATAACGCCATGCAGGGCGCCAAAGTGTGCAGTAGCTTATCGCCGGCAGGCGGGATGAAATCTTCCTTGGTGAGGAATTTAAGCGGATCGGCGATCAGCGTGTTTACCAAGCCCATTCCTGCAAAGCCGAAAATAGAGGCCCGGTTGGCGCCGATCCGATCCTGGATCAGCGCGCTGCCTTTCCGTTCCACCCAACCCAAAACGCCAGCCAGGTTAAGAACCATGAAGAGAACGAGAAATGCTTTGACGGCAATAATCGCGAGATCGACGATCATGATGCTCCGCCACCACCGCTGTCCAACTCAATCCCCTGAGCGCCGATCGAATCGTAGGTTAATTTGTTATAAGCGGGAATTTCCCGAGCCAATGCTGCGAAGATCTGTTCCGGCGTCCCGTAGCCGTTTTGTTCGCCAGCAAGTTCCAACAACTGCGCAAAGATTTCGCTGTCTGGGAGCGCTCCTTCAGGCGCGATCAGCGCAGCATTGAGTTTTTGCAGCCGCCCTTTGCGGTTGGTGTAAGTCCCTTCCTTTTCGCCGAAGTGCATTGCCGGCAGAACCACGTGCGCGAGCTTGCTGGTTTCCGTTACGCGCGTATCCTGAACCACCAGAAACGAGAGCTTTTGCAAGGCGGCGCGAACCGTTTCCGACTCCGCAGCTTTTGTCAGATCTTCGCCGACAATGAACGCGGCGGCAAAATCACCGGACAAAAGTCGGCGCAGCAACCCGTCAAACCCATCGCTGGAGCCCACTCCCATATCTCTCGCACCGCGGAAATTCGGCGAACGATCGGGACTGACGAGAATCTTTTCTACCTCGTTCAGTTCGCGCTCCTGATAGAAAACCTCGAGCATTGCATCGGCGCGGAGCTTCTTCATCAGCTTGGCGAAAAGATAGGCTTCCTCATTGGTGTTTCGCCCGGAAAGAATCGCCGCAAGCGAAGAAGATCCTTTGAGCCCTGAATAGACCGCTTGAAAGGCCTGCTCCCATGTCGCGGCCACCAAGCCACCCTCCTGACGAATCAGCGGCGTAGTCAGGCGCTCGCCGCCGGCGAGATCGTGAAAGCTATAACGTCCTTCGTCGCAGAGCCAATGGCTGTTGACCGCTTCATTGACGCGCGGTTTAAAACGGGCGATGTGGTTCTGGTACGTTTCCACGCTGATGTTGCACCCGGTGCTGCAGCCGGGACAAATGGACGGCGTTTTTTGCAGGTACCAGACGCGCACTTTGAAGCGGAAATCCCGATCCGTGAGGGCGCCCACCGGACAGATATCCACGACATTCGCGGAAAGCGGATTATCGAGCACGCTGTCGTCGAAAAGCGCGATGGTCGAATGATCGCTTCGGTTGACGACGGTCAGCTCGTTTGTCTTGGTGATCTCCTGGCAGAAGCGCACGCAGCGCGTGCACTTGATGCAGCGCTCACCATCGAAAACAATGTTCGGTCCGAAGATAGTCTTCTTGCGATCGTGAACTTTCCCGACTTCGAACCGGCTCGCCTGGAGATCGTGCTGCATGTAGTAGTCTTGCAGCCAACACTCGCCCGCTTGATCGCAGATCGGACAATCCACCGGATGATTGATCAGCAAAAACTCCAGCACCGCCTTACGCACCGCCAAGACTTTGGGGCTTTGCGTCAAAACGTTCATGCCGTCCGCCACCTGAGTATTGCAGGCGATCTGGAGCTTGGGCATCTTCTCGATCTCGACCAGGCACATCCGGCAATTGCCGGCGATGGAGAGCTTGGGATGATAGCAATAGCGCGGGATCGGGACCCCGAGTTCGTCGGCCACCTGAATCACCGTCTTGCCCTTGGTGGTGATGACTTCCTTGCCGTCGATCGTGATTTTTACCGGATCCATAAGCGAAAATCGGAGTGATGGAGTCTTGGAGGATTGCTCCCTCCGCATCACTTGATTATTCCATCACTCCATCACTCCACTCTTAGCGTGCATCGCTTCTCCGCGATATGCGCGTCGAATTCATCACGGAATTTTTTGACAAACGCCGCCGCCGGCATTGCCGCCGCATCACCAAAGGGGCAGATGGTATTTCCCATAATGTTGCCGCTGATGTTGAGAATCAAATCCAAATCCGCCGGGTCCCCTGCACCATGTTCAATGCGGTGAAAAATTTTCTCCATCCAGTGACAACCTTCGCGGCATGGACTGCATTGGCCACACGACTCATGGGCGTAAAAGCGAGCGATGTTCCACGCTGCCCGCACCATACAGGTCGTCTCGTCCATGACGATGACGCCGCCCGAGCCGAGCAGACTGCCCGCCGCTTGCACCGATTCATAGTCCAAGTTCACCTTTTCGATTTCTTCGGGGCGAAGAACCGGCATCGAGCCGCCACCGGGAATAACGCCCTTGAGCTTCTTGCCATTGGGCACCCCGCCGCAGTCCTCTTCGAGAAATTTTTTGAACGGATAACCCATCTCGAGCTCATACACCCCCGGCTTGGCGATGTGGCCGCTGACGCTGAAAAGTTTTGTCCCCTTGCTTTTCTCCGTGCCCAGGGCGGCATAAGCTGGCGCGCCGCGCTCGAGAATCCAGGGTAGCGCCGCGAGCGTCTCGACATTGTTCACCACCGTCGGACAGCCGAACAAGCCGTGAGTCGCCGGAAACGGCGGCTTCACCTTGGGCCAGCCGCGGCTTCCTTCAAGTGATGAGAGCAAGGCTGTCTCCTCGCCGCAGATGTAAGCACCGGCGCCGCGGTGCACAATGACATCGAGATCGTAACCCGAGCCAAAAATATTTTTTCCGATTAAGCCGGCTTGATACGTTTCGGCGACCGCCTGCTCCAGCCGGGTCGTGCCAAATGCGAGCTCGCCGCGAAC
>Ga0164303_10000253_pt1 | contig 11515 bp, 10 predicted proteins | sample Whisoiple_207_MG_FD_109715 | JGI IMG/M metagenome (GOLD analysis project Ga0164303, IMG submission 109715) | Soil microbial communities amended with pyrogenic organic matter from upstate New York, USA - Whitman soil sample_207_MG | ecosystem: Environmental > Terrestrial > Soil > Agricultural...
GGTTTGTGCGTAGAGGAGTCCATATCAGTATTTTCTATAGTATCTTCTGCTTGTCTTTCTACCATAATGCTTTATTATATGACAACAACTTTCATAATAGTTTCATAAACTCGCCTCATCGATTTGGATAGATGGATTTTGTTCCTTTTTACATACAATACATCGTTGTCCTCCTCCTCCACCCCTCCAACAGGCATAAAAAAAGACGTACATGTGTCCAATATACTAAGCATGAATTACATAAGCAAAATCAAAAAGTGCTAATAACCATTTTTAGTAAATAAATTTATGAATACATTTACTATGTGCCATACGAGATGGCAAGATCCTTATTGTTTTAGTATTTCTTAGAGCAATTTTAGAAGCTTGTTCTGTCGTATCTTTGATATTTCTGCTATTTTACCAGCTATTGGTATTTACTCAGTAGGACTTGAATTCCAGTTTGATGAATACTAAATACTTGTCCCATAAGAATCGTTTTTGTATAAGACTGTGATCAACTACTGTTGCCGCTTGGACAAGAACTGCAAAAACATTTCCTGCTATTTAATGGTCAGATTACTGATTAGAGATGATGTAACGATCGATAAAAGAATAATGTGTATAATAAAGTGAGAACAGATATTATATAATACTACGTCATACCAAGTAAAAAAATAAAATGATTTTATTTACCGACATTAAAAATAATGTCAACATTTTGTGATATCGTCTGTTCACCTGCAATGATTGGTGTTGATGGCTTTGAAGCTATAGCTTTTGTGGCAAATTCTTGCTGCGGTAATGGAGATGCAGTAAATTCTAAAAGCTTAATGGATTTCACTCCAACTATTTTTAATCCTAGTGCAGAGGCTGCAATATCAGCTTTCTCTACGGCGTTATCAATCGCAGGCTTGATTAACGAATTCTTGATTTGTTCTAGCTTTTTATCAGAAATTGTGAAATCTATACTGTTAATGTTATTGGCTCCTGAGGTTATTGCAGTATCGATCCAATTAGATGTTGCATTAATATTAGAGCTTTCGATTATGATGGAGTTTCTCGCTGTAAATCCAATCAGATTACCTCTGTTTAATTGTGAGTAGTTATAATTTGGTGAAATGTCGAATGAAACCGTATTTGTCTCATTGTCTTTGACTCCTACTTTTTTTAATGCAATAAGTATTTTATTCATCAGCTTTGAATTGGAAACTAATGCGGCGTCAGCAGTTTTATTAGTAGTCTCAACACCTAATGAGAGTGTAACTTTATCTGGTTTTATTTTTATCATGGACTTTCCAGAAGTAGACAACGTACTATTGAAATCATGACCGGATACTATTATGGTGTGATTGCCTTGTGAGGGCTGAGCATGTGATGAAATATTCGACGAAAGACAGACAATAGTGGGTATTACCAAGATTAATGTAGTAATAAGAAGCTTGTACATTTCGAATATTTCATGCGTACGGTATTATATTTGTATGAGTGGTTGTGGATACTAACTTATCGGTGAAGCCTATTTCTTTAAACCTAATAAATTTAATTGATTGCTGCATAGTAATCTTCAATATTAAAGTCTATTTTATAATCTCGCTCAGACATTTTAATGCCATAACACTATAACTTACTTATAGTTGACATGACTCCAAATCTAAGGTTTAACTAATATTCAAGCCTTCTGCCTAACTACACGTATGTTACTTTACATTATATTCTACTCCTTTTCCTCCAGCTTGATAAATTGATGATATATTCTACCAATTCTTGTCACTATGGTTCATTCATATTCGGTTGGACTTCATTGATTATCGGCCTTTTGTTTGATCGGATTTAGTCCTTTTATTGATTTTGCTTCCTGTTTCAATCTATCCTGTTTGTGAAAACTCTGCAATGATTTTGCTTACTAATCATATATGACTCATACTAAAATATTAGAAGCAATAATCTGTAATATACATAGTGTAGTAAAATGAAATGAAAGAATATTTTATTGCATGGTGAAATATTGAAAATTTGTTTGATGTAGAAAACTCTCCAAATAGAACTGACAAATTACAAAGAATAAAAGATGAATTAGAGGGGTGGACTGAAGATATACTCGACGAACTTTAAAAAACTTATTTCCAAAATGAATAATAATACTCGACCTGATATTCTTGGTATTTGTGAGATCGAAAATAGACCTGTAATTGAGAAACTGGTCAGTAGTTTAGCAAGCTTGTTTAATCATGACTCCAAAATTATTCATGCTAGTACTCAGGATGAGGAGGGATTGATTTGCTCTCATTTATGATGGTGAAAAGTTTAATATAAAAAAGGATCCACAAACTGGAAAGGAAATGATTTTCTCACACTTTACCTTGTAAAGGGTAGCCACCCATGATATCTTGCACGTCAATTTTAAGACCAAAAACATCTAGAAATAGACTAGTATTAATTGGAAATCATTAGCCCTCACGAAGAGAAGGTCTGTATTAATCAGAGTCATATAGAATAGTTGCAGGTGAAACTTTAAGTTATTTCCATCAACGTATACTAGAGAAAAATCAAGACGAAGATGATAAGACTGCAATTTTAGTTATACTGAACTACTAAGCTTGGCAGCAATAGTAGCAACTCTATCATTGCAATCACTTCATGCTATAAGGATTATTTATATCGGATAATACTTGTTGAATGTGTACATTTATGTATGTGCATAATAAAATCTTTAGTCCAAGATTCAGATGAGATTAGAATGGACACCAAAGTAACTCTATTTTGTTGGTTGTCTAAAGATGGCAAACTTCTTTTAGCTGCAAGAACTCTAAGAACATTTGCATATGGTTTTCTAAGTGTAATTCTTGCAATCTATCTAAAATTAGTCGGTATTGAAGATTTTTACATTGGCCTAATACTGACTGCTACTTTAGTAAATAGTGTAATCTTTACTCTAATAACAAGTTTTTATGCAGATAGGATAGGTAGAAGAAAAATTCTGATCTTATACGCAGCTCTGATGTCCTTATCTGGAGTAATATTTTTTGTAACAACTAATTATATAGCTTTAATTACATCTGCCTTGATAGGTACAATTAATGTAACTGGAACTGAGACTGGTGCTTTCCTTTCAATAGAACAAGCAGTGTTACCTCAGACGATTAATGATATAAAGAAAAGGAATACAGTTTACGCCCTTTACAATATGGTTGGAACCTTTGCAATGTCTGCAGGTGTTCTACTTTCTGGTCTACCACAGATCATTACACAACAGTATGGATTAAACCAAATTGAATCTATTAGACCACTTTTTCTATTTTATAGCCTCATTGGACTTGCGATATTAGGCATTTACTATTTGATTTCGAATGAAGTGGAGGTCCAGGTGAATGATGATATCCTATCTAAACCACTTAAACAGACACTATCACCAAAATCAAAGCAAATCGTTGGTAAATTATCCTCTCTCTTCGCTCTGGATTCTTTTGCGGGTGGTTTTGTTATTCAAAGTATAGTTTCGTTATGGTTTTTTACAAAATTTGGAGTTGAATTAACAACACTATCTTATATTTTCTCCATAGCTGGAGTTCTTACTGCGTTCTCGTTCCTTGCAGCTGTAAAAATTGCTAATAGAATAGGATTGATTAATACAATGGTGTTTACACATCTTCCATCCAATATTTTGCTTATACTCGTTGCGTTTGCTCCTACTTTTCCACTAGCAGTCGCATTCTACCTTGCGAGAATGACTCTGTCACAAATGGACGTACCTACAAGACAATCATATCTGGTTGCAGTAGTTAGGGAGGATGAACGAACTGCAGCAGCAGGGATCACCAATATTTCAAGAAATATAACACAAGCAGTATCTCCGTCATTAGCTGGCTATATATTGCAGTCACTATCACTCTTATCAGCCCCATTTATATTAGGAGGAGTATTAAAAATTGTATATGATGTTATTTTGTATTTTAATTTTAAAAGTATAAAACCCTCAGATGAATGAATGAATGAATGAAATTTTGATACCAGTTATCACATCTTGAGAGTGCTAGCTGATCCTAGCAGACAGCTTTTCATTCATATTTTGATTATTATTGCCAAATGTATAATTCTAAACACCTAAAAAGATTATTGCATGCATCTGATTCATAGGATACACATTATCGTTGCAGTAAACATTGTAGATAACAGGCTTTACGGCTTTGAATAAATCTATGACCAATCCTGTTCTAAACGATAATCTACAACCGGAAGTTCATGCACATTCTAAGTACCGATATTTCCATAACAGGCTTTATTTAGAGATATGTAGAGTTGGTAACTTAACCCAAATGTGGTTTCTATCTCATTAGAATTGTTTTTAGCCAAAATTTTTCCTCCATGTCCTTCAATAATGCTTCTGTTAAACAAGCCTAGGCCTGTTCCCAGAAAGGATCTTGATGTAAATTTATCAAACAATCTTGGTAGAATCTCTGGACCTTTTCCAGTTTCAGTATTCTTTACAGTAACTATTCCTAGATCGCCATATCCCTGCAAAAAGTCCAAATATTGATCTACTAGTAGACCATTAATTGTATCTCAACAATTTCTAAAGTAATACATTGCAATAGCGGCCATAGGTGAAACACGAGGTGAGGCGCTGAACCTCTTGATGATAAACTCTTAAGTCACATCTAATCTCTGGTAAACCAGATTAATTGCACGGTCTACCTGGACGCCATAATGGTGGAAAGAGGCGAGTATCTAATTATCGATTAATTCATCCCAATGCGGCCAATCGAGAAATCGTTGATGTTTGAGTAATGACGATAATAAAGCATCAAGCAGGGTATGAAGTACTTTTGTTGTACACTATCACTAAAAGTACATCCCACAGTCTACCAGTAAAACGACATTAAATGGAATTTTGTAAAACTTGTGGCCTTGAACTTGGTAGACCTACTTGACGGCTACACTCGACAATCAATTTAAGGATGATAATAAAACCCATAGTTTGCCGGTAAAACAAAGTAATTTCTACTCAAGTATCGACAGATCCACAATAGATTCTCATTATATACATCAAGTAAATGATTGTTATCATATTGAATCAGTCTGGATAATTCGTGGTTCACTCTAATCATGAAATAGTATGTATTGCAAAGTGTTATTGCGGATGTCTAGTAATAATAATGGTAAAGTGGCAGTAGTAACAGGTTCGAGTAAAGGTATTGGCAAAGCTATTGCTAAAGAATTTGCTAAGACTGGCTACTCTGTTGTGCTAAACTCAAGAGATAAGGAAGATGTAAGCAGAGCCACCCAAGATATCGCTAAAGAAATCGGAGACAGCAATAATAATATGATTTCTTATGTTCAGGGCGATATATCGCAAGAACATGTCTGTACATCATTAATAGAAGAAGCTGTCAAAAGATTTGGTAGAATTGACGTATTAGTTAATAATGCAGGCATAAGTGGTGCTTCAACGAAAATAAATGAAATATCAACTAATGATTGGAATTATGTTATCGATGTAAACCTAAAAGGCGCATTTCTTTGTACTAGAGAGGCATTGAAACACATGATTCAAAGCAGTAACAGTACTACAGCAAGCAGTAATATTAAAAATAAAAATTATTCTATTATAAACATATCCTCTGTTCATGAATCCATACCTCAACCAGATGCAGCTCATTATGCTGCTTCTAAAGGAGGTATGCAGATGCTAACAAAAAATACAGCTATGGAAGTAGCCGACAAAGGGATACGAGTTAACGGTATTGCACCAGGGGCAATAGCAACAGAGATGAATAAAGACTTACTCGAAGACGATCAAAAGAAAAAAGAAAAAGAACAGACAATTCCACTTAAAAGAATCGGACAACCGGAAGAAATAGCTAAAGTAGCATTGTTTTTAGCTTCAGATGATGCAAGCTACATCACGGGAACAACAATTTATGCTGACGGTGGACTAACATTAACTTCATAAGAAATCAATGTCGCCTATCCTAAAGACTACTATTGCGCTCATTTCAGAAAACTGTTTTCTAATACAGTTATGAAATACATTACACTAAAATCATTTCTCAATTAAGATTAAATGTATAGACTAATGTCTTGATTCATAGAAATCAGATATGAAATATGTGATGCCACTTTTTAATTTTACCTAAGGTAAAATGCATGTTATTGAGCATAATCAAAATACGGTGGACAATGTAATCATAGTGTTAAAGAGATTTTGTCAGCGTAGAAAGCAATTGAAACCTATCTATATATTTTTGATCTCTTACGATACGCTCATAGCAGTCATAAAAATGTATGAGGTTTGTATTTGATATTTATTATATACCGAGTATATCTTCGATACGAGAACTATGTTGACTAACATTACTACCATCGGTATTAGTTCCAATAAGACTACCAAATAGTGATTGCATACATCTGGATCTATGTCCACTTGTTCATTTAGTAAATTTACTACGCATCGAGTATATTGCGTAGCTCGAGCCAAATCTTGTATGCCTGCACAACAATTAAACTGATCATTTCCTGGACCTCCAGTAAGTACATCCTTACTATTACTCCTAAATAATTGGTCGTTGCCGGGGCCCTCGAATCATATCATTTCCTGCCTTGCCATGCAGTTTATCCTTCCTGAATTTAATACGATCATCTTCATATTCACAAGATCATCTCCATTGTATCATTTGTTCCATTATTTCCACCATTGCCTTTTATGAGATCTGTTACTGAACATCCTATCGGAATGTCATCTCCATTTGTACCCCATTATAAGCCTGCCATTTCTGCTGTTGGGAACACATGTGATATTTGATGGCGGCAATTAGACTATTACTTGCCATGAAACTGAGACAGAAGGTCATTGAAGTGCTAGACCACATGTTACCCTAACAGTACTATGTACTTGCCTACAACTAAATTACAAGTTATAGGCCGAGGACATGGTTAAATCAGCAATCTCCGCAAGTTCTTTCATTCTCTCATTCATGTTCTTCAACATTACTCCTTGCCGGAACTGCTTATTCTGTGGTCTGTAGAGTAATCTAGGTTGTTGCTTTTCTATTGTTAGACTAACTAACTCTTTTTCTTGAGGTCTTTGTCACATCTTGTATGACTGTATTGTCAGCTTTAGCTCTACTGCAGGTGCTAGCGTACAGTAACCTTCTAGATATTTATTATGTATGCTATTCAATTTGGTCTTTTGTTTAATGCATTTCCTACATATATTACATATATACATACATATTGTTATAATCTTAGAAACTGTTCTATCTGTTTAGTCATTTTAGGAATTGATATTGGTTTTGATATAAAGAGAAATTTATCCTGAGAGTTTTTGAATACGTTCTTATAATTAGAAGCAAACTCTTCAGATGCTGTGAAAAAACAAACTTTGATTTTATCATTTTCTTTTTTGATCTTGTCTAGGAAGTCTAGACCATTCATTTTAGGCATTTTAATGTCTAAAATTAATAACTGATATGTTCCCCTTTTGAAATTTTGCAGTGCTAATATTGGATCTACATAACTGTCAACTTCAAACCCGTTGCGTTCTAATCCTACTTTGACAAGATACACTATATCAAGTTCATCATCTACAAGCAATACTCTTCTTGCCATGGCTAATTTCAGTCATTCATCGCCAGATTTTTAAAATGTGATTAGCATAAGTAATTAGCATTGTAAATTAATATTTACAAGACTTTGTTAGCCAAAACTACTGTTCTATATATGTAAATTCAGTGTTTGTTTAGAGTCCAGATGAAATAAAGGATCACAGCCAACTGTGTTAGTACCATAATTGTTGTTAGATTCAGCAGCAAAATAGACACCTGAAGTACTATTATATTGTACTGTCTATCTTCAGATGAGTAATATCAGTTGTGCAGAACATCGTAAGATATTCTGAAGGTTTGATCATAAAATGCAACTCAGTCTTATAAATGCAAGTCATGAATCTTTTAATTGTTATTGTTAATTTTTTCGGTCATTCTTACCAATATCGTTAGTGTGCATAATATGTCTTAATAATTTAAACCTGATAGATAGACTAATTATCATCATAAAATGAACCTTTGAGCAGAAATGAATGATAATAAGCTAGTTCAGCACCCGATCCTATCACTATTCAGATTGGTATTATTACTGATATAGTAGTAAAAAATTCCTAAGCCTGGCTTAAAATAATTAGATCAGTCTGTTGGTCATAATAATTGTCAATTGAAGTGTTTAGGGACTCGCGTTTACGATAATAAATAAATCATAAATGAAAAATGATTTGCAACGTTTAGTATGAGTTCCAGAAACAATAATAACATATTATAGAAGGAAGCAAATAATAAGATGATAGTTGGAATACTTATCTTTGATCAAGTCGAAGTCTTAGACGTTGCAGGACCATTTGAAGTATTTTCTATAACGCGTTTGAATGAAAATCGCCGACATGAAGAATCCTCGCCCTTTAAGGTACTTCTCGTTTCAGAAAATTTACATCAGATCACTGCAGTCGGCGGACTTATATTTACGCCTAATACGACGATCCACAACTGCCCAGATCTAGATTTGCTAATTATTCCTGGCGGTTGGGGTACGCGCAAGGAAATAAGTAATAAAATGATACTTGGATGGATTGCAGATCGAGCAACTAAGGCTAGGTTGACGGCATCAGTATGCACTGGTTCTAGTCTTCTTGGAAGAGCTGGTTTATTAAACGGACGAGAAGCAACTACTCATTGGCAGGCCTTTGATTTTCTTCGTTCGTCAGCTCCGGAAGTCAAAATACGGGAAGATGTCCGATTTACAACTGTCGAACCAATCTTTACTTCCGCCGGTATTTCTTCCGGCATAGACTTAGCGCTAAGAATCGTCAGCTATTTTCTAGGCATCGAGGTTGGGAAGGCAACAGCTAAACACATGGAATATCCCTATCCAGAAAGCGATCAGCGAATAATTACTAGATAAACACATAAGGAAGCTTCTAGACAAGATAGGAAAGATAGAAACGATGAAAAGTTTATTCAATATCCTACTGCAACTAAGTGCTGTCCACATTCTGCCCATAATTTTAATGTGATATTCCTTCTATCTATTGTGGAAGCTGTAAGAGTAACTGAAAATGCGTATTCGCTAACTAATGAAAAGATATCATTAATTACTGCCTCAAATATCTGCAAGGGACAATAATTACTAGCCCAACAATAAATCGTGATGCATTTACCGGGCCCCAGCAGCACTATAACGGCGATCCACCTAGAAAATAGTTAGTCCTATTCTTTTGGTCAAGGACGATCATACTTACAAAATATAATAGAAAATAATTTTATTGAGCTGTTCTGAATTTAACCTTAAATTCTTGAAAGAATAAAAATAAAGCAAAGTTTCCTAGTGATTTCATCTAATGAAATAATGAACCAGTTTTAAAAGCAATTTTCATATAGTAGAGTTATCTTCATCTATGGCCGATTATAATAAGAATGAAATAGTCCCGAAAGAACGGGCAAGCCTAACCAATTCAATCAAATATATAGACAGATTAGTATCTACAGTTAGTGAAAACGGATTGTTTAATTCGTCTCCCAGCTTTGATCGTATAATGCAAAATCTTAAAACGGCACGCGACGGTCTTACTAGAGGTCCATCAGAATTTTCTAAGGTTCATATGCATTTATCGATAGCAATGTATTAATACTAAACAAATAGAAATAATCAATTTACAAGCCTACTGATATATGGACTGAAGAAGATGATATTGTATCTCTGATGTTGTCCTACTAAATGCAAGAAATACTACTATATACTATTTCACGCGTCACCAGTTGCAGGCCTCGTGAAATACTGGGATTAAGAATAAAAGACACATCATATTCAAAACTGCAGGCAACCATCAGTACGGTAAAGCCTAGTCAATAGAAAAACAGGGTCAAGGTCTATTTAATTGATTGATTCGATACCTTATATCAAGTAAAATAGTGCAAAATGTTTAAGTCAAACTGGCGCCTATGGAATGAAACAAAATATAGACTACATTATACTTGATCGAATTCGTTTCCGTTTATAGCAAAAATGATAAATTGGATAGAAAACACCATACCTCAGAATGTGATCCGAGTTATCAGTGTTATTATCGATCTCAAGAAAATTTTAAGAGATGTTTAACAATTTAGTAAATACAATTATGGCTATTATAGATCGAGTTTGAACGTAATAGTTGCATCACAACTACAGACTTGTTTTATCTTATCTGTCTAGAAATCTGCAAAATGCTCTCGAGTTTTGAATATTGATTTATGTACTGCAGCATTTTGTCTATTTAGCATTTCCGTCAGACTCCCATATAGCGAAATTATTATTCTCTGTATCGATGCAAAGTGCAAAATAACCCATTCCTGGTACTGCATGTTTAGAAGCAACTACTTTACCTCCTAGCTTTTCCACTTTTGATGAGTATTCATCAATCGACTCTACTCCTATGTAATTAGTTACTTGATGTCCTGCCATTTGTCTTTTCATCATTCCGCCACTTAATGCTTTATTTCCATTATCATCTGTTGTAGTCATCATCCAATATTCAATAGTCTGACCTGTTGCTACTGATGTAAGCTGACTACTATTATCTTCTGTACCCGACCATTTTTCTATTTTCCATCCAAAGAGCTCATTATAAAATTTCTTTGCCCTTTCGATATCATCTGCAGGAATTTCAAAATGGACTATTGTTGGCATGTTATCATCTAGAACCTGATCCGGCTGAACTGTCTCATGATGAATCCAGTGCCCCCAGTGACTAGATCCAATGCCTGTTGAAAAAGTCGACCCATGCTTTCATCATTTTGCATCTTTGCGCTGACCTCATCTTTCTGCTTACGATCTCTGTAGAATATTAGCCCCCGCCAAATCTCCTTATCTTGGTTGGCAAGGACAGTTTTGGCTATGTTGGTGATGCCCTCCATAGGTGTCTCGGTATTGTTTAGCTGGAAAATTAAATGTATAGATCCATATTTTCTCATTATTTCAGCGAATTGCTTATTGAGTTGCAGCATCGAGTCATGGTTCTTTTTTGGTACTCGGTAGACGAAGTGGTCTACTTCACTTCCAATCCATTGTTCTATTTCTGTCAAATTGGATTTACCCATGAGCAAAAATATACCCCAAATAGTTAATAAGTATACAAGGGATTGAAAGTACATTTGTTACACTACATCGAGCAGTTACGACTGGTGCCATTGATTCTCCCAAGACCTATTGAAATTTGGGCCTCTCATCTTCTGGCTAAGGCCACGCTGGTTTTTGAATATTAAGGGCCCAACAACATCAGAATTGGTCATGGACACACTCACTTTTGTACTAGATGGTTATAGAGCATCCACAAGAAGATGGATTTTAGCTTGACCTTTTGACGGATTAGTGCAGAGAGTAATTGAAATCTCTTAGAACTTTACTCTGCAAAAAACAATCCATTAGAACCATCTGTGCCGCTCTATGAATTGATTAACAAAGCTAATAAAATAGTAAGGGTGAGAGACACCAACAGATCAACTGTTCATACCAA